>Ga0193743_1001203_pt1 | contig 19433 bp, 17 predicted proteins | sample L2c2metaG_FD_143038 | JGI IMG/M metagenome (GOLD analysis project Ga0193743, IMG submission 143038) | Soil microbial communities from a riparian zone of the East river system, Colorado, United States - L2c2 | ecosystem: Environmental > Terrestrial > Soil > Riparian zone | place: USA: East River... | reverse complement strand
TCCCGAGCTGAACCTCTACTACTTCGGCACCGGCAACGCGCAGCCCGTCATCAACGGCCTCGCCCGTCCCGGCGCCAACCTCTACACCTCGACCATCTGCGCGCTCAACCCCGACACCGGCAAGCTCGTCTGGTACTTCCAGCCCAACCCGCACGACACCCACGACTGGGACGCCGTGCAAACTCCAGTCTTGATCGACGGCATCGTCGCCGGCAAAAAGCGAAAGCTGCTCGCCCAGGCCAGCCGCAATGGATGGTACTTCCTCCTCGATCGCACCACAGGCAAGGCCCTGCTCAGCACCCCCTTCGCAAAGCAGAACTGGACCCTCGGCGTCGACTCCAAAGGTTCACCGATCCCAAACCCCGCCAAGATGGCGCAGCCTAACGGCGCTCTCGTCGCCCCCAATCAAGCAGGAGCGGCCAACTGGTACCCGCCCAGCTTCAGCCCCTCCACCGGCCTCTTCTATGTCCCGGCCTACGATGCTTACAGCGTCTACTACATCTACGACAACAACAAGAAGCCCGAGGGCTGGGCCGGCAACGATCGTGGCGGATGGTCGAGCGCCTCGCTTCGCGCAATGGATTACAAGACCGGCAAGGTTCGCTGGAACCATCAGTGGCCCAGTTCGGGCGGACGATCCGGAATCTTGACTACGGCCGGCAACCTCCTCTTCACCGGAGACACCACATCGAATCTCGTCGCCTTCAACGCAACCACGGGCACAATTCTTTGGCACGCCGGACTGGACAGCATCGTAAGCAACGGTCCCATCACTTACGATCTCGACGGTCTCCAGTACATCGTCGCAGCTGCGGGAGATACCTTGTATGCTTTCGTCCTGAGATAACACGGGCTTTGAGCCAGAAACAGGGCGCAAGCCGAACAGCCGAGAATCCCACACGGAAGACCAGTATTAGCTGCATATTATCTTTTGTTTCCTTATCTTTCGTTTAAGGGTAAGATAAAAGCATAAGAAAGATCGATACCAGGTCCTGAAAGGTAGAGACTTCAATGCAGCAACACGATGTCCACACTCTTCGAGAGATTCACGCGCAACCGCGCGTATGGAACGAATGCCTCAATCTCCTTGGCAAGCTTGACCTCAACGCGCTCGTATCCGGCTTCGATCCACGCCAGGTAGAGTGGGTCTTCGTCGGCTGCGGTACAAGCTTTTACCTGGCTCAGGCCGCGGCCTCCAGCCTCAGCTCTCTGCTTGGAGTCTCCACTCGAGCTGTGCCCGCCTCGGAGATCCTCCTCTTTCCCTCTCTTGCCATGCCCAATGGACCCGGCGCTTACTTCTCCGTTCTCATCTCACGCTCCGGTCACACCTCCGAGGTGTTGCAGGTCGCCAGCTTCCTCACCAGTCAGAACGCGCAGTTCATGGCCGTTACCTGCGATGGTCAGGAGCTCGAAGGGATGACATCTCGAGTTCTCAAACTTCCGGTCGTTGAAGAGAGCACTGTGATGACCTCCTCCTTCACCTCGATGCTGTTAGGGCTCCAGTATCTGGCAGCCACTCTGGCGAAGGACGAGGTATTCCTCTACGCCCTCCGAACCCTGCCCTCCTCTCTCGAAGGACTCCTACAGAGATACTCCCCTCAGGTTGAGGAGTTCGCCGCGAACTCCCTCGAGGACGTCGCCTTCCTCGGGCAGGGCCCGCTCTATCCCATCGCCTGCGAGACAGCGCTCAAGGTGATGGAATCCTCCAGCACCTACGCGCAGTACTTCCACACACTTGAGTTCCGCCACGGACCGAAGTCGATCGCCGGCCCTGGAACACTCGTGGGAGCCCTGATCTCCGAAACCGGCAGCGACATCGAGATCCCCGTCCTCACCGAGATGAAGCAGCTCGGCGCAGCGACCATGGCTGTTACAAATACCGCCTCGGCCGCTCTTCGCCAATGCTCCGATCTCCTGATTGAGCTCAACCTCCCCGTACCCGAGCTCGCCCGCCTCGTCGTCTACGTAGTATGGGGACAGCTCTTCGGAAGCTATCGTGGACTTTCCAAAGGGCTGAATCCCGATACCCCCAAAAATCTCAGCCGTGTCGTCACCATCTGAACCATGAAGAGCTTTGACGTAGCCATCGCCGGAGACATTAATCTGGACCTCATCCTCTACGGCCTCCCTCAGGAGATTCCCGTAGAGCGCGAGCTGCTGGCAGATCGTTTCTGCATGACACTCGGAGGCTCGGCCGCGATCACAGCTCATAATCTCGCCGCGCTCAAATGCCGCGTCAGCATGATCGGAAAGATCGGCCAGGATGCACTGGGCCGCGACGCTCTCCAGAGACTGATCGACCGCGGCGTCGATACCTCACGGTGCATTCAAGGCGATCCGGCATCGCAGACAGGCATCACAGTCCTCCTGCCCCACGGGCACGTCCGTCACATCGTGACCTATACGGGAACCATCGCCGAGCTCACCGTCGACGACCTGGATATCGACTACATCGTGCAGGCAAAGCACTTTCACATCTCCTCCTTCTTCCTTCAGCAGAAGCTGCAGAAAGGCCTCCCGGAATTCTGTCGCGTGCTGCGCTCTCGCGGCATAACCGTCTCGCTCGATACCAACGACGACCCCGAAGATCGGTGGGGCGAAAACCTTACCGCCATGTTTCCCGCAATCGACGTGTTGTTGCCCAACGAGGACGAAGCCAAACGCATGGCTCACAACGAAGACCTGAACGAGGCCATCCGCTGGCTGGCAAAGCAGGTTCCTATAGTCGTCATGAAGCGCGGGACAAAGGGCGCAATCGTGCAGGCAGGAGAGCGCCGATGGGAGGTACCGACAAAGATCGTCACCCCCGTCGACACCATTGGAGCCGGAGACAGCTTCAACGCTGGCTTCCTCAGCAAATTCATTCAATCCGAGCCGCTGGATATTTGTACGCAAGCAGGAAATGCCGCCGCCGCTCTCTCGACTCTTCGCGCCGGAGGCACAGAGTCATTTCGCGACGAAGCACTTCTCGCAACGATGTCCTGAGGCGCCTGCGCAAGCAGATCTTCACCAGCATCTTGCGTCCATCGGACTGCTCAACGCACACTTGTTGCGAATGGAGCCGATGAGCGGATTTGAACCGCTGACCTACTGATTACGAATTACGCGGTGCTCCGCGCCCATTTCTTTCCTAAAGCCGACATTTTCAAAATTTACACGTGATTTGCCCGCACGTATGGACGTTTTTCATTTGCTCGTTTTGCTCACTATTACCCACGTTGTTGCATGATGTTTCCCACAAAATTCCCACAGTCCTCCCTTTGGACCGGCAAGTGGTTCTTGACGATGATTCAATCGAACGATCCAAAGATCGAGGGCGCTGATGCCTGCAAGTCGGCTTCTCGGCAACTGTGCAGCTTCATTTCTACGGAAAGCCGGTTTATCGTACAGTTGCTTCAGCGATTCACTTCCCACAAGCCGCCTATCATTACGAAACCTTGTCTTTGTACTTGCAATGACCCGTGAGCCTTCGGTCCCCGAAGCACTTTCACTGCCCTTGGTGTCTAACTCAAATATGACGTTTAGAAAGTGGGCTGTACGGGTTGTCCGCTGGGCCGGTATGGTGGCTTTTTCGCTTGTGCTGCTCGCGTTTCTGACTGTGCAGTTTCAGCAGAGAACGCTGCACTGGCGCGCTGACGGCTGTCTGCTGATATGCACCAGATTCGCCTCTACCAGAGCACCTGGGCTGATGCGCAGCGGTTGATGCACGCTGGGGAGCGTGGGGCCACTAAGACGGAAGCTGCACGGCTCAAAGCTGCAAGTATGAGATCGAAAATGGACAGCATCGTCCGTTATACGCCCCGTGTTCCGCGTCATGCCTGGCTGGTTTGGCTTCTCATGCACGACCGGTTCAATCTCTATCAATGGTTTGGCGGACGCGTCTCAGTGTTTCATGCCTCCTTTACTGTTCACGACGGGACCATCTGGAGGGAGAGCACTTGGATTGGCGTCAGTGTTCCCAGGAGGAGGATGCGAAGGGATACCGGTGTCGACAAGATTCTCGTTTTCGATAATTTTGACTGGAGTCTCTCTGTTGGCGCCGAGAGTCGCCAGCGGCTTCATCGGACACTAGAAGACCCGTTCAGTTTCATAGGCTCCGATGAGAGTCTCGCCGGACACCCATACTACAAAGTGGGAAGACCTGGTGGCTGCAAGATCCTCTGCCAGATAGTGTCTGTCTACTATTCCGCCCGTACTCCACCGGCCGAGATTGAGCGTCTGACTTCGTATGACTTTTCCTGCTTTACCCGGTTCAATCCTTGTGCGCGGATTGTAGATTTGCTGCCCGCGGCCGAAGAGTGGCACCTCTATGACAACGAATACGAATCCAGCCCCCACTGTGCCTGTGCCGAAGCCACGCCCATTTCCCAGCCCCTCTGTGTGCCGTCGCCGATACCCTGCAGCAACATTCCTGTCTGGGCGCAGGCGCGGGACGCCCGCTACGTTCTGGCCGTCGAGGCGCCTTCGACGAAGATCGTGAAGGAGCAGGAGGACTATGCGAGGACCATCGCGAGGTGGCAAAGGTACGGGTTGTCAGTTCACTGAAGGAGTCTGCTCCATGGCTGCCTGGCGCGATTGTAAGTGCGCACCTCCTTTATTGGCTCAACAATGCTTCGCCGTCTAGCGAAGACGAACACCTGGTTCCGGAAGACGATACATCGTGTTTGCCATCGGGAATGACGATAGGACTCAACTCGTAACCAAGGACTCGCCACTCAGGTTCGAACGATGCGGTGTGCAGGAAGACACTCCCGAAATACGGCGCGAGCTTGATAAGGGGTTTTGCGCAAAACGATACGCTCCGCCCTTAGTGTGCCATCAACAAACAGAGCAACGCCGTGTAGTCAGTTAGCGCAATCTGGAAGTTAGTTCCAATATTGGTAATGATGAGACCTTCTCGGCACTTCGACGCTAGGTCGGCTGTTCGTCCCGTTGGCTTTACGTGGGCAGTCCTCTGACTCGTAGGACCGATCTGCTCCAAAATTAGAATCGCTCTGGATCGACGGTTGACGGTAGATCCAGCTAGATCATCATCACGATATGCCACTCGGACTCCTATAATGCGAGGGATGTCTTCGTCAGAAAAGAATCAGCGATCTTTAGAAGCTGGCATCGTTACCGATTTCAAGGATCGGATGAGCTATGCAGGCTACCTCTGCCTCGACGGTCTACTCTCACAACAGCGACCACTCTCCCAGCCACCGCACCATGATGAAATGCTGTTCATCATCCAGCACCAGGTCTCGGAACTCTGGATCAAGCAACTGATTCACGAGTTGGAGGCAGCAATCCGTTATGTGCAGCACGACCAGCTCGATCCCTGTTTCAAGATTCTGTCGCGTGTCAAGCTCATCCAGATGCAGCTCTTTGAGCAATGGACGGTATTAGAAACGCTCACTCCATCTGAGTACATGGAATTTCGCGGAGTGCTCGGTCACGCCTCCGGCTTTCAGTCATATCAGTACCGCAAGCTTGAGTTTCTGTTAGGAAACAAGAATCAGGATGCGCTCAAGGTGTTTGTCCATGATCCGGAGATCCATGAGGATTTGCAGCGAGCGCTTGAGTCCCCCAGCCTGTATGACGAATTTCTACGGCATCTCAAGCGGCGCGGCTTTGCTGTTCCCGAAGTGTGCGTCGAACGCAATTGGTCCGAGGCTCATCAGAAAAATGATGAACTCACAGAGGTCTTTCGGCAGATCTACGAGCATCCACGTGAGCATTGGGACGCATATGAGATGTGCGAAAAGCTGGTCGATGTAGAAGAGTACTTTCAGCTCTGGCGCTTTCGTCACATGAAGACCGTCGAGCGCATCATTGGCTTCCGCCCCGGCACCGGAGGTTCATCTGGCGTTGGCTTTCTGCGGCAAGCCCTCGAATTGACTTTTTTCCCTGAGCTCTTTGCTGTCCGCACAGGATTGAAGCAACGATGAACACCGCGGCCGGAGGGACCTCTACGATAGGCGAAGCCGTTGCACAACTCGGTTCTGGTCCGCTTACGGAAGAATCTGTGCAGCAGCACATTGCGCCGTTGTTTTCGCGCGTATTGGCCAGTGATCGCGTCTACCTCGCCAACCACTCCTTAGGTCGTCCGCTCGACGCGATGGCAGAAGACGTGCGCGAAGCAACTTCGTTGTGGGAGACAAAGCTCGGTGATGCCTGGGATGCTTGGCTAGCCGAACGGGAAGTTTTTCGCGCTCGCATTGCCCAACTTATTCATGCTCCACGGGTTGATTGCATCGTTCCAAAAACATCCGCTGGACAGAGCCTGCGTGCTGTGTTGAACGCGCTGCCCGGAACCCCGCGTGTCCTGAGTACTCGTGGAGAGTTCGATTCCATCGACCTGCTGTTGAAGCAGTATGCCTCGCTTGGACGCATAGAGATGCATTGGGTGGAAGCCGACGCAGAGGGGCGATTTAGCGTGCCGGGGATAATCCGGCATCTACGACCGGGGATAGATCTCGTCGTGATCTCCCAGGTTATGTTCATGGACGGGCAAGTCGTACATCATCTGGAACAACTCGCAGACGCGTGCCACAGCGTTGGCGCAAAGTTGTTGGTCGATTCCTATCACGCTGTCGGTGTCTTTTCCGTGGATGTCGCCGCCATGCGCACTGATTTCGCCATCGGCGGCAGTTATAAATATCTTCGTGGTGGCCCGGGCGCATGTTTTCTCTACCTGTCCCCTGCAATACTTAGCACGGGACTGCGCCCACTCGATACAGGTTGGTTCGCGCGCGAAGAGACGTTTGGTTATGAGCGCCACGACCCGCCGCTACTGCGTGGAGGTGGCGATGCCTTTCTCGAATCGACGCCTCCTGTGCTCACCTACTATCAGGCACGCAGTGGGCAACAGTTTACGTTGGCCATCATTGTGGAGCGCCTGCGCGAATATAGACAAAAACAACTCAGCCAGTTGAAGCTTTATCTTGCTGATGTTGGAATCAAGGCCATTGGAGGCAATGACGACCACGGAGCTTTTCTCTGTGTTCGGCATACGAATGCCAGCGATCTTGTCAAGCGAATAGCCGTCAGTAATGTTATCGCTGACTCTCGCGGTGAATGGCTGCGTCTTTGCCCCGATTGCCTCACACGTGACGATGAGCTGCGAACGGCGGCTTCTGCCTTACAGAAGGCATCGGAGCAAATGCATTCCTGAGTTCCGTCAGCTCGGCAAAATGCACAGCAACCATTTGACCCATTTAGACCGTTTTCGTCAAAGCGGATCACTTCCGGACAGCCCGCTATGCTTCCCTGAGTTCAGTTTATGGCTCAATTATGACGTCTGTTCTTTGCGGGCGCTTTGGAATCCCCTCCTACAGGCCGACTCCCTTCCCGGTACTAACTCGACCCCGCGAGCCGCAAATGTGGGAACGCCGGTCACCACTGGTGCTCCCGATGAGGTAAGAGCGCAGGTGTCCCCGCCGCATGCTAGTGCTTGGAAAATGCTGCAGATGGGGTTCGGGCCGAGCTCGCTTCGCTTTCCTTGAGCTCCATGCGTTCAATGAGACCGTTCGCGATGGTATAAACGTGCCACACCTCGCTATCCGAAAGAACGTCGCCACCCAGACTCTTCACCAGCTGGTGAACCTTAACATCAGTCTTGCCCCCTTGACGGTCGATCACTTCGATCGGTTCCACATGAGGATCAAACTCCTGCCACTGGCGGGTCCAGTAGGCACGAATCTCTTCTTTCCCAACCGCACGACCACCCTCCGATGCCTTGGGCCAGCTGACGTTCTCACTCATGAGCGCCAGGGCGCCGTCAACGTTTCGCTGGTTAAAAGCAGAGTAGGCCTGTGCTATCAGTGTCTGCGTGTTTGCCATGAGTCCTCTAGCCTAGATATGTGTACGTTACACACAAACGCGTGAAAGTCCCAGAAGGCCCGTTAACACAGAAGATTACTTGGTTTGGCCAGCCGGAGCCTTGTTCAGCCGAAGACCGAAGCCATCATGCATCTGGACATACCACTGTGCCTTTGTAGGGTCCAAGTAAGTCCTCATAAACGCCCTAGGGTTCACTGACTTCCGGTGGGGACTTTCCACTTGGACGAAGAGTCGGCTGACCGCCAAGCCGGTTTATCGGTACCTTGCATTGCTTCTGGTTTGCCCGTTATCCGGAAGATCCTTAGGAATGCGTTTCCGCGAAGTCCGGCACGTCACCAAACTTGCGTGTCTTTCATGAGATATGGGTTCATCGGATCTTACAGGGTGCGCTATCGATGAAAACGAGTACCAAATGCGTTGGCCGGGTTTTCTACCGTGAGTTTTCGAACGGTTGCTTCGCTGATACCACCGTTATGCAAAGCGGGCAGGAACACATCGCTCATGTAATTGAAGTCGCGAACCTCTCCTCCATTCTGCTGGCCGACCCAATACCAACCGCTGTCCTGCGAGAGCAGCAGGCGGCTGGCATGTTTCTCCGTAATGGCATGGACCAGTTTGAGGTGCGATTCGAGTGGCTGCCTGCCGATCCCGTCGAATGAGACCCACGCGTCAAGTGCCGCCACTGCCCGGTTGATGGGCAGCCCATGGCCGTCAGAATGAGCAACGATAAAGCGGCCGGGATCGGCTCTTTCTTCGATGAATATCTTCGTCGCTGTTAAGCCCGCTGGCCCACCTCCCGTGTGACAGGTCACCGCTAAATCGGTCCGTCGAGACGCACGCGCCGAAGCCCGCACCAGTTTTTCATCAATGGGCGAAAGCCGATCCGCGCTACCTTTGATCTCATCGATACCGATCTTGATGAAGCCAGGCTTCACCTCGGTGTCTTCAATGCCATGTACCACCTCCTCCACCCAGAGGTCAGCGAGCTGATCCGGCGTTGCGCTGTAAGCATGCTTCGGCACAAATTTGTCGTCCGCGCCACCGTAATAGCCGGTGTTCGTGACAATATGCAACCCGGTTTCCTGGGCCAGCTGCTTCAACACTCGCGGATCGCGTCCTATGTAGGCCGGTGTGCAGTCTACGAATCCGGTCACCCCACGTTCCTTCAACTGCATGAGCAAGGGCAGCATCCGTTTCACCACGGCTTCCACCTCCCAGCGATGTCGGTTGGTTTGCGCTGCGCCGATGAAATCACACATGACGTGCTCGTGAACAAGGGTGAATCCTAGTTTGGAGGCTCGGATTGGGCCAAGAACCGTCTGAACAAACATGTCTTGAGCCTGGGAGGTCGGCAGCGCATTGGCCGATGCGACAACAGTCAACAACGAGGTGTCACGCAGAAATGCCCGCCGTGTCAGATTCAGGGGCAGGGTCATGGCGATCTTGTGCCTCGGAGAAAAGACCCTAGTCGACTTGTCGACAAGAAATTGAAACTGTCCAAATTAAGGCAGGAGAGTGCAGTACCAACGAGCGGATAGCATTCTGCACAATACGTCGTACGACTCCGTTCGGTATCCACGTTTACCCCTTCCAGGAAGAACAATATATCAAGAGAAGAGTCTCCCGCTCGGACTGGTTGCACTGCTGTCGTTTATACTTCGATCAATATTCTGTCCGGTTGATCGGGAAACAGGAAGTTATCCAAGTTGCCGTAAAGTCGCCTAGTCGGACACTTCGAAGCCAGCGAGCGAAGTCGCAAGCACTTCTCCTAGTTTTACAGACACTTGCCGATACATAGATCGATCTGGAAGCTTCAACGAGTGAGTCATCCTTCCATGAGAAGGTCCGGTTCATCAACAGTTCTCGGGCGATCAGCGGCAGCTATCAATTTGTCAAGCGCAACTCTGCCCAGGCCTATAATCAGGTAACGAAATATGGAGGCTGCTATGCTCTCTGAGCCAGCCCTTCAGCGGTTCCGCACATCGCTTCGAGGTCAGTTGCTCCTGCCAGGCGAACCTGGATATGAAGATGCCCGTAAGATCCATAACTCTATGATCGACCGGCGACCGGGCGCTATTGTCCGCTGCGCCGGGGTTGCCGATGTCATCGCCTCCATCCGATTCGCGCGTGACAACGAGGTCACAGTGTCCGTCCGAGGCACAGGCCACAATGTAGCGGGCATCAGCTTGTGCGACGGTGGCATGGTAATTGACCTGTCAGCCATGAAAGGCATTCACGTCGATCCGGCTGCACGCTCCGCTCGCGCGGAGCCCGGCGTCACCTGGGCTGAGCTCAACTACGAGCTACAGGCATTTGATCTTGCAGCCACCGGCGGTTTCGTGGGCGCTACCGGCATTGGAGGCCTGACCCTCGGCGGCGGGTTGGGCTGGATGGTCCGCAAGCACGGTTGCGCTCTCGACAACTTGCTTTCGGCCGACGTCGTGACCGCTGATGGTCAACTTCTGTGCGCCAACTCAGTCTCCCATCCAGACCTTTTCTGGGGTATTCGCGGCGGCGGCGGGAACTTTGGCATCGTCACCTCGTTCGAGTTCCGAGTCCATCCCGCCGGGACAGTGCTGGCCGGGCTGGCTTTGCATCCCGTAGAACAAGGCAGAAATGCGATGCGGTACTTCCGTGAGTACGAAGCCAGCGCTCCCGAGGAAATGAGCAACAGTGTATTGATCTTCACTGCGCCACCGGAGATGCCTTTGCCGGAATCGCTGCGCGGCTGTGCTGTTGTTGGCCTGGGCGGCGTCTGGGTGGGAGACCTAGAGACCGGCGAGCAGGTGCTGAAGCCGCTGCGCGAATACGGCCCTCCGGCGGCTGACATTTATCAGCGAATGCCCTACAGCGCAGCTCAGACCATGGCTGACTGGCTTTGGCCAAAAGGTTTATACAACTACTGGAAGTCGAACTACATGAAGTCGCTGAGTGACGGCGCTATTGATACCCTATTGACTTTCTATGCCAAGACACCCTCGCCTCGCACAGTGATCGTGTTGGAGCACGACGGCGACAGTGCGTTCAGTCGTGTCCCAGAAGACACAACCGCGTTCGGCCATCGCAATTGGCCGTACAACCTGCTTGTGACCGCAATTTGGGATAATCCAGCCCACGCCGAATCAAATATCGATTGGACTCGCAGGCTCTGGACTGCCATGCAACCCTTCCTTGCTGATGCGGCTTACGTCAACTATCTAGGCGAGGTGGACGACAAATCCGTTCGCAGCGCCTATGGCGCAAAGTATGCGAAGTTGGCTGCACTAAAGGGCAAGTACGACCCGACAAATTTCTTCTGCACGAACCAAAACATCAAACCAACGACCACAACAAGCGCTGACGCGGCTTGAGTTACAACTGCACCGTCAACGTGTTTGACAGCATTGTGCTCGGCTGACGGGTCACTCTAAATTCTACCGGACACGTTTGATACGTGACGATTCATCGACAACTGGCTTGGCCCTAAGCATCGGCACTTGTACGAGAAGCCGGTTTTACGTCCAGGTGGACTGGATTTGTAAACACTGGCCGATTTTCATCATCCACCCTGGATCGGTGACGGCTCTCTTTTGTGCGTATGCCTCCTATGTTCTTCTGACAACCGATGCAGAATTGTCCATGTTCTTGGGCGCGCTATGTTGGTGGAGGTGCCCTCGAAGAAACTGGTCGCCGTTGGGCCTGGGCAAGTCGCCATTACGTGTGCACCCTTGCGGCGAGTTCGCGATGTATGGCCCGCTGAAGTGGACGACGAAAGCGTTAGTCGGTATCAATCCGATTTGAACTTGCTTCTCAGCTCTCTCTGGTCCCAGTTTCTAGTGTTCTCACTTTCCAATCTTAATCAGCACCAGGGTCATGTCATCATGCTGCGGCGCTCCGGAAGAGAACCTGTCCGCGCCCTCGAAGAGACGGTCCAGCATCTGCTGTGCTGAAAAATCCATGCAGCTCGTCGCCTCGGCAATCAAACGATCCTCACCCCATTCTTCCTCTTCGGCGTTCATTGCTTCGCTGATGCCGTCGGTGTAGCAGATCAGGACATCACCAGGCTCCATGGTGAGGATGCATTGTTGATAACTGGCTTCAGGTAATAGTCCAACGACGGGACCCCCTTCTTCGAGCCGAACGATTTCGCACGCTCTGCTCTCCGAGATTTGGTGTGGTGCCATTTCGAGAGCGCCGATGACCGAAGGATCACTCACCCATGACTCCGCTCCTTCACGCTGGTACGATGCCTGCTCTACTGGGCCTGCCGTAGCGTTTTGCGCGACCGCTATAGTCGGAGGGCGTAGAATAACGGGCGCATTATGGCCCGCATTGACATAGGTGAGCTGACGTGTCCCTGGATCATACTGCGCGAAGAAGAAGGTCGCATAGCGATTGGAATCTGAAGAGTCATACAGCTGCAGATTTACATTGCGGACGAGGTGGGCCATGTCGAAGTTTGTCATTGTCTGTCCACGCAACGACGCGCGCAGACTAGCCATCAGGAGCGCGGCAGAGATTCCTTTACCGGAAACATCTCCGATAGCGATGCCAAGGCGGGCAGATTCTTGCGGGGTACCTTCACTCGCGGGGTCGAACGCAATGAAGTCGTAGTAATCGCCTCCAATCCCCAATGCTGGACGGCAATGCCCGGCAATTTCTATGCCATGAATAGGTGGGGATGACTGCGGAAACAGGCGCCGCTGCACCTCCCGGGCAATTTCCATCTCGCGGTTGGCCCGCTCGCGGACCACGGCCTCAGCAGCTAGTGTGGAAAAGAGATGGCTGTTCTCGATGGCGAGGCCAGTCTGGGCAGCCACGGAGCGAAGCAAGTTCAAATCGCTCCGTGAATAAGGAGCTTCGCTGCGTTTCGGTCCGAGTGCTATGACACCTACCAGATCATTACGACCAGGTAAGGGTAGCAGGACTTCGGCGGACAGACGTTTGAGAGTCTGTTGTTCACTGTTGGTGGCGAGCAGGAGCCAGCCGTCTGGATCGTCGTAGTACACCGTGAGAGGGAGCTTCTCGCTGCGCAGCTTGTTAATCGTGAGAGAAGTGGCAGCTAAAGAGGTTTCGAAATCGACTGGTGCACCGATAGCCTGCTCCAGGCAATATCCTCCGGCGCATTGCAGCAAAACCCGTATCTGTGAGACGTGCAAGGTGTCCGCAATACGCTTCGTGATCGTTTCTAGCAATGGGCGAACTTCGGCGAATTGACCGGCTTGCATAGAAAGCTCGCTCAGGACCTGCTCGGTAGAGTAAACCTCGCGGAAGAATTTGCGATCAATCCAGGCCGAGACGCGCCGTGTACCGCCAAACTGCATCGCCAGAAACAGGAGAGTAAGGACGAGAGCCCACGTTTGCGCAATATGGGAGCGCTTCGGACCGTTCACTAGCTGGTAGAGCATCACTGCCAGTAGTGCCCCAAGGATTCCCCGGAGGGCGACGAGGGTGCCGCGAGCCAACGCGTATTGCGTGCCCTGGCGCAGCAGAATGCGCACCTCCATGGCCCGCTGCACGATGATGACGTACGCCATGGACAACGGGAAGAGGGTAAATAGGACGAGACAGGTCCAGAAATACCAAGAGGGTACCGCTCTTTGTAAAGAGCCGACGTTGCGCAGCTGGGCAATCACAACGCCGATGAACATCGGCATTAAGCCGATCACTGCCCCCCAGACCAGGATTCCGAGCCTTCGCTTGACGTCGCGCGTGGACGCATCGAAGTACTTCGGAAATAGAGTTAGGAAAAAGAGACTGATGCAGATAATCGCAATTGTCGATTCGATCTGGTGATCCAAGCGAAGAAGCCAGGACGGAATGCGGGAAGAGATCCTGAAATCGACTGTACGGCCCAGCTCGATAATGACATCGAGTCCCGCGCAGACTAGCGACGGCACGATAAGAATCCACTTGGCCCACGGGTATCGACGATCGAGAGGCAACCGCTCGGGAAAGTAAATGCCGAAGAGAAGCATGCTCAGGGAGAACGCAATGAAGGCCAAGTCACTGTAGATGGTCATAAAGGCAATGACTGGTCCGTTCCAATAGTTCGAGTTGGCTAAGAAACATGCAATGAATCCCAAAATGCCGAAGACATACCAGGCATTCGGATTGCGGGGTTTTGCTGCAACGACCCAGAGCCCAATCAACAAGCAGAACGCAGGGAAAACGCCATACAGCGTGAAAAGCACTAACCCGAACGACAGCGGCAGCTTGTCACCAGTAATTTGAGCATCAAGCAGAAACTGTACGGTGCTGTGACTGCCATCCTTTCGCTCGACGAGCAAAATCATCGGCGCGCCCGGCTGGCTGGCATTTGTCTGCTGCAGAAGCGTGTCGAAGCTGCGCAAATGACGACCATTTGCCTCCAGCACTCGATCGCCTTCGTGAAGGCCTGCCTTTTGCGCTGGGTCGGTCGCGTGATTGACTTGATTCGACGACCCAAAATATATGGGAACTGCGGCGCGTTCATGCCCATGCCAGATATACACATACTGGCCCGCTACATCGGCAATATAAAACCCAATGGCAGCGGCGGCAACGAGCGCGAACAAAATGTATTGCAGCTTTGCGGATTTCTTCGGCATTGAAAACCTTCGCCGGGCAATGGTAGCAGGGGTCACCTGCAAACTACGTGCGCTAAGCCGCGAAAAGGGTCAGCGATGCGTCGTCATTCTCTCGAACGATGTGCGCGCAGAGGCAGACTTCGCCGATCTGGTGAAGTTCATCCTCGCCGTGGAAGAACGTTGGCAACCCCTGCGTGCACCGGCCAATTCGACGCCCTCTTACAACGTGCCGGGCTACCAGTCGGCAATGATCCGAAAGACAGGCCACAAGCTGACCTTTGATCTCTATGACGAATTCTCCGCCTCGTACGTTCAGAAATACTATTCATACGCAGAAGCCGACGTCGCCGCGGAGCTGCACCGGCAGCATTGCTATCGAGTGCGCTTCAACGACGACCCGAAGCACCCGGTCATACTGGAAATCGTTGAAGAGATCGAGCCGAAAACTCTGGAGACCAAGGCGACAGCTTCGGACACAGCAAACGGCTGACCCGCTTTCAGCTAGCGCTTCCGTCCCTCTTTGATGAATTCTTCCATGAAGCCGGCGACCTTCAGTATCCGAATTTTGCCGAATTGCTGCACGGCACCGGCGCAGCACGCCCGGTAAAGACGGGGTATGGCAACGATTCGCGACAAAATGGGCCATTTGGAACAATCAGGGGTGTCAGTACACCAAGACGTAAAAAATAGCCGGGTAAATCTCCGTCGTCTTCAAAGGGTTAAAGGGGTTGGGGCAGATATGTTTCATTTGCGCACGACCTGGACTTCTACGGATAGCCGGTTTTACGCCATTTGCCCAAAGCACAGATCGATCTGAATAGGTCGATGAGCGCATTGCCCTGTTAGCACCAACTGACATTCATTTCAGTTATTTCTGTCACTTCGGATGAAACGTGCCCGATGAGCACTAATGCCGCTTCCACATTGATCGAGAGTTCGGTGTCGTTGGATTCGCATGTTTCGGCACCGTTTGATGCCAACAACTGTCCAGAGCAAATGCTAGAGCCAGCCTCGGGTACGGGCGATGCGGGCGGCATCGACGCGGTTGGCGGCGCCGAGTTTGGCAATGGCCTCCGAGAGGTAATTGCGAACCGTACCTTCGGAGAGGCGGAGTTCAGTGGCGATTTCGGCGGACGAGCGACCGTCACCGGCTTGGCGCAAAATCTCGCGTTCACGGTCGGAGAGAGGGTCTTTGTCGGCGCTCCAAGCTTCCGCGGCGAGCGCAGGATCGACTGCATGAAGGCCTGCGTGGACGCGGCGGATGGCTTCCGCTAGTTCACTCGCTGGCCGTTCCTTCAGGAGGTAGCCAGAGGCGCCGGCGTCAAGAGCGCGGCGTAGGTAACCGGGTCGCGCGAAGGTGGTGAGGATGATAACCCGGGCTTTGCAGTTGACGAGCTTGAGGTCGGCAGCTAGTTCGAGGCCGGTACGTTCGGGCATCTCGATATCGGTGACGATGACGTCAGGAGTGTGCTCGCGGGCTAGTTTGAGGGCCTCGCGGCCGTTTGTGGCCTGGGCGATGACGGTAATGTCCGGTTCTAGCTCGAGCAAGGCAGCGAGGGCTCCCCGAAGCATGGTCTGGTCTTCGGCCAGGAGCACTGAGATGGGAGTCACCTGCTTGGTGGCAGTGTTCATGAGGCGGTGGTCTCGCGGAGCGGCAGCTCAATAATGAGGCGGATACCGCGGTTGTGTACTATGGCGCATTCGATTGAGAAATGGCCGCCAAGGGACTCGATGCGTTCGCGCATACCGCGGAGGCCATTGCCTTCGCGAACGATGGCATGCTTGCCGTTGTCTTCGACTAAAAGGCGTCGGCGGCCTCCTTCGGTGATGAAGCGCAGGCGGCAGGTGGTGGCGGACGCGTGGCGAACGATGTTGGTAACGGCTTCGCGGAGCGCCAGGGAGAGGGCGGTTTCCTCTTGTGGGCTGAGGACGACAGTGTGTTCGGGATTGCTTTCGGTGAGGAGTACGACACCTGCGGCGTCAAGCGTGACGCGTGCAGCTTCGATCTCGGCGGCGAGACCGCGGGCACGGTAACCTCCGATGGCTTCGCGGACCTCGGCAAGGGCAGTACGAGCGGTGCGTTCTACATCGACAATCTCGGCGGTGGCGCGGGCGGGGTCGAGAGAGACAAGACGGCCGGCCAACTCAGCCTTGAGGACGATGACGGAAAGGGTATGGCCAAGAACATCGTGGAGGTCGCGTGCGATACGTTCACGTTCAGCGACTGCGGCGAGTGCGAGATTTTCTTGCTGCGCGGCGCGGAGTTTGCAGTCGGCGCGCTTTTGCTGCGCAAAGAAGATGTTGCCGCCGCCAATGATGATAACGAGGAAGATGGCGATGAAGGTGTTGGGCCAACCGATGTGGAAGGGGCCATGGGGGGCGTAGAGATTGAAGAAGTATCCTTCGGCGAGGATGACTATGCATTCGAACAGGAAGAGCGAGAGGACGCCCCGGGTGGATTCTATGCTGAAGGGAAGGAAGGCAGCGGCATAGACGAAGAAGGTTGAGGCGCCTTGATTCCAGGGGAAGGTGATAAGGCCGAGAACGAATGTTGCGGCGATCATCCAAAAGCGAATTGATTGGTATTCGCTAGTAGCGCGGACATAGCACACGAAGATGCCGAGGAATATCGCGAAGGCCGTGAGGGTGCCGAGCCAGAGATAACGGTTCGGGTCCATGATGGGTTGGATGAACAGGAAGCCGGTATAGGCGAGCCATATCCAGGCCCAGTTAGGCTGGTGCAGCCTCGAGTTGGTGTCGGAGGAGGACATGGTTCTTCTGTGAAGTGTACGACAGGATTTTAAGAGTTCTGTTCCAGACGGCGTAGGGCGATTGCGCCAATGCCGAGCATGATCGACGTAAAACCGATGAGGCCGAACCAGTGGTTAGCCATGGTACTTGCACTCGCGTAGCCGAAGCTGCTGAGCATCAACTGTGCCAAGTGGTAAGTGGGTAGAAGAGTGGCGAGCTTTTGCAGAAAGTGTGGAAGAAACATAATGGGAATCCAAAGGCCGCCGCAAAAACTCATCGGCAGGTAAATCATGTTGGCGATGCCAGGCGCAGAGCTGAAAGGAACGAAGAGGGCCAGGGCCATCCCCATGCAGGCGAAAGGGAGAACGCCAACAATTGTGAGGCCGATCATACGGGCATACTCAGGCAAGGTAATAGAGACGTGGCCGAGGGTGATGCCAAGAACGGTGAGAATGCTGACGATGATGATACCGAAGGTGATGGCCGAGCAGCATTTGGCGAGGAGGTAAGCGACGGGCGGCATGGGGCTGGCGCGTTTGAGCTCTAGCCAACCGGCTGCGAGTTCGCTGGAGAGGCCAACGCCGATGCCGAAGAGGGCAGCGCCAACCATACCGAAGACCGCGTAGCCAGCCAGCATGTACTTAGCGACAGAGACAGTGCCGATATGCTGGCCGCGGTTCATGATGAGAGCGAAGAAGACGTAAAAGATGACTGGGAAGCCGATGACAGAGAGAGAGAAGCTGCGCGTGCGGAACAGACGTATGAACTCGTAGCGAGCTTCGCGGAAAAAGATTCGCAGATTGCGGGTGAGAGTGCTATTGCGGGGTACGGCAGTACGGGGCAGGATCGCAGTGAACATGGTGTGCTCCTTTTCAGGTTGGCTCACCGTGAGAAGTGAGAAGCAGATTCCCGCGGGAGTGACAGAAGGAAAGTCAAGAGGAACAAGTTACTCGTGGTCGGAGGTGAGGGCGAGGAAAGCATCTTCGAGGGCAGGGCTCTGAACCTCGAGAGAGTGAAGGGTCTGGTCGAGTGTGAGGAGTTCACGGAGGGTGGATTCGGGTTTGGTGCTGATGAGAGTGGCGAGGTTGGCGGTAAGCTTGGCGCTGGTGACGCCGGGGATAGCGAGGAGGGTGGGCGAGGGTAGGACAGTAGTGCAGCGAATAATCTTGAGGCTGCCACTGGTGGATGTTCCTGGGGCGGTGGAACCCAGGGACTTCACCTCGGCTGGTGTGCCTGCACAAACAACGCGGCCCTTGTTGATGACGATGATGCGGTGGGCGAGGGCGTCAGCCTCTTCGAGGTAATGAGTCGTGAGGAGGACCGTTTTGCCACGGGCGGCAAGTGAACGAATCTGCGCCCACATACCGCGGCGGGCTTCGATGTCGAAACCTACCGTGGGCTCGTCGAGGAAAATCAGGTCCGGATCGCCCGCCAGCGCAAGTGCAAACAAAACGCGCTGCTTCTCGCCGCCAGAGAGCTGGCCGAACATGCGTTCTTCGATTGTCTCGAGACCGGCGGCTTTGACAATGTCGGGGTAGGGCATTGGGCTGGGATAGTAGCCGCGGAAGAGGTCTATGTGCTCACGGACACGGAGCATCTCGGGAGCTTTCCCGACCTGCAGCATGACCCCAGTGCGGAGGCGTGCTGCGGTGTGGCGCGGGTCAGCGCCGAAGATGCGGACAGTGCCGGCGGTAGGCGAGCTTAGGCCCATGAGAAGTTTGATGGCTGTCGACTTGCCCGCTCCATTCGGTCCCAGCAACGCGACAATTTCACCGCGGCGGAGGGTGAGCGAGAGGTTGTCGAGGGCAAGGACGCCATTGGTATAACGTTTGGTGATGGTGTTGAGCGAGGCTACGGTTTCGATGGATTCAGTGGCGATCTGCGATGCGGACGCTTCGGCACGTTCAAGTACTGCACTCATGGCTCGCTCCTTCTGCGCTGACTGATGACAAGAGAGAGTATGGAAGCAGGCGAGCAGTGATTGCAGTGAGAAGGGTCAGGAAAGTGTGGTGACTTTTGTCATGAAGGGTCTGGAATACAACCCCTCAATCCTCGGATGTCAGTTGTTGCGAATCGCCAACTCACTTACCAAACAGTGAGAACAAAGACTTTCCAGATTTCTGGGTTATGGGCGGATTACGGGCAAGCCGGAAGTAATCTTGTTGTGCCCGACAAGTCGGCTGGCGCGAGCCCTCGACCAACAACACGCTCGGCTCCCCGATCAATGGAGGCAGAGGCAGCCTGAACCTCTCGCCGTCATATAGAACTTGGGCTACACGTAGCGCTCACCCTCTTTTGTTTTAACCCGAT
>Ga0193743_1001202_pt1 | contig 19456 bp, 16 predicted proteins | sample L2c2metaG_FD_143038 | JGI IMG/M metagenome (GOLD analysis project Ga0193743, IMG submission 143038) | Soil microbial communities from a riparian zone of the East river system, Colorado, United States - L2c2 | ecosystem: Environmental > Terrestrial > Soil > Riparian zone | place: USA: East River... | reverse complement strand
GCTTGAGTGGCCAAGTTCACCTTGTCGCTCCAAATGTTTCTCAAAACGATAATGATTTCTTGCGAGAGCATTTCAATAAGTAAAGATGTTTTCGTTTCCGTTTCCTTCAGGGTCAATTCTTGTACTTGTGTCCAATGCCATAAACTTGCAATCTCTCCACAGTATTTCATGATTGCGGTGACACCCGGGAAAATCGGAAGATATCCTTTTTAATGACCAGAACCTTGATCTAAATAATCGAACCCTTTTTTCGGCGGAGTACTCAAGGCATTTAACTTACACAAGGGAAAGAATCAAAGAAGGGTTGCACCAGCATTCTGTGTTTACCTCAGTGTTTTCCGCTCTTTGTTGGACGTAGGATCAAAGATACATGCATGGTAAAAAGATAAGAAAAAAAAAAAAGAAACATGTCAAAAAAAAAGAAAGAAAAGATCCATCAACTTGAAGATTCCAGTAACCGCATGGCTTCTTGAACCGAGGGCCCCAGTGATGTTGTCCAAACCCATTCCCAATTCTTTGTAAAAATTTGTCCTAGAATCTTGAGCTTCGGGATTAATTCACGCTCGGGGACGCTATCGAAATCAATCTCTCTACAGTTAAATGTAAAGTATTGGCCATTGAGCCGGGCGCGCTCTTGGACCTTGTGTGAAAAGGGCCTTCGAATGTAGTCGTAAATGCATAGGGCGTTTGTTATCCTTCCACGGGTGGTAGCTCGGTGCCCTAGTACAGTAGACATAATGTAGGCATCCTGGATGAAGGGTAACGGTTATGTTGGTCCATAGCCAAGAGGGGAGGGGGTGCAAACAGAAAGTTTACCTCAATTGCTTGGCCAGCTCCTGTTCCTTGATGAGGGGTGGTTGCATGCGCCTACCTTGTTTGTTTAGCCTTTCGTCGCAATAATGAACTGAATTCTTACAGCATCACCAAGAATAGCGACATTCCCATGCACGAAGGAATCCAGGGGCTTCACTACGTGGATCGCCCATCGCAGTGGTCTGTCAACACACTAAATTGATATGTGAGGTTTTTTTTTTTCAAACGTTCATTGGGTTTTTGACATACCTCCAGTAGATCTTGTACCTCAGGTTCCCAATCTTTAAAAATATTCAAAAACTCCGATTTTTCGCCAGGACATACCCACGGGCCATTAAATTTACTGTTTTCGAGATCGTGTTGTGTTTTAAAAGCAACGAAAATGACCATCTTGCCTCGAGAAATGGGGTAGGCTATTATATACTGAAAGAAAGAACATTAGAATCAGATGAAGAGTAGTAATAGGGCATCATACAGCTGAAGATGACGCACAGCATTCTTGCCTAAATACTGTCCACACAAAGATGTCAGACATATCATCAAAAGGGTATCGTGAAAAAACGCTTTACCTGCATGGGATGAGTAAGAGCTCGATGATTAGGCTGTCGCGATCTCAATCGATCAGCAGGAACCAATGCACGATACGCATTTGTGCCGCTCCATACTGGTTCGATTAAAGCCGTTATATCTGCGGCCTCGGACCAATTATTTTGAGATTGAGCCCTCCTTGCCTTCTCCCTCAAGAGTGAGCGTCGTACCGCGGACTTTAGTCCGTCAGCGCCGACAAGCACATCACAAGAGGCGCTTGTATCGTCTTCGAAAAGAAGAGCGATAGGGCCTCCGTGCCGCTGCTCATAAGACCGGAGTCGTTTTGAGCAGTGGATGCGGCAGGGAGTAAGTATTCTTCGAAGAAGGACAGCCTGAAAGTCTGCGCGATGGAAGGTCAATAGATTTCCTGAGTGGGCATGGATGGTGAACAGTTTGGGAGAATCTGGGTATAAAGCTTCACTGACCCTTTGTGACCAGAGTATGGAAATCAACGCCTTCGGGGCGGTCACTCTTACGGTACTGGAAGGAAGGCACTTGATGAATGTCGATGAATCAGTGTGGCAATGCGTAGAATATGTCCTCTAGAATTACCAGGAGCTTCCGTTCGGCCCAGCTCAGTCAACCTGAGCAGTTCTTCCTCCAGATCCAGCTTCTGTATAATTTCCCAAGTACCTATCAAGATGATAAATAAGTAAGGTTGTCTCAGCATGCCGCAGAAAAAAGGTCCACTCAGCGGATCGCCACTTACGCGAAAAGAGGCCAATTCCTGCTCCAATTTCCGCCAGCTTTTCTGCTGCTTCAAAAATATCGACTTCAATGTCCGGATACCTAGACAACGCGACTATTTTCAAATAACCGATTTTTTTAAAAAAAAGAATTCAAGGTATCTACGAGCCGACTAGCTGGGTATACCTGCTAAGGTCAATCCTCCAATGCCGGCCCCACTGCATCAACAGCGTCGTCAGGATCATTCCAGGAACATGATTTTCAACAGCGACTCGCCATATCGCAACTCTAAACTTTGTTCCAGAACCCACAGGTGTCATTGCGAACTAGGAGCAGATGGAAATAGTGGGCTCTTCAGAACACCAACAGTGACGAGGTGTCCTATAGAAGGGGGGGAGGATATCCAAGCCAGAAGGCATTTTGAATAAATGACGAGGTAACAAAAGACACGATTGAACCGGACTTCGTGTTCCAGTAGGAGGAACATCCAACCAAGAATTTCATGACATGTAAGATCTAGGCAAGCAGATGAAGGAGCCGCAACTCAAAATCATTTTGTCCCACGATTAGGTCGCGTAGGCGAGGCCAAAGCCACTGAGCTAACTTACAAGTTTGCAATGAATATCGGGTCAGTTCTTTACATATGGTTCCACAATACCCAAGAAAAGAAATGGCGAGGCACACGGACTCAGGACTCAGGCCCTCCCAATTCACTTTATATTCTCAGACTCGGATTTTATCCAGAGCACTTTACTATACTCGGGTGTTATGTAACAATTTCTGTGCAGAAAAGATTTTATTCTGTGTGATACCTCTGTATCGTTTGTCCAGGCCTAGGGTCTTCATAAAGTGACGTCGGAGACTCGGGATCTCATGTTATTTTTAAAATGATTTCGACGCTCGATCTCCGTCCCTTCCTCGATGCGACAGACCTAATATAATCTCGGAAGGCATTTACTTCGTTTCCTATAAAGCTTACTCTCCTTCCTGTTTTATGGGGCCACTACTCCGGAATTAGATAGAAATCACAAGCCGATTCCGGTGACCTATTCCAGAGGTGATTCCGCCGCTCGTCTGTTATAAATGGGACCGGCCAAGTCCGGTTGGTAATAATATCCGTGATCGTTTGTACCCAAAAGTTAGCTAAAAATCCCAGTAAAAAGTCACAGTGGCTGGAGTTATTGTTACTTTGAATTTAATTTAAACCCACCCAACAAAAGAATATCAGATTGTAATGTGATAAATATGCCTATTTCGGGGCTTATGCAGGCACGGGTTTATCCACGGATCAACGAGTAGGCTCAATAAGGCAACATAGTCACGTGGCGGTAAACATATCGACGATGATCGACACACCGTGGGAGGTGTGCACTATGTTTCTTAGCTCTAAATTTGCCGGAAGTCAAGATAACGAACAACAAACGTGCGCGTGACTACCCAACCCTCACAGGTCTTTGATTCTAGTGCGAACTTGAAATTTCAGAGAGCTCACGGCGCAGTTGAATTCACTCGTGCTGTGGGACATTATTCGGAAAGGGCATTGCCCTGGTCGCAGAAGTCCGGCGCTGCCAAAATTGCAGGGAAAATATATCTGACGGACGATTTTATAACTATTCAGGCGAGTGGATCCCAGCGTCCTGAGAGATCGTTGTCCACTGCTTTCGGCTACTACCTGAATGTTCGGGCCCGACATCCTAGTTTAATCTTTTTATATCCTTTTCCGTTCTCCCCTTGCACACTCCTTCCCCCCTCTCAGTTCCAGCCTTATACCCTGGGTTGTATGTCAGGGTTGCCCAAGAAGAACTTTTGAGGTCGTTGGATTCTTCATAGAACTCGTGGGATGGAAAAATTGCAGGAGACCGATTTTGTCAACCTGGTCTGGGATGTCCAACTCCTGCGGTACCACGCAGGTGCGCACAATCTAAATAAACTCGGGCTAGCTAATGTTCGCAAACCTCCTGCAGTGGGAGCTCTGGTCTTTCTGTTATGGGACATTGTAATTACTTGGGGGGACGAAGTGCAATATATCTGGCCGTGAGTGAATGTGTATCCACTTGTCTTTTTTTTTCCCCCTACTGAATACAGTCCCAAGTCAATATAGATTTTCTCCTACAAAATGGGTTTACCTCTTTACTAGGTACTTCGGCCTTTTGGCTCAAGCGTCAGTCATTTTCTCGAAATCTTACATTAAATCGCTAACGTGGGGCCCATTCATATATTCATACCTTAGGCGGCTGGTCTCAGTAAATTTGACCCTGATCTTGGGCACATTTTCTGTTGGCATCTGCCGGGAGTTATTTATCTCCCAAGTCGTCTTCGGTGGGGTTTTAATGGCGTGTATCCAAGCAGTTCTCATGTTAAGAGGTACTCTCTACCCACGATTAAATCTCTTTTCTTAACTCCAATCACCGTCGGCGTTATGGCTCTTCAAGCTACTTACTAATTCTACTGTATTGTTGCATCACAGTTTACGCTCTTTATATCCAAGACCGCCGTATCGCATATGCGATGACGGCTTTGCTCGTAGCTGAAGTGGGTTCCATGCCTGGGATCATTCACACAACAATTCCGGATGATATTGGAATGTTGTGCATGAAGCCCATCACCACTCGGGACATCGTACTTTTTGGGTCAGTTCTTTATGATGTCCCGGAACAGAGGCTTGAACTTCGCGATGCTCCGCCTCTTTTTCTTCCAGCGTCTCAGTAGTCCTTCCTCAACTCCTTGTACTCGGATTAACCATCGCGAAATTTCTTTCCGGACGCCGTGCTGGTTGGGGGGAAATCCCCATAGTTTCTCGGCTAGTCCGTGACGATATAATCCTGGTCTCTGTCATAGGTGAGTTCCGAAGGAAGCGGTGGGTTTACCGCTCTTTCGGTTCCTTTCAAAATTCGTAAATATCTACTCAAAACACTTTTTTGTTTTTTTTTGCTATTTTCACGATGACCTGATTACCTTTCCCCGGACATGCAAATACTTTATCTGTTTGATTCAGTGGCTTGGGTCATAGTGACAGCATGTCTGCAGAGCGTTAAGACCGTGTATGGTTACATCGGATATTAGTACGTCCAACGCCGACCCCCGTTCCTTTCTCTCTTTCTCATGCCAACCGTTTTTACCTTCTTTTTTCTTTTCTTCTACGGCTTATCTGACTTTCCCTTTCATAAAACTATTTCTTTGGTAACCTTTCGATTATTGTGGCCAACGGAACCACAGTTGGCTATTATCAATTCTCCCTTCAGTCGTAAGTCCCCATTTATCTAGGACGTTTGAACATGGGCGTTTGCTTCAGTTGAGAAAACACTGACTTGTTCAAAATTTATTTCTTTATTTTTATTTAGGGCTGCAGAGTTATAATTAACATGCAACGATTAGCAGGTGCTAAATACGCTCGGCGGCAAGACAGAGAGGAGGCATCGTCTACACTTGAGCTCACTACGTATATTTTGTCGTTACCTAGTGTCACAGACTAACACACATTACATACTTACCAAACAACACCCTCTCGTTCTGGAGAGTCCTTCGAATTCCTCCCAGACTTGTACTTAAGGCTCCCTCTATTTGATACACGAAGCATTGACACAAACGATACACGATACATATATTTTATTAATAATATACACCCATTCTTGCTTAGTTCCTCCACTGCATCACGATAGTATTACGCTTATAGTTGCCATCACTTTGTCTGCTGGAAACTCAACCTGGAGAAGAAGGCGTTACGCTTGAGGACATTTTAAGAAACATCCTTATGGCAGCACGCGAAGCCAGTAAATTTAGGTGAGAGCTTAGAAGAGGTGAGTAAAAAAAAGAGGGTGTTAATTTACTTTTGTGCTTTCCATCCGATAAAATCAAACTTCTCCTCGAGTCGAAGCACAGAGAAGCAGTCCGTAGAAACCGTGCGATTACCTCGACATACATAAACAGAAATATTATAATAGACCCTGTCCAACATCAAAAATCGACGAAGAAAAACCTGACATGTAGATCAACCCGTGGGCGCAAGCCAAAAGTTTTCTAGATGTCGACATGTCTCTGTTTATTCTTAACATATAGAAACATGATAGATTGCAAGAGAAAATTAAAAATTGCAAAAGGTATTACTTTATTCCACACCAAAAAAAAAACACGAAATTCACGGGAAAGCAGGGGTGAAAAGAAAACAAAAACACAACACTACCATCCAAAAATGAGATCTGACATCTGGCCAACAACACTCTTGCTTGGGGATGGCCCGACAGGTGTGGAGGGCATCCCACTGGGAAGTAAACTCGATGGCGAACTTGTCGTAGCGGGCAAGACGCTTCCTCCCCAACCTTTCTGTGCTTGCGGCGTGGGTGGCTTCGAAGCACTGCCGCCAGCGTGTTTTCTGAATGCTGATGTCGATGGAGCGAGTTTGATAGGTGTGCCCACAGCTGGGGAAGTTGTACTAGAGTGAATTGTATAGGGCTCATCAATTGACATTTCATTTCCGGCTGGGGTTGAGTCGTTCGTTTGTGGGACAGCAGGAGACGTGAGGGCGTTACGAGGGATCGGTTGCCCCAGCATTGCTTCTGCTTGCGCAGGGTCCTGGAAAAAAAAAAAAAAAAGAACACAAAGGGTTGCGATTAACAAGGATAAATGCATTGTACAGATTATTTTCGAAACTTACAGCCCACTTGGCCCCGATCATCCAGCTTCCAGAGAAAACTTCGCCATTCTTACGGACAGCTCGCATAGCGTCGCCGATATCTGCATATCCTATTCTAAAGCAATTGGTAATTTCAAGATGCTTTTCTGGTTCGGTTGCTTCTCCTAAAGACTTGAAGTATTCAGCGGTAAGGCTGAATTTGTCTGCGGGATACCCAAAAACAACGACAAAAGTATGTTGCGAGGTTTGGGCAATAGATGACGTGTGGGCATGACGCCGTGAGGAGGAGAAAGTGTTTTCGACCGTTGTTTTCTGTTAGCCAGTGTTAAATATTGGAGGGGGGTCGAAAGGTAATACAGGTGATTTACCCTTGGTTGGAAACGGTTTGAATTTGAACTAGAATCAATATTGATCTCGGTAGGTATGTCGTTTATTGAGCTTGTTGGTGGCGCATCTTCATCTGCCAGTGTCTGACGCTGTCTGGAGAAATGTAATATCGATGTCAGCATGTCAGATTTCACTGGCCCAAAGACATACCTGCTACTTTGGAACATGGAGTCCATCCCAAAATCTGTAGTTGAACCACGAGAAAGAATCTGGTTCATCTTCGCTTTAGTTTGCACAACTGGAACCTCATCGACGCGCTGGTTTCCTGGGGGTACATTCTTGGTAAAAAAAAACACGTTAGTCGACGTTACGGCAGTGGGGCCGAGAACGCGTACATTGCTTTGCGAAGTTGACTGCGCAAGTTGGGAGGAAATAACATCAGGTGGTTCCATTCATTCGTATCAACTTTTTTGAATCATACCATGAGATATCCCGACTGGTAGTGACTCCTCGACTGTGCAAGCGAGTCACTGAAAGAAGATGCGAGTGGCCCGCCTGTACTGGTACTTCCCCAGGAATTGAGATTGGGATTATGGTGAGTATTCGTCGAGGAAGACATCCCAGCAACGGTAAAAGGTGAATTATACATGATATGACCAAAAAAAAGTAGTTCTCAGCAAGTAGATGAGAGACGATATTACTTAATAGTCGGAGCTGCTGGCTGAGTTTATAATTTGAGAGCATTCGTTATCGCAACCGTGAGCCATCTCTCTTCCTTTCCAATCCACATCATGGTATCCAACATTTACATGTTCCAAGGTTCTATCACTCACTATGTTTTTACAGTCTTCCTCAGGTGTCCCTCTTCACTCCGACTGCGTCAAGGTATATCAAGGTCTCAAGTTGGGGAAGAAATTCAAGTACATCATCTACAACATTAACAGTGATTTGACCGAGATCATCGTTGAGAGTACTGGGAATCTGGACTACGACGAATTTCTTGGAGCCTTGCCAGAAAATGAATGCCGATGGGCGATCTATGACTTTGAGTTTGAGAAGGAGGGCGCTGGCCGACGGAATAAAATTACCTTCCTATCCTGGTGAGCCACCTTTTTCATCGTTTTCTGATTTCGGTCGTGTTTTAGATACATGAGGATGGGATCTACGGGTTGCAACATTTCATTCATTTCCCTCTATCTCGTGTAAAACCTGTATTGATCTTTCACGATCAGGTCGCCCGACGATGCGAAGATCAAACAGAAGATGTTGTTTGCATCTTCCAGGGACGCTCTCAAACGTGCTTTAGCCGGAGTGGCGGTCGAAATTCAAGGAAGCGATCTTTCCGAGGTATCGTTCGAGAGTGGTATGTTACATCGTGTCTTTCTACATGATCGGTAGACTGATCATATTCTACAGTGTTGGAGAAGGCAAACCGCGGTTCTTAAACCGCATATCGTTTTTACCTTGCAGGAATCGCTTCGTTAATCTCTTCTTTACTATTTTGCCATGCCGTTACTACCTATTTTATCAGAGGCACAAATTTGTCTCTGCCCTGCGATCGTTCCCTAACTCAACGACGTATAGCCAACATTTAGAGAGTAGTCGACAGGACACATCTTCCTGTGTATTATCGAAATTTTATAACTTTAACTGTAACATAAGATTTGATGGCACGCGAGCAGATTTTAGAATTGGCGGTCATCACGATGTCGAGGTGCCATCCTGCTTGCAGCACTCTAGAGCGTGTCTGAGCCGTGGCGAGGTGTAACTCTTCGTAATACGCAGGCTAGCTTCATCCTCTCCTTAAAATATGCAAGCTTCAGTAAATGCGACATCTGCATCTCCCGTAGGCTCCAACATGAACCATCCGTAGAGGCACGGCAAAATATGGAGATCAAGCGAGAACCTACAATGAGCACTTGGGAAAAAGCTCTCAAGCATTGCGTCGCAAAAAAGAAGAAAAAAAAAACACGGGATTCACTGTGGACCTCGCGAGAGCTCAATAGAATAAAGGCAATTCGGAGCGTATGGCGAATATTCAAAAAACACAAACACTTAGGTTCAAACCCATTGTAGAATCTGCCAATCCTGACTCCTCGTGGAAACACACTCAGATTAAGAAACGGATAAGGAAGATATCAGATATCAAAACGACCAGAAATAAGATGTTCAAGGTGGACTCGAGATTCAAGAGTAAATGGGCACCCAAGATGCAGAAATATCCTAGCATTGAAAGTCTGATTTCCTCGGGTAGTCGAAGAATCCTAATTGGCTTCACTTGAAACAAAATCAGTAGGTTCAACAGTTTCTCCGTTAAGATCTACCTGGAGATCTATGTGGGTTGTTGGTTGGTCTTCCGAACGCTTGAGTTGAGAAGGTCTACATTCATTAGATTCTGTATGCGTCTCATTTGCAACCTCAGATGAAGAGAAATTGAGGTTGTAGTTGCGATTGGAAGGTTCAGGGTCGACTTTGCCGGGGACACGCAATCGATGCGTGGGAATGTTATGTAATCTCCGTAAACGCAACCCTCTGCCATTAGTAACACTTGCTCAGCTCAACCACCACCACGACCTCCCTTTGAATTGTTTTTTTAGTTTCTTTAGAAAACCCCCTATAAAGCTTTTCTGACTCATACCAGCGCTACTTGATAGTTGTCATGCTGGTGGACAATCCCCTTCTCCAACCATCGTATTTTTCTGCGCCGCCCGCGCAATCATCCTCTTATCCTGAGTATCCTACGGATTTCAGTGATATCTTCGACACAGACTTGTTCAACAACACTTTTGCTGCCCCCAGTTCAACTTCTTCTGGGTCTCGGGGATCAACGCCCCAAAACCTTTTGACACCACCCCAAGAAGTGCTACCCACTTCTTTCCCCGATATACATGACGACGATACTGCCAACCAGTTCTATGCCTTATTCGATGACGATCTTAAAGCCATGAATAACCCTCTTGCTCTTGCATCTGCATCTGCCGATTTCATCGGTGTCAACGGCTTCGATGGGACCTACAGCGGTGCTACGGGCGGAGGTGGGGTCAGCTATTATGACATGAGCATGGGTGTATCCAATATGGGCATTCCGTCCATTGATGACCCGATACAGATGAGCGGCATCGATCCCCAACTCGTCGATACTCCATCCGCTGTCAGTGATCACGATGATGAGCCTGAAGTGGAACAAGAAGAGCCAACCAGCCCATCCAATGTCGTCGAACAGCCCGAACAGGAGAAATTGACTCTCACTATCGCTCCCGTCAAGGTGGGCGGTTTTGGAAAGGCCCGGAAGGGTACCGTCCACAGTGGGGGTGTGGTCAAGAAGACGCCAAGCGCTTACGCTAGTGGCAGCGAGGCAGGCGACCGTGACGATGACGATGATCTACCTCACGACTGGCGCCCTCCTCCCGAAGTCTTAGCCAAGATGACAAGCAAGGAAAAACGTCAGCTGCGCAACAAGATCAGTGCAAGGAATTTCCGAGTTCGCCGAAAAGGTTCGTATCGCACTTTCTTTTCAATTGTCTTTTTTCTATCTATCCGATTCCCATCATCTCTGACTTTTCGATATCTTTTTACAGAATACATCTCTACACTCGAAGGCGACGTCGCAGAGCGAGATCGTTTGCTCGACCATTTCCGTACCAAACTTGGGTCTCAGGAATCTGAAAACCTAGCACTGCGACAAGAAATCGCAGCTCTCAAGAAGGCCCTTCTTGAGGGCCGCGGTGGAACCATCAATCTTCCTCCTCCCGCTCCTCTTCCAGAACAAAGCGCCGCCCAGACTTTGGCTGCCTCGAACACGAACATCAGCACCAGTGTGGTACAAAGCTCACCACTTCTGACAGCTAACACCCAGAAAGACTTGCCGACTTCACCACGTATGGGAGGTCCCCGATTCTGGGGCGGAGTTGGAATGGGCGGCGGAATTACGCCTGTCCATACTACACTTGTACCTGATATCAGTACGATCGTGAGGAATGGTCTTCAAGAAAACATGAACCCTTCTTTGAACACATTGCGAGGCAACTCTGTAGGAAATGGGATTGGACCAAATAAAGCTTTGGGTCTAGGGGGATTCGATGGTTTTGCGGATTTGAATCCATTTACCATGAAGACCCTGGATGCGTGCGTAATATTTCCCCCTCTATCTCCGCAATCGATGTTTACTGTCTATGGAAACAGCTATCGCATGCACCTCTGGGGCAAAATGGCTGCTCAACAGCAACTACACCAACAGAATCAAACATCGCACACTCATCAGAACCCTTCAGGATTGGCGTCCAATATGCGTCCGCACTTCTTCACTGCTTCACCCAAGCCCAACCTGCCGCCTTCATCAGGATATGGCACGCTCTCCGCTCTGCTGTCTGGAAAGCACAACGTTCCTTACTCAAATCCTTTATCAACCTCGTCAAACTCGACATACCCTACGCCACCGACCTCTCCCTTGCTTCATCCGAAAGGAGGCGCTTCATTACCTCTATCCCTGCTTCATTCTCTCCCTTCTTCGCAGTCTTCCTCAGCTACTTCTGCAAACCAATCTTCTCTGTCGAAGGAACGCGAGAAAGAACAACAGCATGCTATGTTGGCCGCCATGGCCAGCCAAACCGTGTTCCGCAAATTGGGCAATGCGTTTTGGGATGCCTTCATAGGATCTTCTTCCTCGACTTCCTCCTCTTCTACCTCTCGTGGTGATTGGGATGCTGATAAAGTGCGTAAAGTTCTGGAAGGCAAAGCTGTGCTACGCGTTGTCGACGTGGAGCCTGCTACTATTTCTGTGGCTACCTCCGCGTCGGTAGCAACTACGCTCAATACCACTACTCCACCTGCATCGCCCAAAATGCATCACTTACGGGGTGCCGCATCGAGGCCGTCACTGGGTCAACCGCCGCAGGCCGCAGAAGAGTGCGGAAGGATGCCCTGCAAAACAGCGGTATGTGAGATTTTGGAGGAGAGCATGAGGAGTTTGAGTCTGGGAAAGAGGATGTAATGATGCGTTAATGGCGAGGATGCGCTAGTTGTTGTCGTTTGTGAAGTCTGCAAGTTTTGTTTCCCTGACATTTATAACGTATTGTTCTGATTATTTCAGACTTTTTAGAGTTCGAACTTGTGATAATCGAAAGAATTTGAAAGAAGATTCCGAAATTGTGAAAGAAACCAAAGTACCTCCATAACTCAATATGGTATATTTGCTTGTAATCGTCTAATTCGTTTTTGTTTTTTTTTCCGTCCTACGTAACCCCTCCTCCACTTTCTTACTCGTGCCAAGAATTCATACTTTCCTTCCTCCCAAATTCCTATTCACCCTGTGGTCTACATTCCATGGACCGTCGTTCCCTAACTATCCCTCCAATCACCGAAACCAACCAAATATCTACTGAGTCCTGGTAGACTTGCACTCATTTTTCTTTTCTCTCTCTACTCTGTGTTTATCTGCCACCTCTCGTGTCGTCGTTTCCTGTTATTGTGACCGTTGCCAGGCCGGTGTTGTTATCACTATAGTACCACTATCATAGGAATCTTTCATTGGGTTTTGTCACCCATTCTTGAAATCAGGAGCGATTGAACCGTTTTTTAGGTTTTCTTCCTAAGACGGAATTACCGAGGCACACAAGTCATTGATTAAAAAATAGTTGCATTACCTAGTTCAACCTCAACCTTCAGAATAGCAACACTGCCGCAGACAACGAATAGAAAGAATTGACCGAAAGACGACAGATGACCTTGTGACGATGAAGAGCAAAAAGAAGGCATATTTATATACCACTTGTATTCAGAATTCGGGTGAGAGGACAATCTACAGCTGTGCGTATGTACGCTTTGATATCCGTGGAGCGCTTTGGAAATAGGGACAGTAATACTCTACAAGGTAGGCGATGAGAAAGGCTGCTGAGACGGGACCCCCATGAAGAGCTGCAAGTCTTTTGAGGGTCATGAGAGGGTCCTCCATTGAAGGGTGCCTCGAATCCTGCAAAAGCACGGTCCAACCCTAGCTTGACGCTTCGCAAAACCAGATATTCCACCAGGCTCGTATATACGCATGTTGTGCGCAAAACGCAACTTGAGTGCAATCATTTCAGGACATGGCCTGTCCCTCCCAAGTCTTTGGAGAGGATTAGGGAATAAGACTTTGCATCGTGGGTTAGTTACATTCGAGAACAGGGATTCTGACCATGGATGGAGGTTTTTGCAAGTAGGCGAATCTAACTTATGTCATGCCTGACAGTGATCGCGGACGACCGCAACGTCCAAACCAAATCGACAGCACCGCAAAGGATCATGCCAATATGCACATTCTGCACCCACTCAAAAACATACCTCTATACAGTCTACGAGTCGGAATACAATCTCAGATTGGAACAATGTGTTCGTTCCCAATGAACTTCGCCTTACCTTGATGCTCATAAGCGCTTGTGTTTGATCTACCCTTTCAGCCACAATGCCACGAATTCGTAGATCCTTACGTCGAACACGACTCATTGACGATATTGCTTGACTTGATTCTCTTGAAACGTGGGGTCTATCGGCATTTGTTATACAATCGTGGAACGAAACCCAGGAGGCTGGTCGCCGGCGCGCAAGACTCTGAAGGCAAACAAGCAGTGGGGAAACTCCAATGTCAAAGTCGCGTAGATTCAACAAGGAGAGAAAGGGTTTGTACTATGTTTTTTTTTTTTGTTGTTGTTCGGTCAATATATGGCATCTCATGTAAATGCTTTCTAGGACCGTTGGCTTTTGATATTTCGTCTAGGTAGCACCTTAACCTTCCTTGATGCATGTAGGTACGGTGAACCTTGTACTTCCAAGTTGGCACTCATTGGACTTCCCTTCCCTAGTCATCAGATGGAGTTACCTCAGTAAGGTCTTCTGAGATTTTAACTGCAAGGTCTTTTTTCAATAAAATCATACTACAGATCCAACTCCAACCGTGAACGTTACTCCGTGGACAAAGCAAATTGTCACGAATTTTTGCCGTGTCTTTTTAGGCAATGTCGCTGGTACATTTTTTATATACCTTTTAAAAGGTTAGCTGTCTGATGATTAGCGTTGCATGTAGAAACAATCGCCTTTCACGGGGGGATTATCGTGACCTGTTGTCTCCTCATGAAAATCACGGATATGCTCCAGGCCACATTTTACTCAAACCCATCTCCAACATCTAACATCCGCCAGGAATTCAGGTATCTATCACCCTTCCGGCCGCTGCCAGCCCACTTAAAACCAGCGCTGATCTCCTTTTCTTTTTTTTTGTTGTTTTGAATATAGACCATCTCTTATCTCGCTCAGCCTGTTCTATTCATCCCTGACGAAAATATTTCTCCTTTTACTGCTAACGATCTGGCTACCAACATCCACCATTTCAGCTGTGCCCCAACACGAACATCCTCTCCTCCCGGAATGGACTAGACGATTTCAATGGATGCACAATGATAGCAACTTGTTTACACACATCCTTGAAACTCTGGACGACGACAAACTCGATCGTGAATGGATCGTGCGCAATGTATTGGGGGGTATGTCAGCAGGGTTCGGCTTGCGTGGTAAGTTTTAAATTGTTTTTTTTTTCATGAATAAATTGTCATCCGAAGCAATTGCTGTGCTTCATTTCTATTTTCATTTTTTGCCGTATAGTGATCCTCGACATCCATCCGCTCTTCACCACCATCATGATTCTTGCTGGGTGGGTAGCTAAAACAGCAGTGGCGACGCTTGTGAGCAGATGGGTGGGCGGAAATGATTCCAGAACGGGTGAGGCTTGGCTAGCTTACAGTATCCCATAGCTCCTCCGTGTATCAAGTGCATATCAGAGTCAATTACTGACTTGATCTGAGTCATACTGATAAGCGAGCTGTATGTATTGGGTAACCTGGAGAAAATCTGGACCGTTAGTCTAGATTTTGTTGAGATAAGGCAGTGACAATCTAATTTCTAAACAATCAACGCACTGTGACAGTGTGACGTTGCCTACAGAATGCCCTTTCACCAACTGCCCCCAGAATTGCTTTACACCATCCTCAGTCATCTAGACGCCGGATCGCTACGCACATGTGCTTTAACCTGTAGAGCCTTCGTTTCACCCGCTCAAGCTCATTTTTTCCATACCTTAGAATTCTACTCCGAGTGCCTCAATACGCTAGCCAAATTGGAAACTACACCTCATATTCGGACGCTTACCAGGCATCTACGTTTGGTCGAGATTCATAGACCATGGATCCAGCGCTCCCAGGTGCTACATCGCACGTTAGACATATTGTCACCATACGTCGTTTCCCTCGATATCTTGCAGAGGACGCGCAAGCCAGAAAAACCCCGCTTCGACTTTTCTTCGTTGTCGCGGTTGAAATGCCTAGAGACGATTTCGCTGAGGGAGGAGGAGTTGGGAACCCCGAGGTCCATGCATGGCGATAACGCTCTCCCCACTTTCTTGAACCACTTTCCAAAACTGCGAGCCATCTCTTTTGAGTGCTGCTTGGTGGCGAACCAAACTCTTGACAGCAACAGCGACGTTCCCCCGCCTATATTTCAACTGGAGAGTTTGAATGTCGGTTTCTGTGGTGACACTTGCGTCTTGGACTGGCTCGTCCCGGCTCTCTCATCGCTGCAAACACTGCGCCTTTCGTACCCGGTCGTAGATTCCCCACATTTCAGTGTCACTGTGCCCCAGTTCCTGATCACCGCTGGCACATCGTTGCAACATCTAGAGGTGACATCCTTGGAAAAAGTCTCCAATTCAGGTCAGTTGTTCTATTTCGTTCACGGCCGCCGCGTTACTAACCCAGTTATGGGGTAGACTTGCAGTCGCTAATGACTGTAGTACGGACGCACACCACCAATTTACGTTCGCTCAGCCTCATAGATATTTCATCGAGAACGGGGCATTCCCAGATACAGGTGGTGTTACAGTCCCTTCTCCTCATCGGTGCACATACACATCTCCAACACCTCGCCATTGGGTATCTTCAGAATGACACCCCTCTAGACGCTGGCCCATGGAATGATCTGCAAGACCTTCTGCTCGGGACGTGTTTCCCAGCATTGAGAAGTGTCGAGTTTCGTTTGTCATGGGGTTCTCCTGAACCTTTCATTGCCGCCGTTCCTCGCCTTGCCAAGACGTTATCAATATCAGTACATTAGCACAGTGACAGGTTGTACCCCAGGGCCTAGGTGGTTGTTCCTGGAGGGTCCTTGGCTCCTTGGACACCAACACTATGCACATCCCGCTCATGAAAGCTATGGACATAAGCTCTTTCTTAAACGTCATGTAATTATTGAAATCTAATAGAAAGTATAACAGATGGTCCGCAGATACCAGATACTTACTTTGGCTAGTCCTCACACCTCTCTTGATATGTATACATTTTTTTCGCCTTCTTTGGATCACACGTAATAAATTGATGATGGTGGATATATTGAAAAATAGTAGAAGCGTTATTGCAAGTGCAGCTCAAACTTTTTAGAACTTGTTGAGGGTTTTTACATAACACATTTTTTCTTCGAAGCTGACAGGAATGCCAACGCGAAGAGAGGCATGTTCCCTCTTGGTCTGAACATGTCGATGTACACAAGTATAAATCAGATGGAGAGATAGTATGAAATGTACGTAGAGTCAAAGACTCGGACATGTCAGACTGTTGCAGTCTCATGCCGACCCGGAATCCACACTTGATTCAATTAGTTCTACCGCCCGTGCTTCACCTGTGAGGTACGGCGGCTGTCATAATTATACTTACTTTGTGTGAGAATCGGTGTACTATAATTACAACCAAGGTAGATCATTGACATTTTGCAAAGATTTACTTTGGCACCTGGGACGTGAGTCATTGGTAAAAACGACCAAAATACATTTACCTTGGCTCCCTCAAAAAATAGCTTTGCCGGGGAATTCGGCGAGTGGCATATTTTGGTTCCGATTCTCCGACATTCTCGACTATTAATCGGATCAAACTAAACTCCAGGAACACTGGGTGATAAAATTAAATAAATCAGAAACGACACAGATTCATGGAAACACTCGAAAGTGACAATCGAGGCGCCGGAAATGTACCCAACCGCTAATGTAGAGCATTCCAGATTGTTTAAAAGGTTTATAACCCCCATATTCACAGTTTGAATTGTGTCTTACACTCAAGTTATCAATAAAAATCGTGAGCGACAATTGTTCCGATGTGATATTACTAAGGTAGTAAGTTGATCATGACTGTCTGTTTAACTTCGGGGGACAAGGGCCGCAGCATCATCAAATTCAACAAGATTTAATACTAAGACTTTATGGCGCGTGCCTTTCACATTATCAAACTCGGCATATATCTATTTTACTTAAAATAATCCTATTGTTGACCAAAAACTATGAAGTCTTCTTGTGTCGTTGAAAGGCGCTTCACTCAGAGGCTTCGCAACAGTTTTGCATCTCCGCTGCCTTTCGCTGTGATCTAAATTACTATTTTCGGAACGAAATCCGCAAATTAACGCCATGACAAACACCCATTCGAGCCGCAAGTCACAACCGCTCCCTATTGATGGATCTCCATGAGCGTCAGGACTACGATAAAAGTGAGCGTCTCGCAGCGTTGATACTCTATTAACGCGGCCCATCTAAATAGTGGCCACAAGAATATCCAGCTTATAGCTAGGTAATAGGAGAAAGCTCTCATCTCCTTCATGGGCAAAGACTTGCCTTTAAATTCAACGTCATCAATCTATTTGACATTTTTGTTCTTTTGGAACTGACAAAGACCAGCGGGATACCGTCGAAAAAGGGAAACCTCAGGTAACGCGGGTCTCTTTCCTGAAACCTGGGAGCCGAGTTACAGCAAAGCGTCAAAGTAATCCCGATCAAATTTCCGAAATGTAAAGGAAACTATTGAAATTAAATTGACAGCCTTGCTAAGGTCGTAGCTTTTGTGGGTATTATCGATAGGCATTCATGATTCTTATAAAGGCTCATGCTCGGCGGTCAGATGCTTTCCTCAAGGTTTTGTTCCCTCCTCTGGTTTGAGATATGCTCAATTACTTCTTCCGTTTCTTGATCCTGTCTGGGATATTTCTTGGTCACGGACTTGCCATTGACTTACCCATCGTGAATAAGGTCATCAGTCCAGATGGTTTCCAGCGTTCGTACGTTGTCTACACGCTGACTTCGTATTGATCGAATATCTGACCACTGGAATAGGTCCGTTTTAGCTGGGGGAACATTTCCAGGCCCTGTGATCCAAGGAACAAAGGTGACTATCCCAATACCTTCAACCAGGAGATTTACTCTTGACATCACATCTCGCGACAGGGAGATAGATTCCGCATCAATGTCATTAACTCTTTGGTTGATGGTACAATGAACAGAACTACCAGCGTGGTATGTGATACCGGCGCAATAAAGACGTAAAACCTTTTATTGATTATGCATACTACTTTCTGTAGCATTGGCATGGGATATTTCAAGAGACAACCAACTGGGCCGACGGTGCTGCATTCGTTAGCCAATGTCCCATCACACCCAACGATTCTTTTGTGTATGATTTCAGCGTCGGGGAACAAGCTGGAACCTTTTGGTATCATTCACATCTATGTCAGTCTATTTCCTATCTCTGGGGGGACAAAAAATGACACCAGATATGAATATGTAGCGACGCAGTATTGTGACGGACTCCGTGGGGCTCTCATCATTCATGACCCTCAGGACCCTCACAAGGCTCTATATGACATAGATGATGGTAAGTTTGTCCTTTGTCATAAGCAAAAGTCTTGATTTTAAACCACAATAGAATCAACCATTATCACTTTGTCTGATTGGTAAGTCCACTTCTTGACCGGATAGGCTCTTGTGATAACGAGGTCTCCAGGTATCATCAACCTTCTCCGAGTCTCCACCACATCATCCCACCTCCACCCAATTCTGTACTGATTAACGGAAAGGGGAGATATCCTACTGGGCCGGCTGTGCCTTTGGCGGTTGTCCAAGTTACGCCTTACAAACGGTATCGCCTGCGCATTATAGCAATGTCGTGTGATCCAAACTTCACTTTTTCTATCGATAAACACACTTTGCTCGTCATCGAAGCCGATGGAGAAAATACGACACCTTTACTTGTAGATTCACTGCAAATATTCGCCGGACAACGATATTCCGTTGTGCTCGTTGCGAATCAACCTGTCGGGAATTACTGGATACGATCGCAGCCAAACCAGGATAGAGGAGTCCAGGGATTTGATGGTGGTGTTAATTCAGCAATCTTGAGATACGCAGGCGCCCTTGCCGTAGATCCTCAAACGCCGTTTTTGCCAAGCACCCAGCCTCTCAATGAAGTCAATCTCTCTCCTCTGTCGAATAAGGCTGCTCCTGGAAATGCATCTGCTGATGGTGCAGATGTTTCCCTTACCATTTCACACTTTTTCGACTTTGACAGCTTTACTTTC
>Ga0193743_1001201_pt1 | contig 19458 bp, 18 predicted proteins | sample L2c2metaG_FD_143038 | JGI IMG/M metagenome (GOLD analysis project Ga0193743, IMG submission 143038) | Soil microbial communities from a riparian zone of the East river system, Colorado, United States - L2c2 | ecosystem: Environmental > Terrestrial > Soil > Riparian zone | place: USA: East River... | reverse complement strand
GGTGTCGTTTGCTGCGGCGACCGCCTCGTCCTCGTCGGCGAACGTCATCACGGCCAGCACGGGTCCGAAGACCTCTTCGGCGACCGCCCGCATCGAGCGGTCGACACCGGTCAGCACAGTCGGCTTGACGAAGAAGCCGCCGAGCTCGGATGCGGGCTCGCCGCCGTAGGCCACGGTCGCGCCCTGTTCGCGCGCAGAGGCGAAGTGCGACAACACCTTCTCGTACTGCGGTTGATTGGACACCGGACCCATCTCGGTCGCCGGATCCTTCGGATCGCCCAGCTTGATGGTGGCTGCGCGGGCCACGATGCGCTCGACCAGCGCGTCGGCCACGCTCTCGTGGACGAGCAGGCGCGAACCCGCCAGGCAGGTCTGACCGGTGGCCGCGAACACGCCTGCGATGACGCCGTTGGCGGCGGCGTCGAGATCGGCATCGGCGAACACGACCTGCGCCGACTTGCCGCCGAGCTCGAGCGAGAACCGGGTCATGTGCTCGATCGCGGCCTTACCGACGTGGATACCCGTCGCCGTCGACCCGGTGAACGCGATCTTGTCAACCCCGGGATGAGAAGCCAATGCGGCGCCGGTCTCCGGACCCCACCCTGTGACGACGTTGACCACACCGGGGGGAAATCCCGCCTCGGCGAACAGCTTTGCGAACGCGAGCGTCGACGTCGGCGTGTGGTCGCTGGGCTTGATCACGAACGTGCATCCCGCGGCGAGCCCGGCGGCGAGCTTCCACGTCAACAGCAACAGCGGTGAGTTCCACGGGGTGATCGCACCGACCACGCCGACCGGTTCGTGGCGGGTGTAGACGAAGAAGTTGGGCTTGTCGACGGGAACGACCTCGCCCTGCAGCTTGTCGGCAAGTCCTGCGTAGTAGAAGTAGTAGTCGGGCAGCGCCTTCATCTGGCCGACCATCTCGCGGACCAGCTTGCCGCCGTCGCGCACTTCGAGGTCGGCCAACTGCTCCGCCTCGCGGGCGATGAGCTCGCCGAGCCCCCACAGCAGCTTGCCGCGGGCGGTCGCGGTGAGCTCGCCCCACGGGCCGTTCAGCGCGCCGCGTGCGGCAGCCACCGCGCGGTCCACGTCCGCGGCCCCTCCGTCGGGTACGCGCGCCCACGGTAGTCCGGTGTACGGATCGACGCTGTCGTAGGTGGCCCCCGAAGCAGCGCTGGATGATTCGCCTCCGATCAGCAGGTCGAAGGTGACGAGTCGCTCTGTCGTGGTGTTAGTCATGCGTGCTCCTCATCGAGTTCGCGGCTGCTTCTTGTTGGCACGGGAGTCGGTGCGGCCGGCACCGGCGTTGCCCAGATCGGTGTAGAACTTGCCGTGTCGCGCCGCGATGGTGGGCGTCAGATCGCGAGCCTCCCACATCGCGCGGACGGTACCTTGGACGCCCGCGGGGCGTCGCGCGGCGATTTCACTCGCGAGTTCGTGTGCCCGCGAACGCAACTGTTCGTCCGGCACCACCTCGGTGACGAGCCCGATCCGCAGCGCCGTCTGCGCGGACATCCGCTCCTCGCTGCCGAGCAGCGCCCAGCGCATCACCTCGCCGTACGGCACACCAAGGGCCAGCATGCCGATCGGCTCGAGGGCAGAGACGATGCCCGCGTTGGCGTGCGGATCGAAGAAGGTCGCCGTCTCGCTGCAAATGGAGAAGTCGCACTCGTTGACGAAGTACATGGCGCCGCCTGCCACGACACCGTGCAGTGCCGCGATCACCGGCTTCCACACCCGGTGCGCCTTCGGGCCGAGCAGCTCGCCGGGGTCTTCCTGGTTGAAGATCGTCTTGTGGGTCCACCAGGTTCCTTCGGATACGTCGATCCCGGTGCAGAAGGCCCGGTCGCCGTTGGCTTGCAACACCGCGACGTGGATGTCGTCGTCGTCGCGGACCCGGGCCCACACCGTGGCCAACTCGTCCGCCATCTGTTCGGTGAAGCTGTTCATCCGCTCGGGCCTGTTCAGCGCCACGGTGGCGACGTGGTCGGTTACGTCGAACCCGATGGTCGCTAGGTTGGTCTGGCTGGTCACGGCCGCTCCTCGATCGATCCGGTTGATACCGGCATCTTCGCATCCGCGCCGCTCACCTGGTTCACCTGGTTAGCTATCTCGCGTTTGAGGATCTTGCCCGCGGGGCCAAGCGGGAACTCTCGCCAGAACGCGAACCGGCGCGGCTGCTTGTAGCCGGCCAGCTCCGCGCGGCACGTTGCGACCAGTTCGTCGGTCAGCGCTGTCTGGTCTTTCACGTGAGCCTTGGGAATGACCACCGCGACGGGGGTCTCGCCCCATTCCGGATCGGGCACCCCGACCACCGCCACCATCTCCACCCCGGGATGCTGCGCGATGACCCGCTCGATCTCGGCGGGGTAGACGTTGAAGCCGCCGGAGATGATGAGGTCGGTGCGCCGGCCGGTGATGTGGAGGTAACCGTCGATGTCCAGATAGCCCAGATCTCCGGTGCGCAGGCCGTCGGGCCGGAATGTCTCCGCCGTCTGCTCGGGCAGGTTCCAATATCCGACGGAATTCGCGGGACTGACGATCACGATCTCACCGACATCGCCGGTGGGAGCGTCGTTGCCGTCGGGGTTGATCGCGCGGATCGCGCACATCGGCGTCTCCTGACCGCATGACGTGCCGATCGACGTCCTACCCGCGACGATGTCCCGGTGGTCCTGCGGGGTGAGGATGGTGGCCTGTCCGCCGCATTCGGTGAGCCCGTAGCGCTGCTGCAGGTCGCAGCCGAGCAGGTCCATGGCCTTGCGGGCCAGGCCCGGCGGCACGGGTGCCGAACCGTAGGAGATCCGTCGCAGGCTCGACATGTCCCGCGGTCGGCCGTCTTCGAGGATCGCCAGCGTCCGGTGCAGCATCGTGGGGATGAACGTCGTGAACGTGATGGCGCTGCGTTCGATCTCGTCGATGACCGCCTGCGGATCGAAGCGCTGGTGGATCACCATGGTCTGACCGAGGTAGAGCCACGACACCGTGCGCACCATGCCGCCCGCCGTGAAGAACGGAGTGGTCGCCAGCATGACGTCGGACCGGCTGGCCTCGGTCACCAGGTTCGTGTCCGTCGCCTGGTACAGCAGCCCGCGATGGGTGTGCATCACGCCCTTGGCGCGACCGGTGGTGCCGCTGGTGTAGAGGATGACCGCGACGTCGTCAGGGGTGATGTCGATCTGCGGCTGCGCGAGATCAGCCGCCGCCAATGCGGATTCGTAGTCCGGCCCAATGGTCAAAACCAGTGCCAGATCACTCAGTTCGCCGAGGAACCGGTCGAGGTGGTCGGCATGGATGATCACCGCGCGAGCGCCGCAGTCGTCGCGGACGTGGGCCACCTCGTCGGGAGCCAGCCGGATGTTCACCGGCACGGCGATCAGCCCTGCCTTGGCCAGTCCGAACGAGATCTCGGGCCACTCGATGCAGTTGCGCGCGAGCACCATCACCCGGTCCCCGGGTGCCAGTCCGCGGCCGGCCAGGAGCCCGGCCAGCCGCCGGGACCGCTCGTCGACCTGCGACCAGTTGAGCGTCCGGTCGGCTTCGACGAGCGCGCGCTTGTCTGGGTAGCGGCGTGCGTTGTTGGTTGCGATGTCTCCGACGAGCATCAGATCAGCCCGGCCTTCAAATCAGGAACGCCTTCATATCAGGAACGCCAGAGTCTCGACGGGACCGCCTGCGTCGATCAGGTGCACGATCTTGCGCACCAGTCGCGGTCCATCGGGGGACCGGCGGATCGTGTGACTCACCCGACCGGCCCAGAAGCGTTGGCGGATACGGTATTCGAACAGTGCAAAGTTGGACTCGACTGTAATGAGACCGCTGGTGTCGTCAATGACCTCGCTGTTGGACACCACGCGCCGCATCACCGACGGCGGGGTCTGGGAGTGCCGGTTGCCTGTGTTGAGCTGAGCCACCCTGCTCTTGATCCGCCGCCGGTTGTCGTTGACGTAGGCCAGCGTGGTCCGCGGGTCGTCGTCGGGATGCATGGGTACGCGGTACAGAACAGAGTCGTCGTCATCGGCCCACAGGGATTCCCACTCCGAGTAGCGCCCTTCGTCGGCCAGCCGAGCCTCCAGGAAGAGGAAGGACAAGATCTCGGCGCCCGGCAATGGCCGCAGTGCGGGGTGGGCTGCGGGTGCCGGCTGTTCTGACTGCGCGTTGACGGTCATGCTCCCGCTCCTCCGCCGACGACGGCGGCCCACTGTGAGTAGAACCCTCGCTGCGGCGTCTCGGCGCTCTTGTCCCGGTTGATGATTCCGCTGGAGTCGGTTACATCACTCTCAACGCCGCGCGCCAGCATCAGCCACTCCGGGAGCTCGGCTGCCAGCCCGGCCTGGTTGCGCATGCCGATCTCGCCGTCGTCGGCGATGAGGAATCCTGCCGGACCCATCGCCCCCTCGGAGCGCCGCAGCGTGCGCTCGTTGAGCGCGTCCTGTCCGGGGACCAGCACCGCGGTGGTGTAGGCGATGGTGCGATCGGGCGCCTGCGGCTCGACGAACATGACGTTCATCTCGGCGAGGAACAGGTTGGGCCAGATCAGCGTGTGCGGCGGACCCACCACCAGCGCGTCGTGCGCCTGTTCGGGGCCGTACGCGCTCTCCAGTGCGTCGACGTAGCCGGCGAGCTTGGTCCGCGGGATCCGGCCGTACCAGACGAATTCCTCGTCCAGCTTGCGGTATTCATCGCTGTAGTCGATCTCCGAGTGGCCGTTGCCGAGATCGCGGACCAGCACGTCGACCTTGGTCGGGACGTGCGACACCTTCGCCGGTCTGATCGCGTCGTACACCGAGGCGTGGGTGAACAGCGCGTGGTAGCCGTCCACGTTGTTCTCGACCACCATCTTCCAGTTGGCGTGGTGCAGGTGCTTCATCCAGTTGGCGCGCAGGTCGATCTCGCGGGTGGGGGACAGGTTGAGCAGGCGGTCGATGGCGCCCGTCGCCTTGCCGAGGTGCTCGCGCAGTGAGATGCCATCGGCCGCCAGCGAGGCGAAGACGAAGCCGCCGTAGCTGTCCACCCGGGGCGCCTGAGCCAGACCCAGTTCGGAGCGCACCTGGTTGAATGCCTCGCCGTAACCTTCCCGCATCGGAACACCTTGTAGCGCACCGGTGTTGTTGAAGGTCCAGCCGTGATACGGGCACCGGAACGAGTTGGCGTTGCCCTTCTCGGCGTTGCACAGTTTGTTGGCGCGGTGGGTGCAGCGGTTGAGCACCACGCGAACCACGCCGTCCTTGCCGCGTACCACCACGACGGGGTCGTGGCCGATCACCCGCGTCAGATAGTCGCCCGGTTCGCTGACTTCGCTTTCGTGCGCGACGTATACCCAGCCCGTCTTGAAGATGCTGTCAATCTCGCGGCGGAAGATCTCGGCCGAGGTGTAGACCGACCCGTGCACGCGGTCGCTCCGGATGACCGCGCTGACGTCGAAATCGTCGAGGGCAGGGGCTGATTCGAGTGTCGTCACTCGTCCTCCAGGGTGTCGATGGCCGGGATCGCGACGTCGCCGAGGCGGCGGAAGCCGATGCGCACTCCTCTGCCGATGGCGGGCGTGGTGGTAGCGGGCCGCGCGGTCGTCATCACAAGGCGGTGTCCGCTCATCAGTTCAACGTCGACGATGGGGTAGGGGCCCTTGGCGTGTACCAGCCCAGGCTCGCGACGGTGCATCAGCGTTGCCGCGTGTACGGTGCCGCGCAGTTCGACTGTGCGCCAGTCGTGTTCGGTACTGCCACAGTGGTCGCATACTTCCTGGTCGAGCTCAAGCGGCTGCGCGCAGACCGCGCAGAACGGCAGCGCGAGTTCGTTCCGTTTCGCCGCTCGGTACAGCGGCGCCAAGGCGTCGTGCGCGGGGTCGGGTGCCAGCGCCGCATCCAGCAACCAGTCCTCGAGCGCCTGCTTGTTCATGGTGGTCACGCCGCACGCTCCAGGACCAACGCCGCGTGGTGGTCGAGCCGGCCGCCGATGCCACCGACCAGAGCGACGGTGGCGCCGGGTACCTGGCGTTGGCCGCCGCTGCCGCGTAGCTGTATCACGGCCTCGGCCAGCGGCGTCATGCCTTGCAGGTAGAAACCGGAGAGCTGGCCACCACCGGTGTTGGTCGGCAGCGTGCCGTCCGGCCCGGTGTGCCCATCGCGTACGAAGGCGCCTGCGGGAACGTCACCGGTGAGCCGGTATTGGTCGAGCAGCACCAGGGTCACGATCGAGAACGGGTCGTAAAGCTCGGTCAGGTGAAGATCGGAGCGGCTCATGCCGGCCTGCGCGAGCGCGTCGTCCACCGCGCGGCCACCGCCACCGAACCACGACTCGGTTCCGGCCCGGCGGCGCCGAACCGGATGCTCACGACCGGTGCCGCGTAGCCGAACTCGGCTACTGCCGATCGCGGCCGAGCCGGTCAGTAGCACCGCGACCGCACCGTTCACCGGGCGGGCGCAGTCCAGCCTCCGCAGCGGTTCGGCGATCATCGGGCTGGCGTCGTAACCGGCGTCGTCGAGCGGTTCGCGGTTGACCGCGTCGGGATTGCCGCACGCCCAACCTCGTGCCGTGGTGGCCACCGAGCGCAACGCATCGGCGCCGGTACCGGTGACGTGCAGCCACCGTTGGGCCAGCAGCGCGTATGTCGGCACCGACCCGAGCAGGCCCGACGCCCGCTCCAACCCGCGCAGTCCGGCATTGCCGCCGCTCTGCGCATACGTCGAGCCGGCGCCCCGGCCCGCCACCAGTGGCGCGTCGGCGAACACGCACAGCACGGTCGTCGCCTCACCGGTGGTGATCGCGTGGCGGGCGCGCTGGATCATGGCGATCGTCGTGGCGCCCTTGATCTCGACGTGCTCCAGGAGGCGCAGGTCCGAGAAGCCGCCCTGCGCGGCGAAGCCGACGCCGAGCCGGTCCGGCCGCACCCCTTGCGAGGAGCCGACCAGGAGCCCGTCGACGTCGGCGCGGCCGATTCCGGCGTCGGCCAGCGCGGCGGTGCTCGCCTCGGCGGCCAGCTCGAGTGGGGTCCGTCCGGGCTGCAACGACATCGCGGTCATGCCGAGTCCGACCAGGTCGACGTCGGGGCTGCTCACGGCCGCTCCCTTGGTCGACGTTCGCCCCGGTAGTTGCCCACGCGCACCCAGTCCTCGCGATCTTCGGGGGTGGCCTGGATGAAGCTGGCCAACTCCAGCGGGCACAGGAAGATCAGCTCGCCGCTCTCGAGGTCTTCGACTAGCAGGCGAGGGCCGTTACCGCTGACGTCCAACGACACCCGCACGGCCGCGAACTCGTTGATCAGCTCGGCGAGCACGCGGCGTTCTGCCGGAGTGTTCACTCGCCCAGTTCTACCGCATACGAGTGTCAGAAGCAATGGAGGTAAGCGGAATGCCCTGACGGGCGTCTTCTACGGTGACCGAGTGGTGTGAGACTTTCTCTACATGGGAACATGTCGTTTGTGCGACGATAGAGAGATGCGTAGAGCGGCGTCAGCATTAGATGACAGTTCTGTCAGAAGAAGAGATTTGAGAAGGTGAGATGAGCCAAGCGCAAGCACCGGTCGCTACAGCCCCAGCGGCCGTGGGAGCTGTCGTGGACACCGAGCACTACCGCAGCATCTGGATGTACCTCAAGGAACTGGAGTTCCGGCAGGGCTTCGCCGAGATTTCGGTCAACGGTGCAGCGGTGCGCACGCGATATGCCGAGGCCGGCGACCCCGGCAAGCCGCACGCCATCCTGCTGCACGGCACGGGTGGGCACTGGGAGACGTTCGCGCCCAACCTGGCCGCATTGAGCGAGCACTTCCACTGCGTCGCGATCGACATGGTCGGCAACGGGTTCTCCGACAAGCCCGACTACGACTACGAGATCGCGGTCTACGCCGAACACGTGCTTGGCGTGATGGACCACTTTGGCATGACGTCTGCCAACTTCGTCGCCATGTCGCTTGGCGCGTTCGTCGCGTCGGCGATGTCCGTCGGCCATCCCGACCGGGTGGACAAGGTGATCCTGATGTCGCCGGCAGGCCGGGAAGCGTCGGCGTCGAACATGGCGCGCATCCGCTCCGAACGCACCAAGGCAGTCAACGATCCGACGTGGGAGTCGTTGCACGCGATATTCGCCCACCTGATCGCCGATGAGACCAATCGGCTGCCGGACCTGATCGGGTTGCGCCAGGCGATCTACCGGCGTGAAGACACCCGCAGCACCATCGACCGGCTGCTGATCCTGCAGGACGAAAAGGTGCGCCACCGCAACCTGATTCCCGACGACAAGTGGCGGGGAATCACGGCGCCCGTGATGATCGTGGCCTCCGGCAAGGATCACGGCGTGTACCAGGAGACCGCGCGCACCCTTGCGGACCTCATTCCGAACTCGGAGGTGTTCGAGATGGCGTCGGTGCGGCACTGGCCCCATTTCGAGGATCCCGAGGCGTTCAATGCAGCTGCCGTGGAGTTCCTGACCCGATGACCAGACCGTCTGAGGACGAGCTCGAGGACATTGCACGACGGCTGTATGAGGCCGAGCAGACGCGCACGCCCATCCGACAGCTGTCGCTGGACTACCCCGACATGACCGTCGAGGACGCCTACGCGGTCCAGCGGGCGCTCGTCGCGCTGAAGGTCGCCGACGGCCGGGAGGTCAAGGGCCGCAAGATCGGTCTGACGTCGAAGGTAATGCAGCGGTCCGTGTCGATCGATGAACCCGACTACGGTGCGTTGTTCGACGACATGTTCGTCGAGGACGGTGGCCGCGTCCCGCTCGGCCGATTCATCCGGCCACGCGTCGAGGTCGAGCTGGCGTTCGTGTTGGGCGAGAAGCTCCGCGGACCGGGCGTCACGCTGTTCGACGTGTTGCGGGCTACCGAGTTCGTCACGCCCGCGCTCGAGATCCTTGATGCCAGGGTGCAGATGTCGGACCCCGAAACCGGCCATCTGCGCACGATCGTCGACACCATCGCCGACAACGCCGCCGACGCAGGCCTCGTTCTGGGCGGCCGTGTGGTGCGGCCGTTGGACGTCGACCTGCGCTGGGTGGCGGCGCTTCTGCTGCGCAACGGCACCATCGAGGAGTCCGGGGTGGCCGCCGCCGTCCTCAACCACCCCGGAAACGGCGTCGCATGGTTGGCGAACCGGCTTGCCCCGCACGGTGTTCCGCTGGAGCGCGGCGAGGTGATCCTGTCCGGATCGTTCACCAAGCCGGTGTTCGCCGAGCCGGGGGACACCTTCGTCGCCGACTACGGACCGCTGGGCACCGTCTCGGTCTCGTTCGACCGGAGCCGCCCGGCCGGCGACATTGAGCCGAGCCCTGTGTCATGACGAACCGGTGGACGGAGCGCATCGGGGAAGGACGGCCGCGGTTCGGCATGTGGGCGGCGTCGGGCAGCGGCTACGTCACCGAGATCTGCGCGGGGTCCGGAATCGATTGGGTGCTACTGGATCAGGAGCACGCGCCCAACGACCTGCGCACCACGCTCGAGCAGTTGCAGGTGCTCGCCGGGTACCCCGACGTCGACGTGCTCGTGCGCCCGCCCGTCGCCGATCCCGTGTTGGTGAAACGACTGCTCGACATCGGTGCGCAGAACCTCATCGTCCCGATGATCGATGGCCCCCGTGAAGCCGCAGCGGCAGTTGCGGCCACCCGCTACCCGCCCGACGGCGTCCGCGGGGTCGGCAGCGCGTTGGCCCGCGCCTCGCGTTGGAACCGGATTTCTGACTATCTCGTCACCGCAGACGCGTCGGTGTCGCTGACCGTTCAGGTGGAGACGCTGGCGGGACTGGAACAGCTCGGCGACATCGCGGACGTCGACGGGGTGGACGCGGTGTTCATCGGGCCCGCCGACCTCGCTGCATCGATGGGCAAACTCGGCCAGCCGGAACATCCAGACGTGGTGAGCGCCATAGAGAATGCCTTGGCCACCATCGTGGAGCACGGCAAGAGTGCCGGGGTGAACGCGTTCAACGAGTCGGTGGCGCGCCGCTACCTCCGGGCCGGCGCGAGCTTCGCCCTCGTCGGCGCCGACGTGGCACTGCTGGCGCGCGGTGCAGAAGAATTGGCATCCAGGTACCACCAATTGGAGCTCTGACCTTTGTTTCTGACTATAGTGTCACCTATACTCTTGGATCATGGACCTCGATTTCACGCCTGACCAGATCGAGTTCCGCGACCAGGTCCGCACGTGGCTCGACGAGAACAAGCCGACCGAACCGCGGCCGCGCGACGACGCCGGAATCCGCGAGTACGACCTGGCCTGGCAGCGCACCCAGGCCGACGGTGGCTGGGCCGGAATCGCCTGGCCGACCGAGTACGGCGGCAAGGGTCTGACCCTGCTGCAGCAGCTGATCTGGTACGAGGAGTACGCGGCCCGCGGTTTTCCCGGCATCGATGCCTGCTTCGTCGGCAACGCACACGCCGGGCCGACCCTGATCACCCGGGCCACCGACGAGCAGAAGTCCTTTCATCTGCCGAAGATCCTTCGCGGCGAGGTGATCTGGTGCCAGGGGTTCTCCGAGCCCGGCGCCGGATCGGACCTGGCCGCGTTGCGCACCAAGGCGGTGATCGACGGCGAGCATCTGGTGGTGTCGGGGCAGAAGCTGTGGACCAGTTTCGCCACCGTCGCCGACTACCAGGAACTGTTGGTGCGCACCGACAACACCGGCAGCAAGCACGCCGGTATCACCTGGGTGATCTGCGACATGAGCACACCGGGCATCGAGGTCCGCCCGATCGAGACCATCGAGGGCGGCTCGGAGTTCTGCGAGGTGTTCTACGACGACGTGCGCATCCCGCTGTCCAACGTGGTCGGCTCCGTCGGCGAAGGCTGGTCGGTCGCAATGGCCACCCTGTCCTTCGAGCGCGGCACGGCCTTCACCGCCAACCAGGTGCGGTTGGCAAAGACCATCGAGGACCTCATCGACTACGCCCGCGACCACGTCGGTCCGGACGGCCGCAGGCCTGCGATCGACGACGACGAGATTGCGCGACGGCTGGCCAGGGCGCGTGCCTCGGTGGCGGCACTGCGGGCGCTCACATACACCAACATCTGCGAGGCTATGAAGACCGAGACCCCCGGCCCGCGGGGCTCGATCGTCAAGCTGATGTACGCCGAACTGGCCAAGGAGATCGGCAAGTTGGCGATGGACATCCTGGGGTCGGGGTCGGTCCGCTATTCATCGCGCTGGGACGCCGACGGCTGGGTCGGGTACTACTACTACAGCTTCTCCCAGGCCATCGGCGGCGGCACGTCGGAGATCCAGCGCAACATCGTGGGCGAACGCGTGCTGGGACTGCCGCGATGAGAGGAGATGGTCGTGAACCTGCTGCCAGGACCTGAGCAACTCGAAATCGTCTCGGCGGCGGGAGAATTCCTCGCCGAACGGATGCCCGTCGAACGCATCCGCGCCAGCCGCGACGCGGAAACGCTGGTGTCGGAACAACTCTGGCGCGAAGGCACCGAGATGGGCCTGCTCACACTGGGCCTCGACGAGGATTCCGGCGGGTCGGGCCGGCCCTTCGACGACGAGGTGCTGCTGTTCGTCGAACTCGGCAAGCGGCTCGTACCAGGACCGTTCCTGGCGTGCACGCTGGCCGCCCGGGTGGCCGCCGGCTGCGGGGATGTCGCGCTGGCGGAGCGGATCGGCGCCGGACACACCATGGTCGCGCTTGCGGTGTTGCGCGGTGACGGCGACGCCCGGCCCATCAAGGGGACCTTCGACCTGTTCGAGCCGGCAGGCGCCTCGCATGCGCTGGTGGTGGCCCGCGGCGGTGCCGCGCTGGTCGACATCGAGTCACTCGGCCCGCTGTCACGCGTGCAGGCAGCCGACCCAGGCACCCGGATGGCTTCTGCCACCGTTGAGTCTGCCGAACCCCTGCACTGGCTGCCCGTCGAGGACGACTGGATCTGGGGACGCGCCACGGTGCTCGCGGCGGCCTATCTCACCGGCCTGGCCGCGGCCGCCGCAGCGCTGGCGACCGAACACGCCAAGACCCGTGAGCAGTTCGGCAAGCCGATCGGCGTGCACCAGGCCATCAAGCACACCTGCGTCGACATGGAGATTGCGGCCGAGGCCGCACAGGCCCAGACGTTGTTCGCCGCGATCGCGCTGGCCGGAGGACGCGCCGACGCGCTGCTGCAGGTGCTCTCGGCCGCGACAGTGGCCGGCTCGGCGGCCGTCGACAATGCCGCGGCCGGCATCCAGGTGTTCGGCGGGATGGGCTACACGTTCGAGAACGACATGCACCTGTACCTCAAGCGCGCCCACGTGTTTCGGCACCTGTTCGGTGAGCCCACCGATGTACTGGCCGAACTGCTGGCCCAGGACCGCGCGCTGTGAGCGGCGCCGTCGCGATCGCCGGCGTCGCGCTGTCCGACGTCGGGCGCGTGGACGACAAGGGTCCCTACGATCTGATCGCTCAGGCGAGCAGTCGCGCCCTGGCCGATGCCGGGCTGACGCCGGGCGACGTCGACGGGTTGGCCTCCACCGGCCAGGGCACGCTGCCCCCGGTCGACGTCGGCGAGTATCTCGGGCTGCGGCCACGCTGGATCGACTCCACCGCGGTCGGCGGCGCGTCGTGGGAGGTGATGGCCGCGCACGCCGCCGACGCGATCACCGCAGGGCACGCCGACGTGGTGCTGCTGACGTACGGTTCGACGGCCCGCTCCGACCTCCGAAAGGGATTGCGAGGGGCGAACATCAACTGGGGCGCCCGAGGACCGCTGCAGTGGGAGGCGCCCTACGGTCACACCCTGATCTCGAAGTACGCCATGGCCGCGCGGCGGCACATGTTCATCTACGGCACCACCATCGAACAGTTGGCCGAGGTCGCGGTGTCCGCTCGGTTCAATGCGGCCGACAACCCCGAGGCCTACTACCGCGACCCGATCACCGTCGATGACGTCCTGGACGGCCCGATGATCGCCGACCCGTTCACCAAGCTGCACTGCTGCATTCGCAGTGACGGTGGCGCGGCCGCCGTGCTCGTCAGCGCGGAGCGCGCGAAGGATCTGCGGAGCAAACCGGTCTGGGTGCTCGGCTCTGGCGAGACCACCTCGCACATGCTCACCTCCCAGTGGGACGACCTCACCGTCGGCCCGGCGTCGGTCAGCGGGCCCCTTGCCTTCGCCCGCGCAGGGGTCACCCCGTCCGACGTCGACGTCGCCGAGATCTACGACGCGTTCACCTACATGCTGCTGCTGACCCTCGAGGACCTCGGCTTCTGTCCGAAGGGGGAGGGCGGTGGGTTCGTCGAGAAGGGTTCGCTGCGGCTGGGCGGTGAGCTTCCCACCAACACCGACGGCGGTGGGCTATCGGCGTGCCACCCAGGCCAACGCGGCTTGTTCCTGCTGGTGGAGGCAGCGCGCCAGCTGCGCGGCGAATGCGGTCCGCGGCAGGTGCCCGACGCGAAGATCGCCTGCGTCAGCGGCACCGGCGGCTGGTTCTGCTCCAGCGGCACGATGATCATCGGCGCCGAGGAGCCGTAGATCGTGAACGCACCGCTGAATTCCGACGTCGAGGACACCCGGTCGATGCTGGACGCCGCGGCCGCCATCCACGGCGACATGGAGGCCTACGTCGAGCCCGGTGCGCGGATCACGTTCGCCGAATGGATCGGTCGGGCCCGGTGCGTTGCCGCGCAATTCACCGACCTCGGGGTCCGCAAGGGTGAAGTGGTGATGCTCTGGTTGCCATCGGGCGTCGACTACGCGACGTGCTACGCCGCGGCCGCGATGATCGGCGCGATCACCACCGGCCTCAACCCGCGCCTGGGCCGTCGCGAGATCGAATCGATTCTGCAGCAGGCCTATCCCGTACTGATCGTCACCGACGAGCGGCTCGGTGCGCTGCCGCCCAACGCCGCACGCGTGCTCCGTCGGACGGAGTTGTCAATCGACACCTCGGGATCGGAGCCACCCCCGGTGGAGCTGACCCGGCGGGACCCGGTCGCACTGATCTTCACCAGCGGCACCACGGGGACGCCGAAGGGTGCGGTGTTCGACGCCGACCGGCTGGCGGCCGGCGGCGTAGCGGCGGGCGTGATGAGCGCTCCGTACGACCGGCGCCTCACGTCGACCCCGTTCGCGCACGCCGGGTACATGTTCAAACTCTGGGATCAGTTGGTCTGGGGCAGCGCCCTGGTGGTGCCCCCGACGCCGTGGTCGGCACAGGGCATGTTCGACGTCCTGCGCGACGAACGGGTCACCGTGGCGGGCGCAGTGCCGACCCAGTGGGCCAAGCTGCTCGACGTCGACGGCGTGAGCCCGCAGGCACTGCCGCACTTGCGGATCGGCGTCGCGGCCACGGCGCCCGCACCGCCCGAGCTGGTGCGCCGGGTCGCCGAGCGGATCGGTGTCCCGTTGGTGGTGCGGTACGCGATGACTGAGTGTCCGACCATCTCCGGTACCGAACCCACCGACGCTGCCGACGTCCAGTTCCGCACCGTCGGGCGGCCGGCCGCCGGGATGGAAGTGCGCGTCGGAACCGACGGCGGCGTCGAGGTGAGGGGTCCGTGTGTGATGCGCGGTTACTGGCGCAACCCCGAACTCACCGCAGAGGTGCTGCGCGACGGCTGGTTGCGCACCGGTGACATCGGCGTGCTCGGCGACGACGGCAACCTCACCCTGGTAGGTCGCCACGGCGACATGTACATCCGCGGCGGCTACAACGTGCATCCCGGCGAGGTGGAGCGGGCGCTGGCCGGGCACCCCGGCGTGAAGCAGGCCGCCGTGGTGGGCCGCTCCGCACCGGTGATCGGGGAGATCGGTGTCGCATTTGTGGTCCCGGTGGACGGCACCGCCCCGCCGACACTGGCCGAGCTGCGCACTCACGTGGCCGGTGAGCTGGCCGACTACAAGGCGCCCGACGAGCTGCTCGTCGTTGACGAGCTGCCGGTGACGGGGATGCTCAAGCCGGACCGGATCGCCCTGCGCGAACTGATCACTTTGCACGACAGGGACATCCAACGTCAACCGACACGAGGATAGGAATCTGAATCATGGGTAGACACGACGGACGAGTAGCGTTCATCACCGGCGCGGCACGGGGACAGGGCCGCGCCCATGCGGTCCGACTCGCCTCCGAAGGCGCCGACATCCTGGCGGTGGACATCTGCCGCGACATCGACTCGATGGACTACCCCAACGCCACGGCCGACGAGCTCGACGAGACCATCAAGCTCGTCGAGAACGAGGGCAGGCGGATCGTCGCTCACCAGGCCGACGTCCGCGACGCCGATGCGCTGCAGCAGGCCGTCGACGAGGGCGTCCGCGAATTCGGCCGCCTCGACATCGTGATCGCCAACGCAGGCATCATCCGGCTCAGCGGCGACGGGGACCGACGCGAGATCTTCCGCGACATCGTCGACGTCAACCTGGTCGGGGTGTGGAACACCGTCGAGGCGGCACTTCCCACGCTCATCGACGGCGGCCGTGGCGGATCCATCGTACTGACGAGTTCCAGCGCGGGACTGAAGGGTACCGGCACCGACCGGGCCGGCGGGCAGGCCTACGCTGCCGCCAAGCGCGGCCTGGTCGGCCTGATGCAGGTATGGGCGAACGAGCTGGCGCAGTACTGGATTCGGGTCAATACCATTCACCCCACCGGCGTGGCGACCGGCATGGTGATGAACGAGACCATGGGAAAGCTGCTGGAGGCCAACGACACGGCGGTGGCGGCGATGCAGAACGCGCTACCCATTCAGATCCTGATGCCGGAGGACATCGCCGGTGCGGTGGCGTGGCTGGTTTCCGATGAGGCGAAGTTCATCACCGGCACCGCGTGGCCACTCGATGCCGGCTTCGCCGTCCGTTGACAGTCCGAGTGGGGTCGACGGGTATTGCGCCTGGCGCACGACATAGTTAACCTAGTGCGATGAGTTGATGGTAGCGACCGGGCGCAGTTTTCGATGAACTATGACAGTCGACTGCCGCAGCACGGCAGGGCGAATCAGTTCGACGCCGTGCTCGGTCGCGGCAGCAACGGAAGGACGACATGAGCGAGAGTCAGGCAGGCGCAACGTGTCCCGTCAAGGACATCGAGATGAACACGCCGGACTCGCCAGCGCTGACGCACTTCCGCCGGCTGGACGAGTGTCAGGACGGGGCGCGGCCAGTATTCCGCAACACCGAGGCCGGCATGGACTACTGGGTCTTCACCGACAACTCGGTAATCCTGGACGGACTGCAGCATCCGGAGCTCTGGTCGAGCAGCGTCATCGTGCCGACGGACCCGGAACCACCGTACAAGTGGATCCCGGTCATGATCGACCCGCCCGATCACGCCAAGTGGCGTCAGGTGCTGGCGGAGTACTTCTCGCCGGGTCGCGTCAAGGGGATGCACGACGCCCAGCAAGAGCTGGCAGCGGAACTGATCGACCGGCTCGCCGTCGAGGGCGGGGGCGACTTCGTCGCCCGGATCTCGCGGGTCTTCCCATCGACGGTCTTCCTCACGATCATGGGCATGCCCGTCGAGGATCTCGACCAGTTCTTGAAGTGGGCGGACAAGATCCTCCATCAGACCGGCGTGGGCGAGGAAGTCAACGCCGCCCGACTCGAGGGCATGATGGACGTGATGGGGTACTTCTCCGGTCTGATTCAGCAGCGCCGCGACAACCGTGACCCAGAGGCCGACGACATCGTCAGCAAGGCCATCGACTGGACCATCGACGGCGAACCGATCAACGATGGTGACCTGCTCAACTGCCTCCTGCTGTTGTTCATGGCCGGGCTCGACACGGTGTCGAACCAGCTGTCCTACGCGATGCTGCACTTGGCCACCCACCCAGCCGACCGCGCCAGGATCGTCGCCGAACCCGAGCTAATCCCGAAGGCGGTGGAGGAGTTGCTGCGCGCCTATCCCATCGTGCAGACCGCCCGAAAGGCCACCCAGGACATGGACTTCCATGGGTGCCCGGTCAAGGCGGGCGACATGGCGGCGTTCCCGCTGGCGTCCGCTGGCCGGGACGAGGGGGCCTACTTGGACGCTCGGAAAGTGAACTTCGACCGCGGCGTCACACGTCACCTGTCGTTCGGCGGCGGACCGCACCGTTGCCTCGGCTCGCACCTCGCCCGCCAGGAGATGGCGGTAATCCTCGAGGAGTGGCACAAGCGCATCCCGGACTACGAACTCGCCGGGAAGGCCGTCGAGCACGGCGGTCAGATATTCGGGCTGGACTCGCTGAACCTAACCTGGCGCTGAATTGAACATCCCGCGCACCGTCGGATTCCTCGGCGCCGGACAACTCGGAGAGCCGATGGTCGAGCGGTTGCTCGGCGCGGGCCACGACGTGCTGGTCCATGCCAGGCACGATGACACCCGCGCCCGACTGACTGCGAAGGGCGCTGTACTGGCCGCATCGGTGGCCGACCTGGCGCGCGGCAGCGACGTGCTCATCTCTTGCCTGTTCTCCGATGCCCAACTTCGCGAAACGGGGCTGGGTGAAGACGGTTTCATCGCCAACGCGAAGCCCGGCTCGGTGTTCGTTTCCCACACGACGGGCACCCTGTCCACGCTCGAGGCGTTGCGCGGCGGTTCTGCTGCGCCACCCGTCATCCTCGACGCGCCGGTGAGCGGCACGGCGGACGACATCGCTGCAGGCACGTTGACCGTGCTGATCGGGGGACCTAGTGACGCCGTCGCCGCCGTGACGCCCGTCCTGGCCGCCTACGCCGACCCGGTGGTTCCGACCGGTGCGCTGGGCAGCGCGTTGGCGCTCAAGCTGATCAACAACCTGCTGTTCGCAGCGAACGCCCAACTCCTCGCGGCGGCAACGGAACTGGGCCGCCAGTTGGGCATCGCCCCTGACGTGCTGCTGTCGACGCTGCAGGTGTGCAGCGCCGGCAGCAATGCCGCGGCCCATGCTCATCGGATCGGCGGGATGGACGAGTTCGCCGAACGGGCCGGACCCTTTCTGCGCAAGGACATCGCGGCCTGCCGCGAGGCCGCTGCAGAGGCCGGCGTGCAGCTCGGGCTGTTGGGCACCGCCGTGCGGGAGGGGCCACTAGCTCTGGACGACGTCGACTCGGCGACCGGAGGGACATCTCGATGACGGGTCGACTCGCAGGGAAGGTGGCGTTCATCACCGGGGCTGCCCGGGGACAGGGTCGTGCGCACGCGGTGCGGTTCGCCGAGGAAGGAGCCGACGTCATCGCCGTCGACCTGGCAGGCCCGTTGCCCGACGCGGTGCGCTACCCGTCCTCCACCCCCGATGACCTCGCGGAGACGGTGCAGTTGGTGAATGCCAAAGGTGGACGAATCACGGCCACCGCCGCCGACATCCGCGATCTAGAGGCGCTGCGGGCGGCCGTCGACGAAGGAGTCGACGCCTTCGGGCGACTCGACGTCATCGTGGCCAATGCAGGCATCTGCATCCCGGCGCCGTGGAACGAGATCACCCCGGAGTCGTTCCGTGCCACCATCGACGTCAACGTGACGGGCACCTGGAACACGGTGATGGCCGGCGCGCAGCGGATCATCGATGGCGGCCGCGGCGGATCGATCATCCTGATCAGCTCCTACGCCGGGGTGAAGGTGCAGCCGTACATGGTGCACTACACCGCGAGCAAGCACGCCGTGACGGGCATGGCCCGGGCCTTCGCCGCAGAGCTGGGCAAGCACGACATCAGGGTCAACAGCGTGCATCCCGGGCCGGTGAATACCCCGATGGGTGGCGGCGACATGATCGCCGCGCTGTTCGCCGCGATCGAGACCAACCCCACGCTGAACAACATGGGGACGCCGTTCCTGCCGCAGTGGGCCTGCGAACCGGAGGACGTCGCGGCCGCGGTGTGTTGGCTGGCGTCGGACGAGTCGCGCTTCGTGACCGCCACCCGGCTGTCGGTGGACCAGGGCATGGCACAGTTCTAGAGCGCCGAAGCCAGCGCCGACGGCCGGAAGGGTTGGGTGCGATGGTGTTTGGCCATCGCACTCCCGACCGGCCCCAGCAGCATCTGCAGGCGTTGCATGCGCCGATTGAACAGCCGAATCAGCTGCGCGTCATGTCGGCCGTCGTCGGCCAGGACGAACCGTTCGAGCTGTTCTTCGCCCGCCAGCCACGACCCAGGCCGTACGCCCAGCAGCCCTTCGAGGTCGCCCAGATCGTCGGTTTGGGTCTGACGACCGATCTCGTCGAACCGTTGAAGGTGGCGGGCCAGCCGGAATCCCGCACGGGCCTCGTATGCGGTGGTCTCGTCTGACGCCGGAAAGTCCTGCATGGACTGCACCAGGTAGGCCAGCGCGGTCGTGATTGGCGTGCGTTCGGCCGGTTCGGGCGCTGCGAGTGTCTCCAGGTCCATGCCCAGCTTCTCCCCGATCGCCTCCATCGCCATGCGGTTCGTCAGAGCGCACCAGTAGAGGTTCATCATGAAGTTCGACCCGGCGGTCGGTTCGATGAGGGCGCGGTGAAAGCTCAGCTGGTTGCTCAAGGTGAACGCGATGTGGTGCCATTCGATCGCGTCGAGGTCCACGGGTTCACCGCTGAGTTCCGCATATCGCGCATACA
>Ga0193743_1001200_pt1 | contig 19461 bp, 11 predicted proteins | sample L2c2metaG_FD_143038 | JGI IMG/M metagenome (GOLD analysis project Ga0193743, IMG submission 143038) | Soil microbial communities from a riparian zone of the East river system, Colorado, United States - L2c2 | ecosystem: Environmental > Terrestrial > Soil > Riparian zone | place: USA: East River... | reverse complement strand
GCTCCTTGGGCATGTAGGCGTTCCGGCCGACCTTCATCTCGCCCACGATCTCGGGCGTCAGGTTCTCCTTCAGCCAGCCGCGCACTTCCTGCTGGAAGGCCAGTTCTTCCTTGCCGAATGTCAGGTCCATTTGGGGGCTCCTTCAGGGCGCGAAGGTACCGCGCCGGGTTCTCGGACGTAAAGCCGGGACGAACCGAGCGACGGAAACGGCGGGAGACCGATTTCCGCATTTCCCGCAATTTCCGCTACCGACTTGGCTGTTGCCGGCGGCCGCTGCCCGCCCGGAAAAACCTTGGTGGCTGAAACGCTGGTCGCCGGCTGGAGGTGTCCTAAGAACGATTGCGTGGTGCTCGTGATGCCGATCCTCTGTCGTGAGTGTCGGCAGGGATACGCCACAACATTGCTCAGTCCTGTCAAGAGCCAAGCGTCATCACCGAGCAAAATAATACTTTCGTACCGGCATAGGGGGCGCGGGAGAGCGTGGAGCGGCGGTCGTACACCACAAGTGGTGCCCCGCACGCCTGCGATGACAGCACAATGCTGTCAACCCTCACGCGCCGGGGGCGACGCGAGCAGCGCCGGCCGGAACAACAGCGTCACGAGAAGCTCCCAGCCGAGCGAAATCATCAGCAGCCGGCCCATGCTCGCGGTGCCGGGATGGCTCGACAGCCACAAGGCGCCGAATGCGGTGGCCGTTACCAGCGCGCTGAAGACGACGGCGCGCATCAGGCTCGACTGCAGCATCGCCGTCTCGCCCGCGCGCCACGCCAGCACGAAATAGATGTTGAAGGCCACGCCGATGCCGAACAGCAGCGGCAGAGCGATGATGTTGGTGAAATTGAGCGGCAGGTCGAGCGCCGCGCAGGTGGCGAACGTCAGCAGCCCGCTCAGCATCACCGGCAGCATCGTCAGCACCACGTCGCGCACCCGGCGCAGCACGACGGTCAGCAGCAGCAGGATGGTGAGGAAGGAGTACGCCCCGGCCTGCAGGAACGCATCGATGACGCTGTCGCCCGAGGCGCTGGTAAAGATCGGCCAGCCGGTCGCGTCGGGCGCAACCGCCTTGACCACCTGCATGAAACGCAGCAGCGCCGCGTTGTCGCGGTCGTCATGCGGCAGGACCAGCAGGCGGGCGCGGCCATCCTTGGTCGTCCAGTCGTCGACGAGCGCGCGCGGCAGGCTCTCGATGGAGACGGGACGGGCCTTCAGCATCGCGCGGACCTGCCCCAGCATGATCTTGAGCGGCGGCACGACAGCGGCCGCGGCGGCCGCGCGAACCTCCGGCGCGGCGGCGCCGAGACGGTCCAGCGCGTCCGCCAGCCGGCGCGCCGAGCCGGCGGCGACGGGGTCTGCGGCCTGCGCCGCCGCCTCGCGCAACGATGCCGCGGTCGCCGCGAGAGTTTCCTTCAGCTCCGCGTCCGACGGCGGCTCGGCCGGCTCGACATCGAGAACGGGAGCGACGGTGTCCACCGCATCGGCGATCAGCATCAGCTTGTTCCTCTGGTACTCGGGCACGAAGCTGTTGAGGCTGACGACGCGCGAGACTTCCGGCAGGTCGCCCAGCCGGCGCGCCAGGGACGCCGCGTCGGCGACCGACGGGGCGAGCACGTTGATGGCGTCGAGCGTCCAGTCGGGATCGCTCACCATGTCGTGCAGCGTGGTCATCGACTCCACCCTGGCGCTCTTGAGATTGAGCGGATTGAAGTCGAAGCGCAGCAACGGCAGCAGCGCGCAGGAGCCGACCGCGGCGGCGAGCGCCACGCCCAGCACCAGCCGGCGATGGCGGTGCACGAAGGAGTCGACCGGCGCCAGCACGGTGAAGCCGACTTCCGCCATGCCACCTTGCGGCGCGCGCAGCACGACCAGCAATGCCGGCAGCAGCACGATGGTCAGAACGAAGGCGACGGCCATGCCGAGGCCGGCGACGGTTCCCAGCTCGGCCACGCCGAGGTAGCTGGTCGGGAGGAAGGCGAAGAAGCCCGCGCCGATGGCGGCGGCCGAGAGGGCCAGCGCCTTGCCGATCGCGGCGCCCGTCGCGGCCAGCGCCGTCTCGAGGTCCGGCCGGACGAGCCGCTCGGCCAGGCTGCGCACGCTGAACTGGATGCTGAAATCGACGCCCAGCCCGACGAACAGCGGGATGAAGGCGACCGATATGAGGTTGAAGCGGCCCGTCGCCACCAGGCCGATGGCCGCCGTCAGGACCAGGCCGACTAGCGTCGTGCAGAGGATCGCCAGCACGATGCGTGTGGAGCGCACCGCCAACCACAGGATGCCCAGCAGAGCCGCGACCATCGCGCCCATGATCAAGTGCGCATCGTCAGCCAGCGTGCCGAATTCCTCGTCCGCCAGCGGCACCGGGCCGGTGAGTCGCACGACGACGCCATGCGCCGGACCCAGCCCCAGCGATCGCGCCGCGACGCGAATGGCCTCGCTCGCGCGCTGCCCGGGCTGCAGCTCCGCGTAGTTCATGACCGGCTGGACCAGGATGATGCGCCGTGTGTCGTGCAGCTCGGGCGCCGTGCCGACAACCAGCGTCCGCCAGGAGTAGAAAGCAGGCTGGCCGGCCGCGACCTTCTCGAACGTGCTCGCAAGCGCCGTCATCTGGGGCTCGATATCCTGCAGCTTGGCTTCGCCGCTGTGGACGCCCAGCAGGATGAAGGACAGCATCTTCAACACGCCGCGCAAGCTGGGATCGTTGGCGAGCGCGGAAAGTATCGGTTGCACGCGCATGAGCGATGCCGTGGCCGACTCGACGTCATCCGTCGACAGCAGCATGAGCCCGTTGCGCTCGAAGAACGGCCCGCCGTCGGGGCGTCGCACGTTGTGGAAAAGGTCGGGTCTCTCCTGCAGCGCCGCCGCGAGCCGCTTGGCCGCATCGTCGGCCAGCTCGGGTGTCGCGCCGTCGACCACGATCATGGTCAGGTTCTGAAGCTGCGGAAACGCCTTCTCGAAGACGATCTCGCGATGGCGCCACTCCAGCTTCGGCGAGATCAACCTGGCGGTATCAGCGGTCATGTTGAAATGGCCGCCAAGGTAGACCACCGCCGCCGTCGTCAGCACGACGGCGGCGAGCAGCACGATCAGCGGATGGCGGGTGCTGGCCGCGACGACGCGGCCGATCAGCGAAATCCGGGGGGACACAAAGCGCCTCGAAGATGGATGCAGAAAGGGTCGGCGACAGAATGGCGGCCATGCCGCCAACTGGTTGCAGGCCGCGGGCCCGAAGCCCAGCTGAATTGGACAAAACGGGACCGGTAGCCTCGAATGCGCTGCAGCGAAAGAGCGAGTAGCAGAAAATAGGACGGCAAGAACATCGCGATGCTTTCTGCCGACATTTCGATGCTTTCTGCCGACATTGCAAGGAGACGTATGCCGAATACGATCCCAAAACGCTGCCCTGGCCCGAGCTGGACGACAAAACGCTGAAACGCCTTCGCGCCGTGCCGGTGACGGCCCGTGGTCGTGCGGCGTGGTCGCCCAGGCCGCCCTGGTGGGCGCCTTCCTGCCGCATCGTCCGCCACCCGACCGGCCGCGCTCGGCGGCGCGCGGCATCTCCTTCGGCGTCATCTGCCGCCCGCAGGACATTCCCGACGACGAGCAGGCGGTGGCCTGCGGTGCGGTCGTCGACACCGCGATCCCCGAAATGCCGCTACGCCGCCGAAGTCGACTGGATCATGGTGCCGGTGGCGAGGGCGCAGCGGCTCTGAGAGCGATTCGCGACAACCAGCGACGAAACGCAGGCAGATATTGGCTCAGCTTCCATACGACGAATTGAGCTCTACTACCCTCAACTGTGTAGATTCGTTGTCCGCTCATGGTGCCAAACCTGGAAGTCGGCACCTAGGTCAAGCCTTCCCCGACATTCAGCCATTCAAAATTCTCGCTGATGCTTCCATCGTCGGGTTGATGTGGGAGGTGAGCCTGTTGAAAATCGGCCCACGTAATGCCGGCTCTCGCTGCCGGCTTATCCGAGGCCGACGCGCGCTCACTCCACGAACAGATCGACGACGACGCTGCGCAACCATCGATTCCCAGGATCGGCGTGCTGGCAGCGATGCCAGTACTGCTTGACGTCGAAAGAAGGTATCGGATAGGGCGGCGGAAGTACCTGCAGTTCGACGATCCGCCCAAATATCTCGCCGACCGGCTGCGGCACAGTGACAACGAGATCGGTCGATGCGATGACCATCGGGATGCTCAGGAAATGCGGCGAGCGCAGCAGCTCCCGCCGGCGTATGCCCTGCTGCTTCAAATACTGCTCGACGATCTCCTGGCTGCGTCCTTCGGTCTGCACGACCGCGTGTGGCAGGTCGCGGAACTGCTTTTTCGTCAGCGTGCCCTGAACCGACAGATGCCCGGCACGCACAAGGCAAACGAAGCCGTGTCGGAACAGGCGTTGCTGGAAAAGATCGACACCGTCGATGTCCGGGAAATAGCCGATCGCCAGATCGACTTCCCCCCTCTGCAAGGCAACCATGAGTTCCCGCGGCGGCATCTGGACCGACCGCACATCGACGGATGGCGCTTCGGACATCAGCCGCCCCAGCAGCTTCGGCAGGAACGCCATCTCGCCGACATCGACCAGCGCGATGGTGAAGCTGCGACTCACGTGCTTGGGGTCGAAGCCGGGCGCCGCCAGCACCTGCTCACGTACGTTGGCCAACATCGATTGGACGATCGGCGCCATTTGAGCGGCGCGCGCCGAGGGCCGCATCCCGTTCGGCACCTTCACGAAGAGCGGATCACCGATCTGATCGCGTAGCCGCTTAAGCGCGTGAGAAAGCGCGGGCTGGCTCAGCTCGAGTTCCCGGGATGCCAGCCCGAGATGCCCATGGCGCCACACGGCGTCGAAGACGCGCAGCAGGTTCAGGTCAAAGTCATTCATGCTGTGCATCACGATTATTCCCATCATTTATTGGATGGATGATACCGGCATGACGACATCATCGCCAGAGAGCATGGCCGCTCGGGCCCGCGTTCAGGAAACAGGAGCAGCGGAGCATGGCGAAACCAAGTCAAACCAGCATCGCGTCGATTATCGATCGGTCGCCTTTAGGCTTCTATCGGATCGGCATCGTCGTCGTTTGCTTCCTCATCGTCCTGATGGACGGCTTCGACACGCAGGCCATCGGCTTTGCCGCGACGGCGATGTCGTCCTCTCTGAACATCCCGATGGCGGCCTTCGGACAGGTGTTCTCCGCAGGCCTGCTCGGCGCAATGGTCGGCGCGCTCGTGATGGGATCGCTCGCCGATCGCTTCGGCCGCAGAAGGCTGCTGGCCGGCTCGATCATGGCGTTCTCTCTGTTTTCGCTGCTCACCCCGCTCGCCCCTGATCTCTTTTGGCTTCGGCTGTGCCGGTTCTCCGCCGGGCTGGGGCTCGGCGGCGCAATCCCCAATCTGCTGGCCCTGTCCTCGGAGTATGCGCCACGGCGCTTCCGCGGGCTGCTGACCGGGTTGCTCTATGCCGGCTTCCCGCTCGGCGGCGCCGCCGGTGCGGCGCTGAGCGCGCATCTGTTGCCGCTGTTCGGATGGCCGGCGCTGTTCTACGTCGGCGGCACGATCCCGCTGCTGCTCGCAGCGGCAGTCATCCGCGTCTTGCCGGAGTCGTTGCAATTCCTGGTGCGGCGACCGGACGGCCAGCGGATGGTCCGCGCAATCGTCCGCCGCATCTTCCCGGAGACGCCAGCCGTCGGAACTGTCTATGTCGACACCGAGGAGCGGATTGGCCGCCTGCCCGTGCGTCACCTGTTCGCCGGCGGCCGCGCGGTGCCGACGCTGTTGCTTTGGCTGGCGTTCTTCATGTGCTTCATGTTGCTGATCGTCCTCGTGCTCTGGGCACCCGCCCTGTTGCGCAAGGCCGGGGGCGACGGATCGCAGGCGGCGCTGGTCGTGGGCCTGGTCAATCTCGGTAGTGTGGCAGGCACGGCGCTCGGCGGGCGGCTCGTTGACCGCTATGGCTTCGGTATCGTCCTGCCGCTGCTGTTCACCGCGGGCGCTCTCGTGGTGTGGCCGCTCGGTTACGTCACTGGATCGGCGACGCTGCTGAGTTTTTTTGCGGCGCTATCTGGCTTCGCTCTAGGGGCAGGAAGCTCGGGGCTGCTGAGCGTCGCGGTGCTGACCTATCCGAGCATGATGCGTGCGACGGGCGTCGGCTGGGCGATGGCTTTCGGCCGGATGGGCCAGGTGATCGGGCCGCTTGTCATTGCTGCCCTGCTGGCCGGCGGGTTTGCGCCCGATCGCATATTCCTGTGGTGCGTTGCACCAGCGCTGTGCGCCGCGAGCGCAATCGCACTGCTGCGCAGCCTCGGCCCTGACCTCACGGATGGCTCGCAGCCAGCCGCGAACAAACCCCAACAACGCGGAGCATCCAAATGAATATCGTCACGCGCGAAGTGCCCATCCTTGTGATCGGCGGTGGCATCGGCGGCATAGCGGCTGCGCTGGCGCTCGCCCGCGAAGGCCACCCGGTCAAGGTTCTCGAACAGGCAAGAGCGCTCGGCGAGATCGGCGCCGGCATCCAGCTCGGGCCGAACGCGTTCGCCGCCTTCGATGCACTTGGTGTCGGCGAAAGGGCGCGCAGCAAGGCGGTCCATGTCGACCGCCTGGTGATGATGGATGCGGTCGACGGCATGCCGGTCGTCGACATGCCGGTCGGTGAAACGTTCCGTCGGCGCTTCGGCAATCCTTATGCGGTGACGCATCGCGCCGACGTGCACATGATGCTGCTGGAGAGCGCGCTGGCGACCGACCGGATCGAGTTCGTCACGTCGACACGCATCGTCGACATCGAACAGAACGCAAGCGGCGCGACGGCGATCGATGCGGATGGAAACCGCCATAACGGGATTGCGCTGATCGGCTGCGACGGCGGGAAGTCGGCGGTGCGTCAACGGTTGATCGGAGATGCCCCGCAGGTTTCAGGACATGTCGTCTACCGCGCCGTGGTCGAGGCGGGTGATTTCCCGGTCGACCTGCAATGGAACGCGCCAGTGCTATGGGTCGGCCCGGATTGCCACTTGATCCACTATCCCGTTCGCCACGGCGACCAATACAACCTCGTCCTCACCTTCCACAGCGATAAGCGCGAAACCTGGGGGGTCAGCGAAGGCGATCAGGAAGAGGTCATGGCGCACTTCGTCGGTATCGACGAACGCCCGCACCGACTGCTGTCCCTGCCCAAGAGCTGGAAGCGCTGGGCGACTGCGGACCGCGCGCCGCTCGAGCAGTGGAGCATCGGGCGCGCGACCCTGTTGGGTGATGCTGCGCATCCGATGCTGCAGTACCTCGGCCAGGGGGCGTGCATGGCGGTCGAGGACGCAGTGACGCTCGGCGCAGCTCTGCGCGTTGATCGTGACGACCTGCCCCGGGCGTTCGGTCACTACGAGCGCTCACGCGTCGCGCGCACGGCGCGCGCGGTGCTGTCGGCCCGAGAGTTCGGCCGGCTCTGCCACGCCAAGGGCGTCGAACGCATCGTCCGCAACAATCTGTGGAAGGGCCGGACACCGGAGCGCCTCTACGACGCGCTCGAGTGGCTTTACGGCTGGCGTGCCGACACGTGCCTCGCCGCCTGAGTGGGTCGCACAAAGGAGTACCAGTCATGTCGGACAATTTGCAGAAGAGGCATGAGGCCTATTACGCGCGCATGGCGGAGCGCCGCCTAGTGCCGCTCTGGACGATCATGGCGCAAGCCGTTCCAAGCGAGCCGACGCCGAACTGCGAGCCCGCCTTCTGGAACTTCGCCAGGGACATCCGGCCGGCGCTGCTTGAAGCCGGCGAGCTCATATCGGCGGAAGAAGCGGAGCGCCGCGTGCTGATCCTGAACAACCCAGGCCTGCAGCGAGGCACCACCAAGACCCTGCTTTGCGCCATCCAGATGATCAAGGGCGGAGAGGTTGCGCCTGCCCACCGGCACACGCAGTCGGCGCTGCGGTTCGTGATCGAAGGTGCCGGCGCGTACACGGCGGTGAACGGCGAGAGGATTTCCATGAGCCCCGGCGACTTCATCGTGACCCCGGCCTGGACCTGGCACGACCACAGCAAGGAAAGCGAGGGGCCGATGATCTGGCTCGACGGCCTCGACATCCCGCTGGTCAACCATCTGGGCGCGACGTTCTCGGAGGATTTCGACGAGAGAAGCTATCCCGAAACCAGGCCGGCGGACGATTCACGCGCACGCTACGGTTCGGGGCTGCTGCCTTTGGAGCCGGTCGCCACCAGGCACCATTCTCCCGTGCTCAGCTATCCCTACGACCGAACGAGGGAAGCCCTCGAAGCGCTTCGGCGGAGCAACGAGTGGAATGCCTGCCACGGGCTGAAGCTGAAATACAGCAATCCAACGTCCGGCGATTTTGTGCTGCCGACCATCGCGACGTTCATTCAGCTCCTGCCCAAGGGATTTTCCGGCACGCCCCATCGATCGACGGAGTCGACGATCGTCATGGCGGTCGAGGGACGCGGTCGGGCGACCGTAGGCAACCGAACCTTCAGCTTCGGCTCGCACGACATCTTCGTCATTCCCAACTGGACCTGGGCGACGCTCGAAGCGGATGAGGACGCCGTCCTGTTCAGTTTCTCCGACCGTGCGGCGCTCGAAAAGCTGGCGCTCCTGCGAGAGCAATGCGGCAACGAGGCTGCAAGCATCACGTGATCGGCGGATCGACGAGTCCCGATCGAACATCGCGGATCGTGCTGAAGAACGACCATTGATGGTTAGCGCAACTGCATCGGTTCCCAACGGAAGGAGCACTCATGCGCGGTATTCGTGGCTTGATTGTCGCCTCTGCATCTGTTCTGGCATTTTCCGCAGTCGTGGTTGCGGACGAGCTGCAGCCGACCCGCGCCCAAGACATTGATCCGACCGCGGCAGCCGCTCCCGCAGTCGAGATCCATCGTGGTCCTCGGGTTTACGTTCCTTTGCTCGACGGCAAAACTGCCGCAGACATACCGATCTGGCGGACGGCCACCCTCGGCACCTACAAGACCATCGATGCGCTTCGTGATGCACTGCATGCCAAGCGCATCCATGCCGGCGACATGGCGGACGAGATTCTCGGCCGTCCGGCATTCAACCTCAGCAAGATGAGGCGCGATGCTCGCCTCGTCGTCCTCGCGGTCTCCGAACTCGGCTTCGAGGCGGAGGGCGCGTCGCTGGCCGACATCTATGCGCGCGCTCGGCAACTTGGCTTTGAACTTTGCCCGGCCGAGGTTGGGCCACAGCTGCGGCTGCAATACTTGAACCAGCCGCTCGGCGAATTTCTTCATATCGCCATGGCGCCTATTGCCGGACATGGCGGGGAGCCGAGCGATCTCACTGTAGCCAATGGCGGCGCCGGGCTCATCCTCATCGGTGGCGACGCGCATCCGAACCTCGTCATGCCCTCGACCGTCCGCTTCGCCTTTATCCGCCCGGAATCGCCGCAGCGTCCGGAAGCCAATCGCCCGGCCTCGGGTGGCGTCGGCCTTGACCAGAAGGAGTAACGAGCGTGAGCAACTTAACTCTTAAATCTTGGGCGCCTCGAAATTGCTGGCCAGAACAATACTCCAGCGGGAGCAGTACTCGTGAAGGCGGCGAGCGGGCAGAACGCAGCGCGACGACCGCTGCGGTCGGCGTCACGTACTGGGCCACGGAGTTTGAGCGTGTTTACCTCATGGCGGCGCGCACTCGGGGCAAACGCGCGTTGATCCAGCGAGACCTGCCCGCAAGCACGTCGGCGCCGGCACCGCGACCCGGCGCATGGTGGGATAAGGCGCGGATAAAGCAAATCGCAGACGCCGCCGCGTCTTTTCTGTTCGCCGCCCTCGCTCCCGCTTCAGTCATGGCCGCGCTTTGGTATACGACCAAGATCGCGCCTATGGTATTCGCCATCACGTTCGCGATCGCGCTCGCTCACGCGGTTCTCCTCGGCCTGCCGCTCTTCTTAATCCTTCGGTCAAAAGGATGGATCAATGTCATGTCGTGCGTCGTCTTCGGGTTTGTCATCGGTGCCGCCCCGGCTGGCGTCCTGACCTGGCCGATGCATCGTCCCAAGCTTCATACGAGCGGGCCGGTCGCTGGCGTGCCGACAACCCTCAACAGAGCCGTCACAGCCGCTGGAGGGGCCAGCTACGTCAAGCCCCTGATCTATTTCGGCTCGCTCGGGGCGCTCGGCGGATTCGCCTTCTGGGTCTCCCTGATAGGGTGCGGCACCTTCGAAGAAACCGCCGCAATTCGGCGTGGCACCGCCAGGAAGGATATGACGGACGCGTCGTCCTGATCGGGGACGAGCCGCACCGTTTGATGACTTCTATCGGCGCGAACGCCCATCCGGCCCCCCTCGATCGTCGTCTAGGTCAACTTACTGCGGGTAGGTTCGCTCCGCCAGTCCGGGTACCGGCTACGATCGCGTTTACGCGGATGACCGCTTCCGGCGCATCCTCGCTGTTCGCCACGCCTTCGGCGACGGTCGGCTCGCCACCCATCAGAGACGGTCTAAGGCAGCCAGGCAAACGGCTGGAAAAGAACCGCCGAGAGCCGGCGAAGCGCAGGCACCAACTGTTAGATTTCGACCACGAGCTCAGCGTGCGACTAACGACAGTTTAATCTCGTACAGCGAGGGATAGCGCACGAGCCCTTCCCTATTCATGCAGCTCGGCGATCATATTGGCGACCAGAGCACTCCATCCGGTCTGGTGCGAGGCGCCCAGGCCGCGCCCGTTGTCGCCGTCGAAATACTCGTGGAAGAGGATATGGTCCCTGAAGTGCGGATCGGTCTGCATCTTCTCATAGGTGCCGAAGACGGGACGTCGTCCCTTTTCGTCGCGCCGAAAGATATTGATCAGGCGGCTGCGCAGCTCATCAGCGATCTCTTTCAGCGACAGCATCCGGGCGGATCCGACCGGGCATTCCACCCGGAAATCGTCACCGTAGAATTCGTGGAACTTGTTCAGGCTTTCGATGATCAGGTAGTTGATCGGCATCCAGATCGGCCCCCGCCAATTGGAATTTCCGCCGAAGAGATCGCTATCCGATTCAGCCGGGACATATTTGACCTCGGCGCGAAAGTCGCCGGTCTCGAAAACGTAGGGGTGTTCGAGATGGTATCGCGACAAGGACCGTATTCCGTAGTCCGACAGGAATTCGTTCTTGTCCAAAATGCGTTCCAGCAGCTTCGTAGCACGGAAGGCGCGCATTATGGCGATTAGGCGCCTATCGTCGGCGCCCGGCGTGTTCCAGCGGGACACCAGGGCCGCAAGCTTTGGCCGGTAGCGCAAAAACCAATCCCGCTGCCTGGCGAACGATGGCAGGTTCTTCAGCGAGGCCATGTCTGCGACCTCAACGGCGAACATCGGAATCAGGCCGACCAGGGAGCGAACGCGCAGAGGCGTCGCCTCGCCATCGCTCATGACGAGCCAGTCATAGAAGAAATTGTCGGTGTCGTCCCACAAACTCAAGCCCTCGCCGCCGAGATTGGTCATCGCACCGCCGATCATCAGAAAATGCTCGAAGAACTTGGTCGCGATGTCCTGATAGGCATCGTCTTCCTGCGCCAGTTCGATGGCGATGCGCAGCATATTCAGGCTGAATATCGCCATCCAGGACGTTCCGTCGGACTGCACCTGCATGCCGTCCACCGGCAGCGGCGCGGACCGGTCGAAAACGCCGATATTGTCCATGCCGAGGAAGCCGCCTTCGAAGACGTTCAGGCCGCGCGGGTCCTTGCGGTTCACCCACCAGGTGAAATTGAGCAACAGCTTGGTGAAAACCCGCTCGAGAAACTTCCGGTCACCCTTGCCGTTGCGCCGCCGCTCCGCATCGTAGAGGCGCAGAGCCGCCCAGGCTTGCACGGGCGGGTTGACGTCGCTGAAGTTCCATTCGTAAGCGGGCAGCTGCCCGTTCGGGTGCATGTACCAGGATTGGCCGAGCAGGATCAGTTGATGCTTGGCGTCCTCCAGATCGAGATAAGCCAGCGTGGTCAGATGAAAGGCCCAGTCCCAGCCCGCGAACCAGGGAAACTCCCATTTGTCCGGCATCGAGACGATGTCTTCCATGGTCGCATGAACCCACTCGCAGTTGCGTCCCTTGCGGCGGGACTTGGGTGGCTTGGGTTCTGCCGGATCACCATCCAGCCACTCCGTCACGTCGTAATAGAAATATTGCTTCGACCAAAGGACGCCCGCGAAAGCCTGGCGTTGAATGCGGCGGAGGTCCTCGTCCAGCACCTTGGCCTGCAGCTCGGCATAGAAGGCATCCGCCTCGGATTTGCGCAGGCCAAAGATCTGCTCGAAATCGGCGAAGGGTGCGGGCTTGGGCGGGCCGAGGCTCAGCCTGACACGGATGGTCGTGCTGTCGCCCGCTGCTACCGTCCGCCGGTAAATACCGGCCGCCTTCGTGCCCTTATGCGAACCGACCGCGTGCTTGTGGCCCCCCACCAGATAATCGTGGAAACCGTCCTTGTACAAATGTCCTGTCTCTTCGCTCCCGTATAGTTTTGCGACATTGGTCTCGTTCTCGCAGAACTTGATCTCGTCCGGCCTGTCGAAGTGGATCGCATAGGCGCCGAGTTTCTCATGCTTGACGACGACATCGTCCCCGGCGCGCTCGAGGGAGGGTTTGGGTCCATCCGTGACCCAGCTCCAGGTGTTGCGGAACCAGACCTGGGGCAGCACATGAATCGCCGCTTCGTCAGGGCCGCGATTGTTGATGGTCAGCTGCAGAAGGATATCGTCGGCGCCCGCCTTGGCATATTCGATATCGACGTCGAAATAACGGTCGGCGTCGAAGATGCCGGTATCGATGATCTCGAACTCGGGCTGATGCCTGTCGCGCCGCGCATTCTCCTGCACCAGAAGGTCGTAGGGAAATTCGGCCTGCGGATATTTGTAGAGCATCCGGGCGTAGCTATAGGTCGGCACCGCATCTAGGTAGTAGTAGAGCTCCTTGACGTCCTCGCCATGATTGCCCTCGCGGTTGCTCAGGCCGAACATGCGCTCCTTCAGGATCGGATCCTTGCCGTTCCACAGCGCAACGGCGACGCACAAATTCTGCTTGGCGTCGCAAAACCCGCCGATCCCGTCCTCGCCCCAGCGATAGGCGCGGCTGCGTGCATGCTCATGGGGCAGGTAGTTCCAGGCGTCGCCGTCGGCGCTGTAGTCTTCGCGCACGGTGCCCCACTGGCGCTCGCTCACATAGGGACCCCATTTGCGCCAGGCCTGCCGGCGCGCATCGGCCTCCTCCAGGCGTTCCCCTTCGGGGCTGGTCTTCGCCGGCATGTACGGCCTAGCCCTCCCCCGCGGCGGCGCGATCGACGAACCAGATGAGCTCGCCGACCGGCCTGACGCGTGCCGCCGGCACCTGGCTGTTCCCGGCACGGATCGTCCTGAAGATCGCCGCCTTCTCCTTGCCAGCCACCAGAAACGCGACCTTCCGGCTGCTCTCGATCACCGGATAGGTCATGGTGATGCGGACCTCGGGCCGGCCATGGGACACGGCGACGACCCAGCGTGTGCGCTCTTCCAGCACCGGCTCGCCCGGCAGCAGCGAGGCGGTATGGCCATCGGGACCAAGGCCGAGCAGGGTGATGTCGAACAAGGGTCGCGCCGGATCCAGCACCGTGGCGCCGTAGGCTGCCTGCAGCATCCGCTCGTAGCGCAACGCGGCGTCGTCGGGCATGCCGTCGGTTGGCACAGGATGAATGTTCTCCGGCGGAACAGGCGCCTTGGACAGCATCGTCTCGCGGGTCATCCGATAATTGCTCTCCGGATGATCGTAGGGAACGAAGCGCTCGTCGCCCCAATACCAGGAGACCCGCGTCCAGGGAAAGCGCCCGACGAACGCGTCAGAAGCGAGGAGCGTGAAGAGGGCCTTGGGCGTCGAGCCGCCTGAAAGAGAGACTCGAAATTCGCCTTTCGCCGCAAGCGCCGCCGCCGTCATCCATTCGGCCACGTGGTGCGCCAGTGCGGCCGGATCCGGCAGCGTTTCGATGCGTCCGCTCATCTCGCTCATGCCGTCACCTCAATCCAACGAGCCCAGAATGAAGCGTTCCATCGCCTTGGCGAAGCCCTCGTCGTTGTAGGAATCCGTGGTGACGCTGGCCTGGGTCTTGACCTGATCGGGAGCATTGCCCATCGCGATGCTGAAGCCCGATTTCTTGAACATGAGCACGTCGTTGGGTTGGTCGCCTATGGTGGCGATTTCCGCCGCCGGCACGGCCAGATGACTCGACAGGTATTCCGCCACCGCGCCCTTGTTGGCGTCCTTGTGCGTGACATCGAGATAGTAGGGCTGCGAGCGGTTTGCCGAGGCGCGGTCGCCGAAGGCCGCCTGTGCGTCGGCCTCGCAGCGCTTTACCTTGTCCAGGTCGTCGCTGACGCCGACGATCTTGGCGACCTGGTCCAGCTTTTCGGCGACGTCGGCCACAACCTTCGCCTCGAATTTGACGGTCCAGGCCTCGCGGGCGACGTGCGGCGCATCAGCCTTGGTGATCAGCCAGTCGTTGCCGCGATAGACCCAGACATCGAGGCCGTGGCTGCGGATCAGCTCGATCGACTTGGCGGCAACGTCGGGCGGCAGCGTCTTCTGCGCGATGATCGTGAGGTCCGGCTTGACGAAAAGGCCGCCGTTGAAGCCGGCAATCGGCGTATCGAGCTTGAGGGGCTCGAACAGCATGGCCATGCCCCTGGGCGGCCGGCCGCTGGTGATGGCGAAGCGGATTCCCGCCGCGCGCAGGCTCTGCACGGCGGCCTGGGCGCGTTCGGTCAGCACCTTCTGTTCGGTGACGAGCGTGCCGTCCACGTCCGCCAGCACCAGGGAGATCTTTCGCTTTTCTGCCATCGGGACCTCTGCAGTGTTCGTTCATTCGAGGGGACGCCAGGCGCGGCCATCGCGCGCCAGCAATTCGTCGGCCGCGGCCGGGCCGTTCCCGCCCGCGACATAGCTTGGAATATCCTTGGCAGGATTGCTTGCCCAGGCGTCGAGGATGGGTTGCACCGCCCGCCAGCCCGCCTCGATATTGTCGGCCCGCTGGAACAGCGTCGCATCGCCGATCATGCAGTCATAGATCAGCGTCTCGTAGCCCGTGCTGGGTGCCATGTCGAAATAGCTCTTGTAGGCGAAGTCCATGCAGACATTGCCGAGCTTCACCGTCGGGCCGGGACGCTTGGCGGCGAACTCCAGCGCGATGCCCTCGTCGGGCTGGATGCGCAGGATCATCCAGTTGGGATTCATCCGCTCGACATGCGTGCCGCGGAAGAGCGTGTAGGGCGCCTGGTGGAAGCGGATGGCGATTTCGGTCCACCGGCGTTTCAGATATTTGCCGGTGCGCAGGTAGAAAGGCACGCCGGCCCAGCGCCAGTTGTCGATCATCAGCTTGCAGGCGATATAGGTCTCGGTCGTCGAATCGGGAGCCACGTCGGGCTCGCGGCGATAGGCCTGGACCGGTTTGCCGGAGACGGTGCCGGCGTCGTACTGGCCACGCACGGCATCCTTCAACGCCCGCCTCGGTGTGAGCGGGCGTATGGCCTCGATAACCTCGGCCTTCTTGGCCCGCACCGCATCGGCGTCGAAGGAGATCGGCGGCTCCATGGCGGTCAGCGACAGGAGCTGGAAGACATGGTTGGGCACCATGTCGCGCAGCGCGCCGGTCTTTTCATAGAATTTGCCGCGGCGCTCGACGCCGACGGTTTCCGCCGCTGTGATTTGGATGTGGTCGATGTGCTGGCGATTCCACAGCGGCTCGAACAGGCCGTTGGCAAAGCGCAGCGCCATGATGTTCTGCACCGTTTCCTTGCCGAGGAAATGGTCCATCCGGTAGATCTGATGCTCCTGCAGCGTCTTCAGGATCTCGGCATTGAGCGCCTTGGCCGACGGCAGATCATGGCCGAACGGCTTCTCGATCACGACCCGCCGCCATTGCCCGTCTTTTTCCGTCACCAGGCCGGCAGCCCCCAGTCCCGCGACCACCACGCTGAAGAAACGATCGGCGACGGCGAGATAGAAAAGGGCGTTGCCCGCCGTGCCGGCCGTCTTGTCCAGCCCCGCCAGATGCTCGCGGATCCGGTTGAAGGCCGCGGGATCCGTCAGGTCACCCTGCAGATAGGTCATGCGGTCGGTCAGCCAGCGCCAGGCGGCCTGGTCGATATGGTCGGCCTGGAACTCGCCATCCTGGGTGATGAGCTCGCTCATCGTATCGGTCAGGCCCTTGCGCCACTGCTCCGTGGTATTGGCCGCCAGGTCGACGCCGACGATCCGGAACTGCTCGGGCAGCCGCTTGGCATTCACGAGATTGTAGAGCGCCGGCATGATCAGACGCTTCGTCAGATCGCCGGCGGCGCCGAAGATCACCATGGCGCAGGGCGGCGCCGGCACCGCGCTCTCGGCCTTCACCGCGCTCGCGGCCCTGGTCGCCTGATCCTGCCTGGTTGTCGCCTCTGTCATCGTCGACCTGCTTCCCTGATGTCCGTCACTTGCGCCCGAGCAGTTCCATGGCCATGGCGACCACCTTCTCGGGTTCGAAGCCGAACTTGCGCTGCAGCTCCTTGAGCGGCGCGGAAGCGCCGAAGGTCTTCATGCCGATGACGCGGCCGTCGGCCCCGACATAGCGCTCCCATGCCAGCTCCGATCCCTGCTCGACGGCGATGCGCGCCTTCACCGCGGGCGGCAGCACCTCCTGCCGATAGGATTGCGGCTGGTGCTCGAAGATGTCCCAGGACGGCATGGAGACGACACGGGAGCGAATCCCGCGCGACACCAGCGCCTCATGGGCCTCGACGATCAGCGCGACCTCGCTGCCCGTGGCGATGAGGATGATCTCGGGCGGGCCGCCCGGCGCGTCGGCCATGACATAGGCGCCGCGGGCGACCCCGACCGCCGACGCGTACTTGCTGCGATCGAACGTCGGCAGCGGCTGGCGCGACAGCGCGATCACCGCCGGCTGGTGGCGCAGCTGCAGGACGTAGCGATAGGCCTCGACGACTTCATTGGCATCACCGGGCCGCAGCACGACCAGGCCGGGAATGGCGCGCAGCGAGAGCAGCTGCTCGACCGGCTGGTGCGTCGGTCCATCCTCGCCGTCGCCCATGGCGTCATGGGTGAAGACGAGAATGGTCGGAAGCTCCATGAGGGCGGACAGGCGAATGGCCGGCCGGGCATAGTCGCTGAAGATAAAGAAGGTCGACCCGAAAGCCCGCAGCTTCGACAGCGACAGACCGTTGACGATCGCCGCCATCGCGTGCTCGCGAATCCCGAAATGGAGATTGCGGCCGCCGGGGCTTCCGGGCTCGAAGTCCCCCGCGCCGGCAAATTTCAGCGCGGTCTTGTTGGAGGGCGCGAGATCGGCCGAGCCACCCAGGAACCAGGGAATGTTCTGGGCGAGCACGTTCAGCACCTCGCCCGAAGCGTCGCGTCCGGCGATGCCCTTCGGGTCCGCCTTGAACGTCGGCAGGTTGCGGTCCCATCCCGCGGGCAGCTCGCGCCGCTGCATCTGGTCGATCTCGGTAGCAAGCTCGGGGAATTGCTTTCGGTAGTCGGCCAGGAGCGCCTCCCAGCGCGCCCGCGCCTCGGCGCCGCGCGCACCGATGCCGGCGTCGAAATGCTGCATGACGCCGTCGGGCACAAGGAACTTGGCATCCTCCGGCCAACCATAGGCGCGCTTGGTGAGCTTGACCTCATCGTCGCCCAGGGGTTCGCCATGGGCCGCCGCGGTGTCGATCTTGTGCGGCGAGCCGTAGCCGATGTGGCTGTCGAGGATGATCAGCGTCGGCTTGCCCTTGGTCTGCCGGAAGGCCGCGAGCGCGTCCTCTATGCTCTTGAGATCGTTGGCGTCGCCCACGTGCAGCACGTTCCAGTGATAGGCGGCAAAGCGGGCGGCGACATCCTCGGTGAAGGTGATGCTTGTCTTGCCCTCGATGGTGATGTGATTGTTGTCGTAGATCCAGCACAGGTCATCGAGCTCGAGATGGCCGGCCAGCGAGGCCGCCTCCGAACCGATGCCTTCCATCAAGCAACCATCGCCGCAGACCGCGTAGATGTCGTAGTCGAACAGGTCGAAGCCGGGCCGGTTGTAGCGGCTGGCCAGCCACTTGCGCGCGATCGCCATGCCGACGCTGGTGGCGATCCCCTGCCCCAGCGGACCGGTCGTCGTTTCGACTCCGGACACCCAGTGATATTCCGGGTGTCCCGGCGCCTTGCTATTGAGCTGGCGGAAGTGGCGGATGTCGTCGAGCGTGACCGACGGCTTGCCCAGGCGTTCGTACTCGGCGTTGACCGCCTGGGTGCCGGTGAGATGCAGGACCGACCACAGCAGCATCGAGGCATGGCCGTTGGACAGGACGAAACGGTCGCGATCCGGCCAGATCGGATCCTTCGGATCGAAGCGCATGACCCGGTTCCACAGCGTATAGACCAGCGGCGCCAGCGCCATCGGCGTGCCGGGATGGCCCGACTTCGCCTGCTGGACCGCGTCGATGGACAGCGTGCGGATCGTGTTGATCGCCAGCTGATCGAGCTCTTCCTTGGTCATGCCATGCCTCTCGTACTCACTTCCTCCCCAGCGAAGCTGGGGAGTATGGGCGTCTTACGCCGACTCCGCGCCTTCACAGGCGCTCGGGGGTCATGGGCATCGGCCGTGATCCTCATGACCCCTCCGCCCGCTGCGCGGGCACCTCCCCATCGCGGACTCCGCGATGGGGAGGCACAAACTATGACTCGCCCGGCGATTACTTGGCCGGCTTCTCGATATGACCGCCGAACTGGTAGCGCATCGCCGAGAGCAGCTTGTTGGCGAAATCGCCCTCGCCGCGTGAGCTGAACCTCTCATATAGCGCCGAGGACAGCACATGGGCCGGCACGCCCTCGTCGATGGCGGCCTTGATCGTCCAGCGCCCTTCGCCGGAGTCGGAGACCCGCCCGCCGAATTTCGACAGAGTGGGATCCTGGATCAGGGCCGTTGCCTGGAGGTCGAGCAGCCACGACGCGATCACGCTGCCGCGCCGCCACAGCTCCGTGATGTCGGGCAGGTTGAGATCGTACTGATAGTGCTCGGGGTCGCGCAGCGGCGTGGTTTCCGCATCGACCGCCCCGGTCTTCTTGCCGATGTTGGCCGCCTGGAGCACGGCCAGCCCTTCGGCATAGGCCGCCATCACGCCGTACTCGATGCCGTTGTGCACCATCTTGACGAAATGCCCGGCGCCGTTGGGGCCGCAATGCAAGTAGCCCTGCTCGGCCGTTCCGCCGGCCTTTTCGCGGCCCGGGGTGCGGGCAATATCGCCGACGCCCGGCGCCAGGGTGGCGAAGATCGGGTCGAGACGCTTCACCGGCTCGAGCTCGCCGCCGATCATCATGCAGTAGCCGCGCTCCAGGCCCCAGACACCGCCGCTGGTGCCGACGTCCATATAGTGGATGCCTTTGGCCTTCAGCTCAGTGGCTCGGCGGATATCGTCGACATAGTACGAGTTGCCGCCATCGATCAGGATATCACCGGACGGCAA
>Ga0193743_1001199_pt1 | contig 19467 bp, 14 predicted proteins | sample L2c2metaG_FD_143038 | JGI IMG/M metagenome (GOLD analysis project Ga0193743, IMG submission 143038) | Soil microbial communities from a riparian zone of the East river system, Colorado, United States - L2c2 | ecosystem: Environmental > Terrestrial > Soil > Riparian zone | place: USA: East River... | reverse complement strand
TCAAGAGATCAAGAGATCAAGAGATCTATAAGATAAGATCAAGTAAAGTTCAAGTGTTCAAAGTAAAAGTAAAAGTAAAAAGAGTGTCGTAACAGAAAGCAACCACTGATGTGCGCAATCCCAGGGATAACAAATTCTGCTGTTCACTGCACATCTTTCCAAGAACCATTTCCCAATGGAAAACAACTTCCACCTCACTTGTGATATATGGATGCATCTTGGAGGCAGTGTGGGAGATTTTGAGTGAGGGTAGTAGGGGGAAACAGAGCAAGTCGCTGTCGTCTCGGTGAGCTTGGACTTTGACATAGAGGAGGCTGAAGCTGAGGAGAACTACATACTGATATCGGATGAAGAGTAGTTTTAGTGGGTGAATCAATCACTTTTTTGGCAAAATGGAATTGCTCAAAGATACCAAAGACATGAGATGGAAGATCAAAAAGATGTAAGCTATAATACAAAGGCATTCTTTGGAAAGACATAGACACAGCTTTGAAAGATGCTCTATATCTTTGAGAGACACGTTGTGTCTTTCCAAGACTAGGTACCCTACTTTCCAAAGACGCGACATCTTTACATCTTTGGCATCTTTACGTCTTTGGAAAGATGCCAAAGATGCCCAAAGACAAACCGGACATTTTCCTGATGTCTACATACAAAGTACTACCTACAATTTTATATGTGAGTTTCTATGTTTTAAGAGAAAAATCACATAAGTGGTCATGTTATTACCATATATGGTAGCATGCCTGCTTGCACTAGTCTCCAGCAGTCATATGGTATCTGGTTGCACTCCTCTTGTGTCAATGGGCTCACCTCACATGGCACACACTTCTATCTCACCGGACCTCTCCATTGTTGCTTGATTGTTGCCATTTCATCATTGCCAAACTGCTGGCTGAATCATTCTATTTGTCTTTGCATGCCTACTGATCCAATGCATGCATGCACTTTCTTTCGGATCCCCCTCGTTTCTACATTATATTCAACTGCTTACTCATTCCTGCTTAGATGACCAAGCATTCCATGTGGTCACCTTGCATTTCTGAGGTGTGCACACCATTATATGATTTTATTTTGTGTCTTATGATTACTTTCACTCCTTTTTCATTTATTTATGCTCCATTCCTTTATCGCTTCCACATGCCATTCACATTTAGAGCACATGTGATCAGTTTGATCCTGTGTCTCCTACATATATCCCTTCTTTTTAGTACAAAAAGACTCATGTATCTCCTCTGAAGAACAAGAAAAAAGAACCACCCATCTTCACTGTTTGCACTTAAGATCTTGTTTTAGTCTTGTTTCAATACCATGCTTGTTCCGCCTCACTTGTCACCCTTCATCACTTTATATTGCCTATTCTCCATAGTGCATGCATCTCATTGTACTTCAGCACCTTTTGCCACTCCTCAAATAACACCTTGTTCTTCACTGTGGTCGGATGGATTCAGCCTATTCATCTCAGTGTTTAGGCCATACAAACCCCGGATTCACTTATCTTACACTCTAGTTGGACACTTTCAACCTCTGCAGTTGTGCTACAGTTTGTTGTGTTTTCATTCAGTGCAGTGCACCTGTTAGCATTCTGTCAGCATATCAACAAACATTCCATACACAAACACACCAGCTTGTATATTCCTACTTTGTATTGTTGCCATACACATCACTGTACACATCACTGTACACATCTCTCTACTTTGTATATTAGAAGCCTGTCACTTGTTTGCTTTCACTTCAATAATTGGTGGACACTAACTAACCAAATATGGGTCCAAAATTCTGATTCCAGCACCCCTTGGCATGCAGTTTCTTCGGATTTAAGACCTGAGGCCACACTTTTATGCCAGTTCAAAATATAGACTTTTCAAGCTCAATTCTTGCTCTTGGATACTGTATGTTGGTGATCACTCTCTTCTGTATAATTTGAATTGTCCAAAATATTTCACATTTTTTTTCCCAACCATGGACTCGGAATCCCTAGGGCAGATCACGTGTCTGCATAGCCACAAGTCAATTGTATAATCGTGGACACCAAAGGGACCCGTCACGCGCAAGTTTACGGACCGGAGTCTATTATATTTATAACACTTATTTCCTCGGTTCTTCCTTCCCTGCAAGTCGTTATAGATGCCATATAGCAGTCATATAGCACGTTTCAACCCTTCTATTTCCACTTCCCTTCTTGAATCTGCCATCTTCCAACGTTTGTTCATGCCTAATAAGCGCATGTATCTTCCATCAACAAGCGCTCGGAACATGTATCATACATCCTTTCTTCTTCCCAATTGTTAAGCTCTCATTATCTCAAACCAGGTGAAGACCAAATCGACGGCCTCAAACAAAGACTGGACGCGTTCTGGAGTCGTTGCAGACGAGCGGAGACAGACGGGTCTTCTTCTGGCTGAGCTTCTTTCGTACTGTTTCAATGTTAGGTACTTAATAAATGGAAAGGTTCGCAGACAAGTCGGAGTGTCAATAATGGCGTGCTTCTGAGGTACAACGCAAGCGGAGTTGTAAATTTGAACGCCAGCAGTAGGAACCGTCATTGTCTCTTTCCTGGAATGTTCAACCTGAATATTATCCTATAACTTCGATCTATCTATCTGGCGTGAAAGCTGTCTTCTATTCTTCCACGTAACGCTGCTGAGTCATAGGCATAAGGTCAAAGTTCAAAGACCTTATCAGACTGATATCAATTGCAATCATGCAATCGCCAGGCCCTGAGGGGAACGTTCTTTCTCCTCTTCCAACTGACTCAATTTCCTCATTCTTGGGTTACATGCATCGTCGTTTCTCAGATTTTACGGCTCCAGACTCGGGCCTTATCCCGAATTTACCGCAAGAACACCCGTCAAATGCCAACGACGAATCGAGCTCGGCGTTCGTCGGTGGTATATCCAGGACCATGTTTGAGAGCCATACCAACACAGACGTAACAAACCAACACAACCCTCCTCGTTTCACCGAATCCCCTTCGCTTCACAGGGCCGGGTGAGTTTTTGTTATATATTTATGGGCAATATGCGCCAAGCTGATGGCCATTCTTGCGCCATCTGACCTGGATCATCGACACCCAATGACTGCATGTCGTGACTATTGCCGTGGCCTTCTTTGCCTAACTCTTTTCCTCTACTCCAATTGCCTTTCTTTTCTACTCACGCTCTGACACTCAATATCAACGCCTTCTTTCATGCGGATATAGACTCCTCCAACCCATGACATCCTCTGTTTCCTTTCAAATTCCAATATCCACTTTATATTCCCCAACTCCTCATACACCTGATTCTATACGCGCAGCTACCCTTCAACTTTCAAATATGCATTTCTCCGCTTCCCTACCACCTCCAGGCACTATTGGCATGGGTCCTCTGTCGTTTCGGACATACGGCAATAGTTCAACTTTAACACGATCGGAGACGGCGACGACAACACTCCCACTGCCACTTCAAAAAACTGGAAGTGATTCATCAAACAAACAACCTGACGATGGTGGCTTCATATTTCCCCACGCAGCTCATACAGAACATGAGCCAGTCACAGCAGATTCAACATCATACCTATCGTCTCAGAGCTTAAATTCATCTTTTTTACGCGAAATTCCAGGTTCGTCTGTCGAGTCTGATGCTGGTTCAGGGCTGGAATCGTCGATTGGGACGCTGCCGCCACTACAGAAACTTTCGGGGCTCTCTCTGTTAAGACCCTCTGGCTCATCGTCAAATTCCTCTCTAAACCCTTCCTTTACGGCACCTCCTTCGCCGTCAATATCCTCATCGAGTTCTTCGAGTGCATCGCCAGTTATACAGCTCAGGCCGGAATTATCGCCAACATTTCCAACTCTCGCTACGAATAATATCGCCGATACTACTCCAACGGCTACGCCAATGGGCACCCCTCGGCCGTTGAATAATATGCCTCTTCCATCTCTATTGCAGCCTCAGGTAAATTCCAGTCAAAACCACGTACACTGGCGCAGTCCCCGGTCAATCGCTCGCTTATTGGGACCTGCATCGTCCTCTTCACCTACTGTACCACAAGCGCATGAACAGACACCGCTGTTAGGGGAGTGTCGAAATCACAACGATTGCCTCCATTCACCTTCCAACTCCACTGCCGATGACCAAGATCCCGAAATAGGCTGCTCCGGAGGAAGTCCAACTTTCCTACACAGTACAAAATCAAAGTTGCCACTCATATCTATTTTCAGCTCGTCGTCATTTCGTTCTGGTCCTTTTATTCTCGACATCGGCCAGGTCAAAGCAAAGATGAAGCGTGAGGTAGTGGTTAATGCTCCGCATTACTTAATGCAGGCTGTTAATGCAGTACCGGCTGTATTATTGGGTTGTTTATTGAATATCTTGGATGGTGTTTCTTGTGAGTTATTTCAGTCCCTTTTAATTTAATTTCTTCATTAGAAAGGTGGACTGCCGAAACTCCTAAAATCTCCATATCTTCATCATGACTTCTGTGACTTCGGGGATCTGGGAAAAATGCATATGACTTCAAACTTCGGCACCGCTCAAAGCTCCCCTTTTTTTTCACCCTTTCCTTTTCAGGATATTTTTATCTTCTGCTTATATCTTACCAATTGATTGGACAGACGGCATGATCATCTTCCCCGTCACGGGCGTCTTTGCCAACTTGGGCCCGATGGGGGTGTCGATGTTTTTCATCTCGACCATCATTGCACAATTGGTTTATACGCTTGGAGGATCGGGGTTTCATGGTGCAAATGGGAGTATGATGATCGAGGTCGTGGTGAGTGTTTTTCTTTCATTCTTTTCTGTATAATGATTGATGGCTAATTGTCCTCTTTTCATCTTCGCATATAGCCGTTCTTTCATATATTGGCTACTAGTATCGCGAGTGAGATTGGGGAGGATGATCCGCTAGCAATTATTGCTACTACATTGGCAGCGTATGCGTTCAGTTCGATCTTGACGGGTTAGTTGTATACTTTTCCTTTCTCATACTATGATGTCCCGCTCTTAACATCAACACTACTGTTGCAGGTCTAGCATTCTTCATCCTCGGTGCACTGAAGCTTGGCGTTATAGTGGGTTTTTTTCCACGACATATTCTCGTTGGGTACGTCTCCCCGTTGTTGAGGCTTCGCTTTGAATTTATTGGTTGATTATATTTAAATGAATAGATGCATTGGCGGGGTCGGAGCTTTCCTCATCGAAACTGGGTCTGATCCTTTTTTTTCCAATTTCCTCGAACTTTTTATCTGACTGGTTTTTTTCTCGGTTCATATCGTTACAGCCTAACTGTGAGCGTCCGCATCTCGGAGGATGACTTCGACATGACATGGAAGACTTTCCGATTCATGTTCCTCGACGTGCACAATTTGTTACTCTGGAGCCTTCCTCTGTTTTTGGCGATCCTTTTGAGGTTGATCACGTACAAGTATCACCATCAGCTGATTTTCCCATTATGTGTGTACTCTCAACTCCCCGTTCAAAAACAATGACAGATACTGACATGCTGCAGATTTCATCGTTATCCCATCGGTTTTTTATATTGTCGTCGCTGCCAAGAAATTGGATTTAAATGACCTGAGAACGGCTGGCTGGATCTTTGATATGGGCCCATCCGTGCATGAGCCATGGTATAAGTTTTACGGCTATCTCGGTGAGTTTTTTCTTCGACCGTTGGTGTGTGCCAGGTGGCTAATGTAATATGATTTGTAGATCTTGCCAAAGTAAGATATGGCGTCCTCTGGTCAACTTTGCCGACCCAATTTGCTTTGTGAGTTCTTGGACCTGTATATTTTGTTTTTCGATTCATGTTTAAACCGACTTGGTTTCCTTCTGTAGGTTGTTTTTCAACGTCCTTCATCCACCACTTAACGTCCCTGCTCTTGGTAAGTAAAATTCGTATATGCATTGTCCGACAACCAACTTTGGATTTATGGCAGCTGTCTCTCTCAATAACGATGTCGACACAAACAAGGAGCTCGTCGCTCATGGATATTCTAACCTTCTTGCAGGGCTTGCTGGTACTGTGTAAGCCTTTATGATCTTGTGTACCTTCGCCTAAGCTGATGCTTGAATACAGTCCTAATTACCTCGTCTATGTAAATACACTTCTGTAAGTTTTACCTCATGCCCATGGCACATCCAATTAATTTCTGCGGTTATATAGCTTTTACCGCGTGGGTGGTGGCAACCGAATTGCTGCGTTTCTTCTTGCAGTCGCTACTACTATCCTGCTCGTTATTGGGACGGGCCCCATTGCTTATATCCGTAAGTTGGCTTATGCTTGTCCTTCAAATTTGACCTTGTATGTTTAATCTTTTACATAGCCGTAATGGTTGTGGGTGCCTTGATCTTCGTTTTGGGTATCGATCTTGTCAAAGAGGCTTTATGGGATACTAGGCATCGGGTTAGCAAGTGCGTTCTTACCAATTATCAAGGCACATGCCTTTGTATTGATGTTTCTTCCTATCAATAGGTCAGAATACATCACAATCGTTAGTATCATGATATGTATGACTGCTTGGGACTTTGTTGTTGGAGTCTTGTTTGGTATCGTGGTTAGCTGTGAGCGTTGTCCGCCAAATTCCAAAAGAGAGTCGAATGCTAATCGGGATTCTGATTGTCAAGGTTTCTTCTTCGTGGTTCAAAACTCTCAATCGCGAAGTATACGTGCCATATTTACGGGTGACACGACCATGTCAGCAGTACGGAGACCGAGTTTGCAACGGGCGTATATACGGGAAATTTCCAAGCAGACAACCGTATTGCGTCTGCAAGGTGTGTAGGAATTCTACTTTGTGCTTTCCTACTTCCTCACCTTCCACATAGGATTTTTATTCTTTGGGACGATTACTTACGTCGAAGAATCCATTCGCAGTCTTATCCAGGGACCGTCTTGGCAAAGTAACCCCGTGCAGTTCCTCGTGCTTGATCTGTCTCTCGTTGCTGGCGTGGACATGTCATCTGCGGAAGCATTTGTGCGCATACAGCGGCTTCTAGTGGCTAAATACGTCACGTTAGTGTTTTGTGGATTCAAAATTGACTCATCAGTGGGGAAAGCCCTGAGAAGTGTGGACGTGTTGGGTACTGATGGAGTGGAGCTTTTTTCGACATTCAATGATGCTATGGAATGTATGTGTGGCTTTCATATGCGGAAGCCGCTAGGGGCGATAATTAACTTTTTGAAACATTTCAGGGACCGAAAATGCGTATCTTCAGGCTTGGTTCAGGTCTCAAAAGATAGAAGCGTATCCTATATCTTTGTGTATGTCCTTCCGTTATCCAGGCTGAGGGATAGTAGTACTCAATATCTGCATCAGCTGTACCTAGCCGACAAGATATGAACGGTGAGTACAACCCATCTGTCGAATCCCTAGCGCGCTCGCCTCGACGATCTTATCTGCGCGACGTCGGCGGCCGCACGATAGCTACAGGTAGTCATAAATGCGCTATTCCCTTTTTCAACACATCATCTCATGTAAATCGCATTTTAGAAATTTTCTCTCAACATGAAGCTGAGCGTAGCCCCGAACCCATCAATACCCTTATCAAAGCCTTCTCGTCATATGGCGACGTAGACGCCATCCTCTTTCGCCCAATTGATTTGTACTTTGAACGCCTTTCCGTACCCACCGGACATATTCTTTGGACTCAAAACGATCTCTCAGATGGGCTATATGTCATCGAATCTGGTGTCTTACGCGCTTCCTACGAATTCGCAAATCCTGCGCAGCATTTTGAGGAATCGATGGTAGCAGGGACACTTGCTGGCGAATTATCAGCACTCTCTAACTCGACCAGGAACGCGACCGTTGTGGTGGAGCACTCTGCTGTCCTCTGGAAACTGAGTACCGAAAGTATGCGACGAATTCAGCTGGATGAGCCTGGACTGGCAAGAACCTTCATCCAACTTGTCTTGAAGGGTGGGTTCTTTTTGTTCTATACAGTAATTGACCTTGTTCTGATGCATTAATCTTCAGCTGCAAAAATAGATTATGACATCTTGCTTGGAGCAATCGCCTCTAGGCAGTAATACGCCTTTCCTACTTCCTTCCACCTGCTACTCTATTCCTAAGTTATTTTTGCTTGTTTATCTCATCTCAGCCTCCTATCTCCGAATCATCTGCATTGCACTTAGTACATGTTTACAACACATACATATTCACGGGCCATAGGTTAAAATCTACTATTGTCAGAATCGGGGGTTCTTTCCCCCTGCCCCCTTCCGTCGATCCTCGAGCTTAGGGTTCAGGCACCCGCATGTATAAAAGCCCCCCAGAGCAAGGGTTCCACTCCTCTTCCTCTGGCTTTAAAAACAGCTGAGTGAAGTGCTTTGGCCGACTGTCCAAAGTCGATGTCTTCCTGACCCCCGATCAAAGACACGTAAAAATCGTTGGCGATCTCCACAGAGAGTTCGTCTTCTATGTTCCACAAAGTGGCTACGGTGTAAGGCACGCCTGTCATTTGGAATGCCGCAGAGAGGTGGATAGATTCTTCTCTCAGCTGAATCGTTTTGCTCGCAGCAGTCTCGCAGGCAGAAAGGTAAACTAGCTGCAGCTTCTTAAGGGAACTGCGGAGAAGGGTACGAACGTCCAGTGGAGTAGTCTTCCAGTCCCGTAATTTTAATTTGCTGAGAGATGGGTCGTTGGGATCTGCAGTTCCATGGCAGGCGAAATGAGCCATTGAAGCGGTTGCGAGCAAAGGAAGTACATCACTCCGTTTGGGACGATCGAGACTCGTAACTTGGAACCTTTCTTGTAAGACCTGTTCTACCAAGGCAATCTCAGTTGAGACATTGACTAGATCTTGATCGTCTGGCGTAGTGGGCATCTTCACGAGCAAGGCAGTGTTGGGATGAGCATTTCTGACGGCGGACGAGAGCTCTGCTGCGGATTTCCTGACATAATCAAGGGCTCTGAGCGTAGGGATGTAGGACGAGATCGTTCTATCAAGAACAGTACATGGCTCGCCGGACTCCAAGGCATGGACATGGTCTCCTGCTGCATGAATCGGGAGGAGAGTACTCCATCCATTCATGAGCCACCAAATACGAGGGAGGTCATGTCCACCACTAGTGAATCCAAGTTTGTCAAGGACAGGTTCAGCCACTATCTCCCAAAGCCATTTCAAGGATGACTTATAGAGTATCGAAGCATCCTCGGGATTATAATCCATTTTCATCATAGCCATCTGAAAATTGGTTACTTGAACGAGATATCCATGGTATTCAAACCCAACCAGGTGAAGACTCATGACAGCAGCGGATGTAATGATAATGGCATCACCCCCAGCTTGAGAGAAGTTTAGGATGACGATCGGTCCTTGAGCGGCATAAGTCTGGAGATGGGATGGTTCGTCCAATAGTAAGAAATTTTGGAAACCTTCCTGTTGACGTATAAGATGAAGGCACTCGTTGTACTCGCGGGCAAGGTTGTGTTGATCAAGGCGATCATGAGCTGTAGACTCTGTCACGATAGTCTGAAGTTGTAAACGGCTAAAATTGTTACGCAACCTATCGAAATTTACGGCCAGATCTTCATGCTTTTCTCGGAGATGTGAAATATCGGAGTTCAAATCAAACAAGCGATTCCATATGATGCACCGACTTTGTTCGAATAGTTTCAACGACTCTGCAGGCGAGTCGCCAGCAGCGAGTGAGAATGAGAGGATGTAACCCGGACACATAACAAACAACTTGGCAGCACGAAGATGATCGGCTCGATTAGGACCCATTAGAATGGCTTCTGGCAAGATTTTGATCACAGGACCAAGGATATCTAATGCAGTCCGAGCATCGTGCAAGGCTTCAAAGCTCAGACGAGACGCTTGCAATGCTGCGAACAACCTTCTTTCTGGAATGGTAGCTGGTTCCGCAACCAGGAGACGATAGAACAAAATTCCAATCCTAGCGAATTGTTCTAACTTTTCGACGTCGTATACCAGAGCGCAAAATTTTCCGGTAGTGTCAAGTAGTCCACGTTTTTCTTGGTCATTGATATTCTGCAGCAAGCTGGGCAGCCGAAATACATGGGCCGCTGCTTTCCCCATATCTTCGTTGCTTTTTGTGAACTCAAACTTGCCCATCAAGGTTCTGCACAGGTTGACGATGGGAGGGTTCATGACAAAGGGTAGTGTACAACCAGTATCTATTGCAGCTTGGAAACAGTCTGCAGCCTTATCGAAGAAGCTGATGTCTTCGTTGCTCGCATCAAAAGCGTGTATGTATGAAGCACCCAAATAATTTTGCAAATAAGCAACATCTCGGGGTGAAGGAGGAGGGTGACGACCTAAAGCGTTCTGCATATAGCCCTGAGCGGCAAGTAGAAATTTCTTGTCCTTGGTGACTTGAAATTTTCGCTGAAGACCTTGGCTTAGACTCCCAATGCGAGATGGAAGACTGGCCTCTGAATCATGGGTATGGTCAACGGCTTCCTGATAGTAGAATATCGCTTGGTTTAGATCGGCAATCTGGTTCCACACTTCGAATTTACTGAAGAAGGCATTGCCAAGGCCAATAAAATATAGCGGCTTGTTCACTTTGATCCACGGGACTCGTTCCAGGCATGCGACGGCCTCCAGGTAGTAACGAACTGCCTGGTCGGCATCATTGGGACGACCTTCGTTATCGAATTTGATAAGCGTGGCGTTCGCTAAATCATTAAGGCAATTCATCATCGGCACGTCGTTATCATCATTCAATAACTCGATTGCCGCCTTGTATGATTTAATCGCTTCGTCAAGATCCTCCTCATTCTTCTTCATTTTGTATTGGGCAAACAGTACCTTTCCATATTCTCGCAGACAATTTGCCTTTTCGACTCCCACCAACTCCGGAGTAGAAACGGCGACTTTCAAGGTCTCTATTCCTGTTTGAAGATCGTTCGGTTGTTCAGTCGAATTGAAACGATAAGTAAGTTGAACGCCCAAGTTTTTTTGGAAGTTCCATCGAAGGGATTTATTCATGAGTGGAGAAGCCAGAGCACGGCGGGTGAGGGATATAGCCTTTTCAATGTCATCAATGATTCCGCCAAGTTCAAATCGTTGCGTCAAGAGCAGTGCAGTTGTCTGCAGCCTTGGAAGGAGGTCGTTGTCGTAATCACCCATCGATTTTAAAAGACCGTCCGATAATTGATATGCTTCTGTGAAAAAGTCCTGGGATCTGAGTGATATCGCTTTGCTCTCTAAAATGTCAACCAAGGTAGAGATAACAAGTTTGTTATCAGGGCTATCCTTTAATGTGGAACGGAAGAGAGCGATGGATTTGTCGGCATCGGATTGGTGCCACGAAGCTCTAAACTGGTTCCCAATTATGCAGGCGAGCTCATAGAAGAACATCCAGCCATGGCCAGAGGCCTGCACCTTGCCTCCAACAGTGCTATCGATATTTTCAGCCGGATCAACTTCGGGAATGGGAAATACTTCCATGTAGGTGACAGCGAGTTGCTGGTGAAGTGAGCGTATTGAGGCTCGGAACTCCGGCGTAACGCAATTTATTGCCTGCAGATGGATGGTAAGACTTTCGTCCAGCAATGACCTTTTTCCGTCATTGATAAAAAGGGCTTTATCCTTTAACAATCGCCCAAGATTGGAGAGGAACATGGGTTTTCCAGAGTGTGGAAGGGCTGCGGCATTTTCAAATGCAAGCTTGGCTTCCTGGAAGTCGGCCTCGAGATGATGAGCTGTATATCGTTCCCAAAGAGCACATCCTAAATCATCAAAGTGAAGAGCCCTGTTTGGTTCTTCAATTGGCTCGATCTCTACAGTTTTTTGAAAGTAGTATATCGTATCGTCGAGGTCTTTGTCCATATTGCTGAGCTGCCATTGACGCCGTAATGCACGGGCAAGCATGCTGACGACAATGCCACGTTGAGGATCATCTTTCTGTAAATATTTGATAGCGACGGCTCCGAGAGCAATCGAACTTCGCAGGGCGATCGGAGAATTGAAACGAATGGCCTTTAATAGCTCCTGCTCACTCCTCCGGCTGCAGTACTCCGATTGGTAGGGACTGCGCTCGGAGGTCGAAATCTTCGAAATTATGTCGATGATGGCAGCTGGAAGAGTATCCAGGAACGTATAAAACTCCCCAATGCGTAAGATAGGAATGTCAGAGATGACAGATTGGAGGCGAGCTTGGATTTGTATGGTTTGAGAAGGGGCTGAATTATCCTCAGTTATAGACATGCTGCACCTTGAGAATCAAAATGAGAATGGGTCACACAAGGCCAGAGAAAAATATTACAGATCAGGTTGGTTATTTCAATAGATGTGTGCAATTCGATAGACTGGAAAGTTAAACAGGTACTATAGAGCCGAATGATGATCCAAACTCACAAGAGATGAACTGAAGAAACAAGAGGGGATTTCACAAAGGTGGTCCATGGTCTGCGGTTATGTAGTCGCAGCTAGGTGGCTGTCCAAAGCCAGATGAGATTGACGTGACGTTCAACGAGCCTCGGGTACCGTCGTAAAGAAAACAAACTCCGCAATTTGTGCTTTCGGACCTGCTGGTCAAAATGACCACCGATGTCGACGCTGTGTTACAAGACTTGTTAGTGCCTGACATAGGCACACAACAATTACTTCTTCGACAAACTTTGGTGACAGCGGGAGATCCCTCAGGCTATTAGATCCTGAAACCAGCCGTAAGGTCCCCTTCTGGTCATTTGTTTGATAAGCACACATGAAGCACACATGAAGAACCTATACGAGAGCCCAAATTTGGAAGATGACCACCCAAGGGAAACTCGACCAACAATATGCAAATATCATGCAAAACCATCCTTTCGGCATTGCTATGTATCGTCCTTTATCACGGTCGCTATTCAAAATAGGAACATGCGGTTATTTCGACGACTTCGGATCATGGCATTTGATTGTGGACTTGGAACGACCAGACCAGTTATTGAGAAAGAACTTGAGCCTTGTGGACGACGAGCTGGAACAGGCACCCTTGGATGAAGGAATCAAATGGGGCCCAAAGATATCCTCCAAGACAAAGGCGAAAAAAATCGAAATATCTGGTGGCATGTAGGTCCCTTTCTCATGATCAAAGATGATCGCTGACCGCTGCTCATGGTTCAATGGTTAGTGACCCTTTGCCAGGCATTCCTATTACGGCCTCTGCCGCGTATTCGTACTCAACCGATAGCGACCTCGGTGCTATACTTCTTACAGATTCACCAGTTACCCATGAACTATACTACCATGGATCGCCTTTCAAAAACTGGGTAAAGAAAAATGCCTCTGTGATTTTTCAACGTTGGCCTGAGGTGAAGCAACATGGTTTGTGGATCGTTACCTCGACATATACCACTAAGAAATGCGCAGTCAATATGTGGGCCAGTGGGGGACGAGCTTTCAATGTTGGATTTTCGGCAAAGGTGATTGGAACAACTGAAGCAGGACCTAGTGGGGAGTGGTATCGGGATCAAGCAGATGAGGGCTGGTGTGAATATACAGCAGCGGTATGTTTTTGATCTGTCAATCCGATGCTGATGTTTATTTCTTGCTAGGGTAACGACAAGTTAGCTGTCTTCTTTGGAGGACTTAGATTTCAATACACGTGGATACTAGGCAAGGTCACTATATATTAAACGTCACACTTTTGACTAGGATTCGATTTAATCTAATGAATACCAGGAACTCAAACCATCACGATCTTCAGTCAGGGGATCGGCTGGCCATCGCAGCAACAATCAGCTTGAATACATTACAGCTATACCCATTCCGGATTCCGAAGAAGATGCGCGCTGCGTTGTGGTTTGCGAGGAGCATATGGAGGAACTTGAGATTGAAGAAATCGAAGAGTGGTGATCCTTAAAATTTAGAAACATTGGAGACCAGTCACGAGTATAAGTATCTCAAGTGCCCAGATTTACGAACGTATTTCCAAGTACGGACTCTATGGGATGAACGAAGTTGCATAAAAAGAACCAGTACTTCAGAGGATATACACGGAATATGTCAAGAAGCCTCGTCATCCACATCAGAAAGAAATGAGTCCTGTCGCTGAAATTCTCGGAAAACCTGTTGGTATCGCAAAGACCACCAGCCACGCTCCTCTCTTTCGTCCCCGAGGAACCTGCCCTCTTCCGTCCCGCCAATGTGTGGAAGATGGCCCGATGGGCTTCTGGGCATAGGCAATCCTGAACCAATCAAAGATGAAATAGCAAGATGGGCATCGACCAGCTGATCTGAACATGTATCTTGATGACCAGGGAAGATCAGCTTTCGTAGAGTTGATTGAGAACATTGACGCAAGGCCAATAACCAAGGTTCCAGAGTCACAGCCTCAGAAGAATCAAGCTTAGAGGCCTCTGGATCACCAGGCAGTAATCGTGGTATCATGAGATCGACAACTTGGAAAGGAGAAGACAGGAACTCCGTATTTTCATCAAACTGATTGGCATCCAGAGCAATGACTTCTAGGGATAAGACAATATTATCTATGATTGCGAGTTAGCGGGTGTCCGGATGCTAGATAAAGAGACAGATTGGATACCTTCAGGATTCTGAGCATTAATATGAGCAATGGACAAAGGTTTGATTACACCCACATCTCGAATCAGCACCCAGAGAGGATCGTCGTCAGAAGGTGACTTAGATTGGGCCAGTAGAACAAGATCATTGAAAACAAATGCATGAACCGGTATATATTGTGAGGAGACATAGGCAACAGATTGAACGTCTCCAGCAGATGCAACTTCCTTACCAGAAACAGATGATTTACTGCGAGAACGTTTCCGAAGTGGTAAACGAGAAAACCAGGAAGATTTTGCCGATGGGTTAGGAGAAGGAGGACCACCAAAAATCGTTGAAGGCTTGGCAGAGCTAGATGATTTCCTAGATTTGCTAGAACCAGATTTCTCAACATCATAAGCCCAGTCGCTTATACTATCTGCCAGTTTACTTGATCGCTTAGATTCGCCCGTACTCTTGTTTCCAGATCCAGAATTCCCTTCGGCTCGAGGAGTCGGTGCACGATCAGAGACGACCAGGCCCAGAGGGCCAGAATGCAGGAGCCGTCGGTCTCGAGTTGCCAGTTGACTAGAACCCGACAAGCCTTGTATCCGCGTTGAGAAACGTTTGATCAGATTATACTCATCTTCGCGAATCTTAACCTCTGTCATGACTTTGATGACCAAGTCCGTGGAACGAGAAAGTGAAAAGGTTGACAAATAATCTGGGTGCGTCTTTGAGGTTAGGTCCAGCATTCGCTAGAGAGAAGATGTCAGTTGTTTTGAAAGGACTTTCGTGAAGAAGAATAGGAAGAGAGAAAAGCCTACTGAGAACAAGGTCTGATAGGCGGAAAGTCGATGCACAGGTAGCATTAAGAGTCCTTCAAAACTCCAGCCTTCGCATTCTGAAGTCTGTTCTTGAAGATTGACGAACTGTCCAAAGTCGCTTTCACCACTTGTCAGAAGAAAGAGAATCTCCTCAGACACATCAGGAAGTCTGATTAGATAAGGTTGATACACTTCAGCCTTGAGGACAAAGCAACGAAGAGACTCCGATACACGGTCTGTGGTCGGAGATTGGGTATCGCGTGCCGAACATAAAGATTGGTAGATCTGTTCATGCAGGATGACTATATCGTCAAACCAATCCAGCAGTTTCGCAACGTTACGTGGCACGCCTGTTATCCACGACCTGCCACCCTCCACACGAAGAGGAAGTATAAACTGTCGCATGCATATATGAAGAAGACGGAGTAGGTTTTCTTCTGTCTCGAAAATCTCTTGGATAACAGCCTCCCTTGTCCTGAAAACTTTTTGGGAGATGTCAGCAATGCTCCTGGCTGGGATGCCCGGATCTGGACGCCGCGTGGAGTTTTCGCCATGTCTATCGACCACCCCGTGTTTGTGCCGTGCCACTTCAGGCAGTTGATCTCCATAGGTCGACGAAGCGCTCAACGTCGGAGAAATCACGCTCAAACGTGGAGGAATGCCATGAACCTGCCACGAAATCATCGGTACAAGTTTAAAAACGATGAACTGAAAGAGAATTACCTGATGACTCTTACGTGAAACTGCCTTCGTTGAGCCACTGCTAAGCTGGCGGAATAAACTCTCAGCACCTATACTCAGCTCATCACAATTATCCTGCCAAACCGACTCGCTGAGAAAAGACAGGTCGCTATCGGTATGTGACAATTGTTGTTGGTCCTCTGCTTTGTAATGGAATTCATCCGATTCGGAGGGTGGAATACCAAATGCTTGACGTGCAGCAGCAGACCGGTATCGTTGAGCGATGGAAGATGCTTCAGTGTGTGCGTGGGCACTTGGATGTCGACGATGTGTGTAATGTGCTTGAGATTGGAAATCGTCGGTGCCATCTGAATATCCCTCATCTTCGCTGCTTCGGTCAACTGGACTGTTTTGTTTATAAAAAGTTGGTCGATGGGGTAAATTGGGAGGTGGAGACGGTACTCTTTTGGGAGCAGGGGACGAATTACGGTTCTTGATAAGTTCGCGAAGGCTTTTTGGAGATGTATGAGAAGGACGGGATGTAGGCGAGGCATGACGTTGACAAGCAGAGCGTGACCGTGGTGGGACGATTGGGACGCGCTCGTCAACTTCTTCAGGGGATGCGAGTATTTTTGGCGCACAGCTGGAGCTACGGCGTCGCTCCTTCTGATGTCGACGGATGGAGCGACTTTCGCGCTCTAACCGCTCCATTCCAGGATCACGGTTTACATTTCCCTCTTTTTTCGTGGATGTAGGGGAATTTCGGAAATGCTTGGAAGCGAGGTCCGAGAGATCATGACCGCTCTGTGATGGCGAAACTTCCAAATCGCCGAGATCGGATATCATGTCCATGAAAGCTGCCCTTCTTCTTGCGTGATCTGCATCTGGGTCGCCTGTTCCATAACTCTTCCGAAATGACTCCCGACGGTAGGTTGGATTGTCCGAGTAAGCTGATTCTATCGATTCCGATGTTGGTAGGGAAAACCGGAGGGTTTTCTCTTGAACGGCAGAACGAAACAGGAATGTGTCTTCTCGGAAATTTGTCACTGGCATACGTTCGGTTGGACTGATCTCTTTTTTTGAGTTGTGAGGAAAAGAAAGTCCCAGACCGACAGCACTTCCGGAGCGATAATTCGTGGGCAATGTAGAGCGTCCGCGATGCACTCCAAGATCTGGGTCGAAATCTTGATCTTGATCAGGGTCAACTTCACTGTCCGAAATGGAGCCGGCAACAAAAACTTCAGCATTAGTGACTGTGAGCTTGCGTTTGTCCCGTGACCCTGTTTCGTAACGACCCTCCACGTCAGAATCGTCCATGTTGTTTACACGATAAGAACTATCTGCTCTGAGCTTTGTGCGAGGACGAGGAATGTTAGACTGGAAGGATCTGCTATCTGCAGGCGTACGTGAGGATGATGCCCCAGCACCTGGTAAATCTCGGGACTCCTCTTTACGACTGGTATGAGGACGAGAATTCGATTGAGTAAACTGCTGCGTATTAGATGTATCTTTTGCCTTAGGATCCTGAAAACCGATATTAACAAGGTTGGATAAACAAGACAGGAACAAGAACCTTGAGGCTCCATTTACGAGAGACTTTATCAGCATTAGAAGACTCCCGAATGCCCGAATTCTTTCGACTAAGTAAATTTTTAACACTTTTGAACGAAGGAGTTGGCATCGATGGAGTTGCGGCTGAAGTATCGGGCGTAAATAACTTGGGCGTTGGCGATCGAAGGGACGATTTCAGGGCAGATTTTACAGGAGTTTTTGCACGTGCAGGATGCCCCCCCGTAGGTGGCGCTGATTGGTTAGAATATATCCGGGAAAGGTTGGGCGTAGTCAGTTCGTTAGCGATCGGACTGTAGCGATGTTTGCTGAGCAGATTGGCAGATTTGGTGTTGATGTTGTGCTGCGTTGGCGTAGTCATTGGTTCGGGCGAGATACGTCTTCGTTGTTTATGATGTTCACGTTGCCCATCATCAAGGTAGACTGGAACTGAGTTGAAGGAGGCTGAAGGAGGGCGAGTCATTCGATCTATTGTATCTCTTAAAGATGGTAAAAGTTGTGTTTCTAAGTCAGGAATGCCCGCCCTTGGAGTCTCTCGCCTCAGGTTTGAATTCGTCCTTGGAGAAGGGAGCTCTGAGTCCGAGTTTATTTCGGAAGATAATTCTGAGTCTGAGAACTGAGGAGTGCGTGAGGTAGGTGCGGCATTCTTAGAATATATTCGTGGACCGTGATCTCGTCGGTGACTTTTCGGGTCTATAGCGTCAATATTTTGCTCGCTAGGTCTATTTAGCGAAGAAGTAGAAAACCCGCCTGCTGCTGCATAATGCGATGGCGGTAGAAACGGCCGCGGTGTCGCTGGTAGAGGGGGTGCAGGAGAACGGGGCTTGTTGCGAGTTGTATTTGAACGTGCGATGGGATTGAAGATGCTTGCCATGATTCTGTAAGAACCAGCAATATTAGTGCTTACAGGTCAGTCGAATACGTAAGCAGGACAACATATAAGTGGGACTCAGGCTGCCCATACAAATCACGATGTTCACTACTCAGCAATACAATTTCCAAGGTGTCATATGGAATGCTATCCCGCTCTCTTCTTCACTAGAGCTCCACCAGTTTTCCATCATAATCTGCCTCTATTTCTACGTTGACCAGACGGGTGAGGACAAGATGTCACAGGCGTAACCGGCGTTGACGTCGCGAACGGTTATGAGCGTGCAAAGAATATCAAAAGAGAACTCGCACCGGGCACAGCAATTGGATTTTCGAGGGGTGAGCTCCGTCTGTGATGCTAACGAGGTGGACAAAGTTGGTCGCCTTATCCTCTGCAAGTAAAAAAAATGCGTCATGTACTCCTGTTCGACTACCGCATGCGATGAGTGGCACGGTTATTGATGACGTGGAACATGCGGTAGTTTTAAACAGAGATTGGGACGGGTGTTATCCTCTAATCTTAAACCCAAGCTGACAACTGTTTAACTTAGGCTGGCAGGCGTCAGCTTAGTCACATTCTCCCATCATTTCCTTATGTAACTTGTTGAAAAAAAGGATGTCCCAAAACGTCATAACTTCCGATGCTATTATATCGCTAGTCGCCTGCTTTCTTTGTATTACGCTTTGTTTTTATTGTTTCCAAGGAACAACATACATTTTGCAGCACGAAATATCTGATTGCAGAACCTTATATGGACGCCTAATTCTCTAGTCTGAGGCATGCTCGAATACAGCGATCAAAGCGTTAGCGACAATGGGCAAGTCCGGGTTGCAACGGCCCCATCACGCGTACCACATCGCTTTGTATCTTTGTTTTATTGAAATTTCGCTTTGGCCAGTTAGTGCGAAATGGCAAAGCGCATCAACAACGATATGCTTATAAGCCGCGACTTTCTGACGATTGGAGACCAGACACTTGCTCTTACCTGCAACATACTCACTACACCAAACTAAACACAAGCTTTACTCGAGCCCTGACTTCTGATCCAATGTGCCTTTTCTGCCAGGATTTATGCAACAAG
>Ga0193743_1001198_pt1 | contig 19475 bp, 12 predicted proteins | sample L2c2metaG_FD_143038 | JGI IMG/M metagenome (GOLD analysis project Ga0193743, IMG submission 143038) | Soil microbial communities from a riparian zone of the East river system, Colorado, United States - L2c2 | ecosystem: Environmental > Terrestrial > Soil > Riparian zone | place: USA: East River... | reverse complement strand
GAGCAGCCCGGCATCGGGCGTGAGGTTCAGCGCGGTTAGATTCTGTTCCAGCTCCGCGACGTTCGACATGCCGGCCAAGGTGGACGCCGCGTAACGATGTCCAAGGCAAAAGGCAAGCGACAAAACTGCTGCATCGACTCCGCGCGCATCGCACAAACGAACCACCTCCGCTCCGGCCTTTTTGATGGCTTCCGGCGCGGGATGCCCGGCTGTGGGCCCGGCGTGGGTGAGTATCCGCAGATGCACGGCCGCTGCGTTGATCAGCCCCATCCGATGCTTCTCTAGAACCGGCGTCAACCAGTCGTCGAGGTCGCGACCGATGAGGTTGTAGTGGCAATAGGAAAGCACGAAATCGACCGGCCCGCGCTCGGCTACATCGGCGAGTATCTTCAGCGGCAAACCGGAGATGCCGATAAAACGGACCTTGCCCTGGCGCTGCAGTTCACGCATGGCCGGAATAGTTTCGTGCACCACTTGCTCGCGATCGCCGAATTCGATGTCGTGGGCGATGAACAGGTCGAGGTGGTCGGTTCGCAGCCGGCGCAGGGATTCTTCGATGCTGGTCTTCACGCGCGCGGCCGAAAAATCGAACGAGGCGACGTCGTAACGTCCGCATTTGCTGGACAGCACCACCTGGTCGCGTTTGCCGGCGAGCGCCGCGCCTAGACGCTCTTCCGCCAGCGTTTTTCCATAGTAGGGCGCTACATCGAAGAAGTTGATTCCTCGATCAATTGCCAGATGAATCGCGCGTTCTGTTTCAGCCACATCCACCGGGCCGAACATGTTGCCCAGGGGGGCTGAGCCGAAGCCAATGACCGATAGGTTTATTCCAGTGTTGCCAAGCGGCCGGTACCTCATCTATGCGTCCATCTCCACCAGTATCTTTGTGTATTGCTGAGGCGCGGCATCCCAACGTCGTAGCGCTTCGCCGGCTTCTTCGAGCCGTACAGTAGCCGAGATGGTGGATGCCACCGGGAACGTTTTATCAGAAAGCATGCCGATTACGGCAGGAAATTCAGTGAGTGAATTACGGGAGCCCAGGATATCTATTTCTTTGTGAACGAATAGTTTGGTTTCGAAACTGATGGGCTCTTTTGCCCATCCTATGTAGACCACGCGGCCGGTGTGAGCCACTTCTTCCACGGCCATGCGGTAGGTGTCCGGCAGGCCGACGGCCTCGACGACCACGTCGGGTCCCAAGCCATTGGTCAAGGCCAGCAGTTCCTCATGGACCGACCGATTACCGGAATGTATGGTGTGCTGCGCTCCCACCTGCTTAGCTAGCGCCAGTTTGGTGTCGTCCAGATCAATGGCAACCACTGTGGCGCGATGTCCAGCCGCGCAGGCAATGACGCCCAGGCCGACGGTTCCGCAGCCGATCACCGCGACCACGTCAGCCGCTGTGACGCGTCCACGCTCGGCAGCATGAAAGCCCACCGCCAGCGGTTCCACCAGGCTCAACTCGGTCAAGGAGAGTTTGTCGGCCCGAAAGACTTTTTGCCAGGGAGCAGTGAAGAATCCCTTCATGGCCCCGTCGCGCTGTACTCCAAGCGTCTCATTGAACTTGCAGGCATTGGTGCGCCCGCGCTTGCAGGACGCACAGTGCCCGCAGTGGGTGTTCGGATAGACCGTAACGTTTACCCCGGGTTGGAATTCCAGTGGCACATCAGCGCCCGTTTCGACAATGGTTGCGGCAATTTCATGCCCGGGGATGCGCGGGTAACTGACCAGCGGATTCTTGCCGCGAAAGGTGCTGAGGTCCGTTCCGCACATTCCAATGAGCCTGGTTTTGAGAAGGACTTCATTGGCTGCCGGATGCGGCTGATGTAGGTCGCCGAGCGAGGTTTTTCCCGGCTCGGTGATGTAGAAGGCTTTCATTGCATCTCCAACTGATTTTTGCCCGCGAGGAGCGGCTGCGTCTTACCTGCCCATTCGAACTGGCCTGTGACGCCCGCGGGTAGCTCGATTGCGGCATTCAATCCGCGTTCTCCGTTGCGGAGCAGATCTACTTTGATCTCGCCTTGCGGATGCGGCATGCTGGCTACGACGTGCTTTGAACCGCCTAAGTTCGGGGCGATTCGGAGCTGGCGGAAACCCGGCGCGGCGGGCTCGATGCCGGCGATGGTGCGAAAGACTTCGAAGTTCGGGCTGGCTCCCCAGGCGTGACAGTCCGACCGGGTATCCGGCGCATTCCATTCAGCCCAGGTGGTGAGCCCCTGGCCGAGCATTTCGCGCCAGGGCCCGAGCACTTCCAGATACTTGTCTCCCAGACCCACTTCGCGCAGCGCCGCGTTTGTATAAGCGCGAAAGTAAATGGAAGACTGCGCCAGAGACGAATCGGTAATCACCTTTTGCATGATCGCGCGGCCCTGCTCAGGACTCGCGACATGCGCCAGCACGGACAGCGTATTTACTTGTTGCGAATAGGTTTTGTGCGAAGGCTGGTCGGCGAAAAGGCCGCGGGATTCGTCCCAATCCGTGGAGGTAATGGTGGCCTGCAACCGGGCGGCCGACGAGGCGTATTCCGCACTGAGGGCCTGGCTGCCCAGGGCCTTTTCGAGACTGGCGGCCCATTGGTAAGCGAGCAGTAACTGCAGGTCCAGAGCGGCGGAGGACGAGCCATCCGCTTCCGCGGGAGGCTCGCCTGTGGGCCACTGCTTCACCCAATCCACAAAGTTCCACCACGGCATGCGGGCGAGCGTTCCGTTCGGCTTACGGTAGCCCGCGTAGAAATCGAGTACGGAGCGGACGCCGGGCAGCATTTGCCGAACGAACTGCTCGTCATCTACAAACATCCAATAATCGTGAACCATGCCGATCCACCACAACGAAAACGGCGGAATGTACTGCTGCAGATTTGACGGCGCACGGCTATAGGTTGCACCCTCCGCGGTGCGCGAGGAATTGAGCAGTCCGATGCCGTTTTTCATCAGGCGCGCGTCACCGGTGGTGTAGAGGGAGACGAGCATCTGAATACGCGCGTCGCCGGCGTACTGCAATTGCTCGTAAAACGGGCAATCCATGTAGGTTTCGTGGGCGCAGAGGCGTGCCGTGCGGAAGCCGGTAGACAAAATACGCTGCACTTCGGCGTTCTGGCTCGAATCTTTTAGCTCGAAACCTGCTTTCTGTTCAAAGGGATAGCCGGTGAAGGTAGCGTGGAGATCCTCAACCGTAAGAGGCTGGTTTGCCGTGGTGACAGTGAGCTGGATATAACGATAGGTCCGCCAGAACAGCGGCGCGTAGGTGCGATGCTGGCCGCCATCGGCCAGATAGGTGTCTGCCGGCCCCAGAAACATCTTGCCGTCCACGTCGTTCCGGTTACTTTTCGTTCGCGGCTGTTTGGGGGTGGCAGATTCAAAGAGCGCTTCGGCGTACTGGAGGCTCAGACTTGCGCCCGCTCCGCCGCTGACCGTGATTTGCGGGTAAGCCGTGGTGAGATAGCTCTGGTCCAGCAGGACGGCGGAGGTGGAATGCGCGGGAATTGTTAGAGGCGCCGTGCCTTGTAAAAAGCCGTCAGCGGCACGGATGCCTACGGCCCTACGAACGCTCTTCAACCGTTCCGGCAACAGCTCTTCGAGTGGAATTTCACTGGCTACCAACATCCAGCGGTTAGGGGCGTCCCGCTGATCACGGGTGGCGGCGCGGGAGATTTCGTGAGCTGGCTGCCAGTTCGAATCATCGAAGTGATTGGTTTCCCAGGACCAGGGGTATTTCGCCGCGTCGAATCTTTCGTTCGCAGCCAGTGCATAGTAGCCCGTCCGCTGGCTGGCGGGCAGGGATTGCGGCGTATAGGCCCGGTCAAGGAGGCATTGCCAGCTTTTGCCGGTGTTAACCAGCGCGTTTTCGGAGGCATCGGCTTGCAAGAGAAATCCGGTTTGGTTGGTCACTTGCGCTACGGCTCGACCAGGACCATCATTCCAAACGACGGCAGCCAAGACATTCTTCCCCGTTCGTAGATGCGGCGCGAGATCCACTGTTTCATAGCGCCAGTGGGTCAGGTCGCCACGCGCCGGACCGAGCGACACCGGCTGGCCGTTGGCGTAGAGGCGATAGCGGTTATCACCGGAAACGTGGACGACAAAGGTTGACGGCTTGGCGGGAAGTTCGAAGACCTTGCGGAAATGGTATACCCCATAGTCCTGTGTGGGTGTATTCGGGACGTCGATCCAATTGGCTGTCCAAACCACGTCGCGCGCGGGACCGAGGGATGCCAGCAGCAGCCCGAGGGTGAGCACTCTTTGCATCCCGGTCACATCCTACACCGGCGGCAAGAGGCGCACGGCTTCGTCAATTTCGGCCGGATCGATATAGAAATGAGGCGACATGCGCACCCAGCCCTGGCGCATGGCGGCGGTGATGCGGTGGCGCTTCAACTCGCTCACCACCATCCGGTAATCGATAGACGGGTGGCGGAAACAAACGATTCCCGAACCGGTTTGCGGCGTGCGCTCAATCATCATTTCGTAGCCTTTGGCCCGTACGCCCGCTTCGAGGCGATCAGCCAAGGCGAGCACCGCCGGTCCAATCTTGTCGATCCCCACTGCAAGCAGAAACTCCAGCGCGGCGCGCTGCCCATAGCAGCCTATCGTATTCAACGTTCCGCACTCATAGCGGCCGGCATCCGAGCGTAAGGTCATGTCGCGGGAGCTGTAGTCGTTGTAGTTGGCCGGATTCGTCCAGCCGAATTCGACCGGTTCGATGGCGTCAAGCCATTGGCGGCGGACGTAGAGGACGCCATTGCCTTCGGGGCCGAGCATCCATTTATGGCCGTCGGCGGCGAGCGCGTCGATATGGGACGCTTCGACATCGATGGGAAGAGCGCCCATCCCCTGGATGGCGTCTACGAAGAAAAAGCACCCGTGCTGGTGGCACAACTTGCCTATAGCGTCGAGATCAACCCGGTGGCCGCTCAGATAGTTGACGTGGCTGATGGCCAGCAAGCGCGCGCCGGGGACGGCTGCGGCGATCTTCTCCAAGGGGTCGTAAATGGAGAGCCAGGTTAGCTGGACCCCGCGCTGCTGCAGGCGGAGCCAGGGGTAGTAATTGGCCGGAAACTCCTCTTTAAAGGCAACCACGCGGTCGCCAGACTTCCAGGCAAGTCCCAGAGCGACGGTGGCGATGCCCTCGGACGTATTCTTGACGATGGCGATTTCGCCGGGCGAGCTGTTGATCAGCTTCGCTGTAGCGCGCCGCAGCCCCTCGTAGCTTTGCATCCATTTGTCGTAATGGAAGGAGCCGAAGTGACAGGCGTCGTCGGCGAGCTGCTTCATGGCCTCGGCGGCGGGGCGGCAAAGCGGGGCTACAGCGGCGTGGTTGAGGTAAATCAACTCCTTGGTGACGGGAAATTGTTCGCGATAGAGGCTGGCCAGCCCGTTTACCGGCTCGGCGGCAACTTTTTCGAAACCCATTTCTCCGAGCATACGTTAGTCCGTTAGACCTCGTAATGGCTGCGCGGCTGGCGACTTTTGGCCTTATACTAGAGGGGAAAGACGACTGCAATCCAATTCGACTGTGCCTGGTTGCTCGTAAAGGAGATTTTGTGCGGCGACTACTTCATCTCAGATCTTCCGTTAGTCTTACGTTGGCGCTCCTATTGGGCGTACCCTTCCAGTCTTTCGCCGGTGACGATAAAAAGTCCGATCCTGATTCTATCGGCGATCGCAACGTCAGCGGCAAGGTTAATTGGTATTCGCTCGAAAAAGAGATCGGTTTGGGCAAGCAGCTGGCCCAGCAAGTGGAGCGGCAATCGAAAATTGTCAATGACCCGATAGTTGCGGAATACGTCAACCGGATCGGCCAGAATTTGGTCCGTAATTCGGATGCCAAGGTGCCTTTCACGATCAAGGTCCTTGAAGATCCGACGGTGAACGCGTTCGCGCTGCCGGGCGGATTCTTCTTTGTGCAGACGGGGCTGATTATGAAGGCCGACACCGAAGCCGAACTGGCCGGCGTAATGGCGCATGAGATCGCACATGTAGCCGCGCGGCATGGAACGCGCCAAGCGACCCGCGGTGAAATTGCTCAATTGGCGACTTTGCCTCTGATTTTCATGGGCGGCGCGGCGGCGTACGGTATTTACAACGCGTCGAGCTTGCTGGTACCGATGTCGTTCCTGAAATTCTCGCGCAACTTTGAATCGGAAGCCGATTTTCTGGGCGTCCAGTACATGTACAAGACGGGGTATGACCCGACCGCATTCGTAGATTTTTTCGAAAAGATCCAGACGTTGGAAAAACGGAAGCCGGGCACGATGTCGAAGCTGTTTTCGACCCACCCCCCGACCGACGACCGGATTGGCAAGTCACAAAAGGAAATTTCTGAGCTGAAACCGAAGCCCGAGTACGTGGTGACGACTTCGGAATTTAACGACGTGAAGTCCCGTTTGGCAATGCTCGAAAATCAACGCCGTCCGGACAAGACCAGTACCGACCCGAACAAGCCGACCTTGCGGCGAAATCCGAACTCAACCGGTCCAATTGAGGATGAGACGGACCCATCAAAGAAGGACAAGGGCGACGACAGCGACCGTCCGAAGCTGAAGCGGCGGCCTACTACGGATACCGATCCGACTCCGACCGATACAACGACGCCTCCAGCGTCTAATCCTAACCCGCCCAGCGGCAACTAATTGAAATAAAGCGATTTCCGATGGCCAGAGCACGACGAGTGCTCTGGCCATCGTTGTTTTTACCGAACGAAGATTGTATGCAGGATTGTATGCAATTCGACGACGCCCGGAGGTCAGCAGCAGCAGCGCGGTGGCAGAGGAATCACCCACGCCTGTGGATCGGCAAGCGCAGAATTCACCGTCAGAAGCGCCACGCGGCCAGCAAGAGCGGCGAGGCCGCCCTCCGGAAGAAAGATCTCCGGTGACGCATCACAAGGCGATGATTGGCGGCGCGGAAATCAGCTACACTGCGACCGCCGCCGAGTACGTGATCAAGGCCGACGACGGCACACCGAAAGCGAGCTTCTTTTTCGTTGCCTACACCAAGGACAACGTTGCCGATGGCATGCCGGCCGCCCTACCTTGTGGAAGACAATCGCGACTCCTTTCTGGATGCCACCGACATGGTCTTTGTCGATGGGTGTTGCCGAAGTTCGTGAAATAGCCAAAGCCGGTCTGTTCCGATGCGACAAAGAGAAGATCGTTATAGTTTTCCGCCCGGAACCAGCCTGCGCTCCAGCGCAAGTTACCTTCTCCGGCGTTCCGCAAACCGGCCTCAAACGTCCGGGTGACCACCTGTTTCAGCGGCGGGTCGCTGACCAGCGCATTGGGTAAATTGCACGGCTCATCAGGATCGGCGCAACCCAGTTCAATCGCCGTAGGCGCGCGGCTTGCTTTGCTGTAGCTAAACTAAGCGCTTGCGAAGCGCGAAGGACTGTACATTTTCGATTGAGGTGCGGTTATAGCGGCCGGAAAGGGTAAGGGCCAGATACAGCGCCAGTAAGGAAATGGTTGGGTAGTGGCGTTGTCGGTGGTTGGAAATCCACTGTGCCCCGCGGCTGTAAGTGCGGCAACGTCGCCAGCGCTGAGACTATACAGCGATTGGTCGAATGAATCCTCGTTGATGTCGCCGTTGGTTGTGTCCGCCCGGATATAGCGAAAATAGGCATTTCCAGAAAGAGTTAGATTGCTAGCGACGGCATGCGGCGTCCTCATTGAATAATTTCGAGCCAAAGAGCGCGTGTCTTGCAGGCCGTTCCCCGTCAGCCAGTTATCGGCATAAGGCGAAGCTGAGCGCTAGAAACGTTTTGCCATGCGTCCAGCCCAACTTCCCAAATGCCTGCCGGACTTCCGAAGGTGAAAACTGACGCCATCCGTCCTCGATGCCTCCATTCCAGCCCCGGAGGGTCCTTTACTTTCAGCTGGAGCTCCCCGGTGACAGGCTGTGCCTTGAGGACAGGAGAGGATGCCAGCAGCAATAGAGAGAAACAGGCCGCTCCGATCTTAAGGGCTGGCTGAGCATGCCGTTCCGCTTTGCAGGCGCGGTAGCACGAGTATACGAGAAGTGCTATCATGGCGTCACCAAAGGCAATCTCAAGGACACCCTCAATGCGCGGCTTCGTGAGTACACGGACAACAGAATCAGAAGCCCGGCGAGTCCAAACGGAGCTGAGAAAAATGTTCCTCTGGTGCGCTGTGAACGTCGGCTCTATTGTCTTTTTTTCTGCTCGCCTGGCATGCGCTCAGTATGTCGAGCTAAGTGGCGGGGTAACCGATCCACAGGGCAGGGCAGTTGCCGGCGCGCTTATACATCTGGAAAGAGGCCATACCGAAATTGCTCGTTCCCGATCCAATCAAGAAGGGCGATTTGCTTTTCAGGACATCACACCCGGAGATTACACCCTGCGCGCCGAATCCCATGGATTTGCGGATGTCAGCCGGGACGTAGCAGTGCCTGCAGGCCAGGAGGAAGGGGCAGACCTGCAGTTCGGACGCATAGCAGACCAACGGGAAACAATGGTGATCACCGCTCAATCATTGGAGCCGGCTATCGACCTTCGTAACTCGGAAGTGTTCAATCGCACGCTCTTCACACGCGACGATCAGGTCTTGCAACAACTGAACGCCGGCATCAATGCGGGTCAGCACGAAGGCGGAGGCAAATCGCTTGAGATTCGGCGCTTCGGTTTCAATCTCGATCATGGCGGCGTGAATGGCGGACTCAAAGTCCTGGTGGACGACGTGCAGCAGAACCAAGGAACACAGGGTCACGGACAAGGCTATCTGGGATCCCTCAAGGCCATCAGCCCCGAACTGATCCAGGAGGTTACAATTATCAACGGGCCGTTCAGCCCGGAGTATGGCGACTTCAGCGGATTGGGCGTCGTGCACATTCGCCAGCGGGAATCGCTTCCCGAAGAATTTACGGCACGCCTGCAAGGTGGAAACTTCAACACGGGACGGGGCTTCCTGGCCTGGAGTCCCACGGAAACCAACGTCGATACCTATGTCGCTTACGAGGGGTCCTATACAAATGGTCCTTTTAAGGACCCTCTCCGGTATCGTCGCGACAATGTCAACGCAAACTATGCCCGATCGTTCGGAAACAACCAGAAACTCGGGTTCCGGTTTCTGTTCGGACGCAACAATTTCTATTCTTCCGGACAGATCCCGCTGGACTTGGTAAATGCTGGTCTCTTGGATCGATTCGGCTATGTTGATCCGACTGACGGGGGCCGCGTCAAGCTGGGCACATTCTCGACCTATTACAGTAAGACCTTCGCGAATGGCGACACGTTGAAGGCGGATGGATTTGTTGGCCGTTCGCTCTTCGATCTTTATTCCAATTTTACGTTTTTTTTGAACGATCCCGTCCATGGCGATGCCTTCCAGCAGCATGACTCACGCCTGCAAGAGGGGGGCAACGTTCGATACGTACATTTCCATAATGTGGCCGCGGCGCGGGCGTCGTTCACAGCCGGTGCGAATTTTCACGACAACCAGATCAATATCGGTCTTTACCCGCGCGAAGGCCGGGTACCAACAGGCGTAACCACTCGTGGCGACGCTCGAGTCACAAATGAGGCAGGGTATGCGCAGGAAAGCCTGAATTTGTTTAACAACCGCTTGTTGGTGGGAGCGGGTGTGCGCTTTGATGAGTTTCGCTACAAACTGGAAGACCGGATCGATCGCGCACAGAGCGGCGTGCAGCGGGCAGGACGCTGGCAAGGCAAAGGCAACATGGCATTTACGCCATCACACCGTCTTCCGCTCACTCTTCACGCCAACTACGGAAGAGGCATTAATAGCGTGGACGCCAGAGGTGTCGTCCAACGGCCAGATCAACCTCGAATTGCGACGACGGACTTCTACCAGATAGGCACTTCTTCGAACTGGAAACATATGTCCGTGAGTACGGATGTCTTTTTGATAGACCATTCTAACGAACTGGTCTACATTCCCGACGACGGGAGCTTCGAATTAAAAGGGCCTAGCCGCGCTTACGGCTACGAAGCTAAAGCGTCTTTCGACCTCACGCGCCATCTGTCGCTCAACGGCGGTATGACGAAGATCGCAAACGCATTTTACAAGGGAGGCGATCACCGCGTCTATGTGGATAGTGCTCCTCATTTTGTCGCCAACGCCGCGTTGACATTGGCTGCCTGGCACGGATGGAGCGGTTCTTTCCGTATGCGTGCCATCAATCATTACCGTTTGGATGGAGACGATCCCTCCATTGTTGCTTCTGGAGTCACCGCGTTGGACATGGGCGTCGCCAAACAAATCAATCATATGGTGGAGCTAAATCTTAGTCTCGATAACCTCACAAATCGCGATTTCTATGAAACGCAAAATTACTTCGAGTCCCGAGTTGCGCCTGACGCTCTGAGCGTCTCCAGGATCCATGCGACGCCCGGGTATCCGCTAACGATTGTCGCGGGAATGACCCTTCATTTCAGGTCGAAATAACCGCGTTCCGTGCCCAAGCAGGCTCTGGACGGCAACCGGCTAGCTCGTGTTCACAGGAAGATGATAAATTGTGGCACGTGGATGGCCGCGGGATAGCGTCTTGCCGGCCGGGACGGGATAAGGGAGGATTGAACACTAATGGTCGCAAGCAGTTCGGCACGTTCCGCTTCCATTGAGCGCGCAATGGCGATTCTGGAGTTACTCGACGCCTCGGTTCACGGCTGCACCCTTTTTCAGATCAGCCAGCGGCTGCATATTCCAAGAAGTACGGCGCACGTCCTGATTGTCACGCTTCAGAGGCTCGGCTATGTGCAACAAATGACCAATGGTCACTTATTCTCATTAGGGGTGAAGGCTCAGATCCTGGGCATCGGTCCAGCCGGTTGCCTGCAGCTTGGCGATAAGGCGCGGCCCCATCTGGCGCCACTTACTGAGACGATCGGTCTGGCCAGTTATGTGGCCGTACTGGACCGGCATCAGGCTCTTTATATTGAATGCTGCGGAGGCGCCGGTACACAAGTCGATGTTTATCCTGGAAAGCGCGCTAACCTTCACTGTACAGCTGCCGGGAAAGTAATGCTCGCGGGTCTTCGTAAGTATGCACTCGAAGAGTTTCTGAACAACCACGCTCTGATGCGCCATACCAGCAAGACCCTCAAAACTGCGGAAGAGCTGTGCGCCAAACTCGAGTGCATCCGGAAAGAGCACTATGCTCTGGATGATGAAGAACAGGCCTTAGGCGTGCGGTGTCTTGCGGTGCCTCTATTCGACCCGCTGCATGGCGTGGTTGGGGCCCTGGGGGTCACTGGCGCCATCAGCCGGATTCGTGAGGAAAACATCGCTTTTCTCGTGAAGCGCATGAAGAAAGCCGCCGAAGAAATCATATCGGGACGGGCTGCTTGGCCGCAGTCGATGTCCTAGGGACAATGCGCCGGCTTATCCTCAATGTCGTTTACTTAAGAACTGTTGACTCCGAGCCGGAAGCGTTAGCGCCCACGATGCTCAGTCACTCACGAATTTTCTTAAGTCAACGACATTGGGCTTATCCTTGCCCGTGCATTCTCCGCACCAGAATATAGGGTTGGTTCGAGAGATCTGGACTGAAGCCCGGAAAAATTGTACTTCCACCGGATTCGTGCACTTCGAAGTAGTATTGAATTGGATACGGCGACTGCGTGTAATCAGATGGCACAGCCGCGCGGAATTCATTGTCGTGGATCGCCATCTCAATGGAACGCCAGCGCTGTGACTGATCCGCCTGCCGGTAGAACAGGCTGACTTTTCTGTTGGCGCTGTTTGCATTAAACGCCATTGACACTTCAAGCGGCTTGCCGGGTTCAAAGTGTGGAGTGGGTGTGTGGTGTGCGGAAACAGATAGCCTGTTCGGTCGCGCCAAAGCGCTGGCGATTGCCTTCTGCGTCACTGCTGGGTCCGCATTTGCCGCGGGGGTGACAGAATTCGGACCCGCCAGCCGCGCTGCCATATCACCCAGATCGCCGTCAATGCCGGCGATCCGGTCGAACCAGTGGCCTCGCATGTTGGCATTCTTGCCATAGGTGATGTCGGCCGCGTATACCGACTTGGCTGGCTCTGCCATTGAGGCCCAAGCCAGCCGCGCGCTGCGGTATGCTTTCACAGCTTCGGTCAACGCGGCGGGGTCGCCTGTTCTCTGGTACAACTCCCACAAAACGCCGCTCCGAAACTTGTAGGCAAAAAACTTGCCTATCCCGGCCTGAATCGCAATATCGGCGGCCATCCGGCGCAGCTCCGGCGAGTCCTTCTTTGGCGCCCGGGCAATAGCCAGCGTTAGATTCTTGGAAGCTAGCGCCGACATATCCTCAAGCCATTGCGCTACGTCAAGCGGCGTGTATTTTGCGGATCTCTGGCCGTCTAAAAGAGTGGCGGCACATCCATTGACGGTTGAAAATAGTTGCGGATCGAAGGCGCTCACGTTACCAAACACTTTCGGGTCCGGTGTGTCGCTGTATGGTTGTGTTCGTTTAGTGTCCACAATGGGCATATTCATGTACATCTCGGGCCAATAACTGTTATTCGACCCCGACACGCCGTGCGTGGTGGTGATGACGGGCAGGATGCGGCTGGCGTTGCTCAGGGCAATTCCCAAGGGCTTTCCAGCGGCTTGGAATTGATGTTGGAGATAGCGCTGATGTCCATCTGGATCAGCATCCGGATTGTAAGTGAGCCGTCCCCAGACGCGATACTGATACTCGAATTTTTGCCAATCCCATTTGGGTTCCAGCGATTTGTCAAGATATCCAATTCTGCCGCCCGCTATGCCGCTGCCCATGCGTCCTTTGAACGAGAGAGGCTCGAAAAGTTCAACGCCCAAGCTTCCCGAGAAGCTAAACGCCTTACCGTACCCGGCTGCCATGGCTGGGTCGCCCCACAGCAGGTGGCGCTGCGTTCCCGGCCAGACACGGTGAATGATTCCGTATTGCCGCGTGTCCTTCAGATAGTCGCCGTAGCCATAACGCAGGAAATTACGCGCGGCAGTGATGTTGTTCGTGGTGCCGCCGCCTTCGCCGCCCGCCCGTACGGGGCGCGGCTGGAACTCCAACTCGCGAATCGCCGCTTGGTGGTACGGCATGCCCAGATGCTCTGCCCAGAATTTCGGCGCCATGCTCACGGGCATTCCGGTTGCCCGTGCGATCGCTATGTGCCGCTCATCAGTACCTTTCGCATGGACGTCGATGTCGATCTTTCTGCCGGAGTTCTTTATGGCGGAAAACAAGGTTTCCCAGAAGTCATAACGTCCATCGGGAACTCCGCTCTCGCTGTGCACCCGAAAGCTGAGCCCCGTGATTCCCGGGCACGCCTTGAGGAGAGCCGCCAGACCGTCGCGGCAATACGCGGCATGCGTTTCGCGCGTCAGTCCTGAAATCCTGTAGTTTGTGTCCGGATTGGGCCATTCGTATGCATGCGACCAAAGAGCGACGTTAAATTGAAGACCCCTGGCTACGGTTTGTTCGCTAATGAATTTCAGCGTCTCCAGATTGCGATCGCGTTCTGCATTAGGAAGCCCCACGGCGGTTACGTCGTAACCAGGTACGGCCATCAAAAACGGATAGGTAAAGTAAAGGTAAGAATCGGGAACGTTCCGCGCTGAGTTGTAACCGATTCCAAACGTCAGGTTAAAGCGGTTGAACCGGTGCGTCGCCAGCATGGTGAGGTAGTCGTGCCAAAGGGCGCGATCGTGGAACCATGATTTATCCTCGATGTCACTGACAAAGCATCGCGCACAACTCCGAATGTTGTTCGCGGGCTTCTCCACGATGGACTTCATATCAAGCGAACTGCCGTGTTTCACGCGATCGGCCAGTTCGAGAACGGCATATACGAGGCCTCGCTCGTCAGTTCCCCCAGCCAGCAGGGCAGATCTCCCGCCGACCCTACCCATAGTCAAGCAAAGGCCTTCAGGGCCCGGCGCCAGTGATATGTTGGAGCCTGTCAGAATCTGACGCGCGGAGGTGTTCTGCACGCCGGCTACAACGATCCGCCTATTGCCGCCTGCCGCGTCACCAATTCGCGGATGGAGTTTTGCGGTTATGCCTTGGGCACTGAACGCATCTTGCAGCGCGCCCACCGCCCACGATGGCGCTGCGGCGGAAGCAATTGAATCCTGCGGATCCACAATAATAGAGACGCGTTGTGTCGCGCCCCTAAGGCCTTGCACTGTTGTCACGCCGGCTGCGAGGCCTGTATGTTTTAAGAAGCTGCGTCTATTCATTTTTGCTTTGCCCTTTGCGCTTACTCTCCGTCGGAAGCGGCCTGTCTATTCCATGTTGTGGCCTTACGGTCCTGCGCTGCACCCATCCGGTAGGCATGTTATCAGAACATCCGGCTTTTGTGCAGCGCAGCCAAAAACGGCTGTCCAGAATGCTGGACACAGAGTGGCCGCTACTTTCGCGTTGCTTGAGGAGGCGTCCATGCTTGACTTCCACTTAGTAACCTCGTACACTCTGTCACTTGAACGTATTAGGCTCTAATCCGCAAGCGTAATTCCTTCTCGCTTGCGCCATCAGAGCTAAGAATTCGATGTGAGGTGAAGAAATGCTAAGTCGCTTTCGTCGTTCCTTCCTGGAATATGCAGAATGGCTGTCCGTTACCGGCGTTCTATTGATGCTGCCCGCCGCAGTGCATGCACAGGTAACCACCGCTACCTTCTACGGAACAGTCGGCGACCAATCCGGCGCACCCGTGGCGAAGGCGAATGTTAAGCTCTCCAATCGATCCACTGGAGTGGAAGTCACAAAGACCACAAGCGATGATGGGGCGTTCACCTTTGACTTTCTCCAGGTTGGTACTTACCAGTTGAGGATCGAACAACACGGGTTCAAAACCTTGCAGAGCGGCGACATGGAGTTATCCGCCGGGCAGAGTGTCCGCCGCACTTTTCAGTTGGAGCTAGGCGCTCTTACCGAAACCGTGTCAGTTGACGCAGCCGCGCCGCTGGTAAATTCCGTTTCCGCCGAGCAGAGTCAGACTGTATCCGCCCTCGAGGCTTCTCAACTCCCGCTGTCGAAGAGAAACATTGGCGGGCTGCTTGGCCTCGGAACCGGCGCGAGTTCCGGCGGAGGGTTCGTTCGATTGAATGGCGTAGGTAAGGCCGGGACGCTGTTCACCGTGGATGGCACGAACGCCACCGCCGATCCGGAAAGCAGAACCACTTCCATGCGAGGCAACTTCGAGCAAATCAATCTTGTGTCGTTGGAATCCGTTCAGGAACTCGAGACCACAAAAGGGGTTCTGCCCGCCGAATACGGACAAGTGTTGGGAGGCAACGTAAATATTATCACCAGATCCGGCACGAATCAGATCCACGGGAGCGCGTTCGAAAACTTTCAGTCCAGTTTCATGAATGCGCGGCTGCAGTTCCTCAATAGCATCCCGAACGCTGTTTTCAATCAGTACGGAGGGTCGCTCGGCGGCCCAATCAAGCGCAACAAAATCTTTCTTTTCGGCGACTACGAAGGTTATCAACAGTCCCTCACTCAGGTGGTTAGCGGTACGGTTCTAACTCCCGGATTCCGCCAGACTCTCCTTTCTACCGTTCCCGCCTATTCTCACGTAATGGAGGGGGTTCCGCTTCCCAATCAAGCTTTTGCCACGGGCTCTGACACCGCTCTGTACATCGGGTCAGGGCAACAAAGAAATTCGGACAATCACTTCGACGCGAAAGGCGACATTCATTTAACGGATAACAGTAATCTGTCGTTGAGCTATACGCATGGGCGGCCTTATCAAACAACCCCTCGGATTTTCACCAACGATCCGCAGGTCTATCACGGCTATATCGATAGGGGAACTGCAAACTACATCACGGGCGGGCCGTCCTGGACATCGGAGACGCGCTTCGGCTACAACCTCAACGACTTGAACCGAACCGACGCTTATTTTCTGGACGGCATACCGGAAACGATTCCGTATGGCGGAAGAACGCCGCAACTTTCCTACAACGGATTCACATCGCCTGGAGGTGAACTCTACCTTGTTGAGGGCCAAACCTGGAGCCTGGAGCAAAAATATGCGAAGTCAATCGGCAACCACCAAATCAAAGTGGGCGGCATTTACATGCGTTACAACGTCTTTCGCACCAATCCGCAGAACGCCACTGTCAATTACGCCACTCGCGCGGATCTGCTTGCGAATCTTCCCGCCCAAACGGCTCTTACCTTCGGCAACGGCCTCTATAACGCGTCGAATTATACGCTCGGATTCTTTGCCCAGGATAACTGGAAAGTAAGCAAAACGTTCAGCCTCAATCTAGGCATCCGTTACGATTTCTTCTCCAAATATATCGCCAAATCGCGTGTGTCCACTGAGGATTACGCAATATACAATTTTAACGGGTTACTTGACAACCGCTTCGACTTTGGCCCGGTGAGAAATCCAAACGATCCTTATAGTTCTGATGGTGGCGTCAATCTTGCTCCGCGCTTGGGATTCAGTTGGGATCCGAATGGTAAAGGGCAGACCACTATTCGTGGCGGCGCCGGCCTCATGTTCAGTCCACTGGCCGTAGGACTCTTTACTGGCGCCGTAGGTGCGAAATATCTGCCTTTTCGCGTAACGCTCAGCAGACAGGAAGCGATTAATAACGGTCTGCAATTTCCCATTTACAACGACCAGGTGGCGACAATCATTGAAGCCCAGCAGCGCGTGCAGCCGTCGTCCGTCTTCAATCCTTCGTTGCAGAGTCCTTATGTCGGCTTACTGTACTTTGGCGTGCAGCACGCCCTCACCCCGTCTTTGGTTCTCGAAACAGCATTTGTGGGAAATCGTGGATTGAAATTCCCACTGGCGCGCCTATATAACCAGCCGGACCGGGTGACCGGCGTACGCCTCAATCCAAATCTTAATCAGGGGTACTACATCGACAATTCTCAGCAAAGCTGGTACTCCTCCTGGCAGACAACGCTGAGAAAACGGTTCTCGCATAATTTCACGTTTGCAGCGCACTACACCTGGAGTAAGCAGTTGTCGACGGACACCGGAGATATCAGCGCGTACTACCAGAACAATAACAATGTACGTATTCAGAATTTCTTCGATCTTACAAAGGAATGGGGTCCGGCCGATGGAGACCAAACGCACTATTTCACCGCTGATTTTGTTTATACCTTGCCTACGCTCAGATCCGTTAACAGCCCCATAGTGCGGCAAGTCCTTGGAGGTTGGCAGGTCTCGAGTATCTTTGCGGGCGCCACCGGGCAACCGTTGTTGATCACGGAAGGGAGCGCCGATAACGTGAGCCGTCCTGATTACATCGGAGGCGTGGCGGTGAACTCTAATTATCAGAGCACGCTGCAGTACCTGAATAAATCTGCCTTCGGGCTCATTCCGATCAGCGGCGCGTCAGGGCTGCCTATCCGCCCCGGTAATATGTCGAATGGTGAAATCCGCGGACCTGGTTACTGGAACATCGATCTCTCCTTAGGAAAGAATTTCACGATTCTCGAAAGGCTTCAGCTCCAGCTTCGTTTGGATACGTTCAATTCTCTGAACCATACCAACATGACTACCTTCTCCACAGACTTTACGAACTCCACCTTCGGAAGATTTACGAATACAAGGGGCGCACGGGTCCTGCAGCTCAACGGCAGGATCACGTGGTGACACCACCCTCGCAGCGCGACGATTTGGCCGGGAATCGGAGCTGGAAGCGTAAGCGCAATGTCATTTACTTAAGAATGAAACTGATAGTCGGCGTCACTCTTCCAAAAGTCCAAACTGTTGACTCCGAGCCGGAAGCGTAAGCGACCACGATGTTCCATTACTCACGAACGCCCGAAGTAAACGGCATTGTGCTTGAGCATCGACTAGCAGCAGCCACAACTCTGGCCACGCCAGGCGGTCCGTCCTTCTTTCAGGAGTAAAGGTACAGCTACAAGCGCGGCCAGCGAATCAAACGATGCGACACCGCAAGCCGCATTGACGGCCAGGCCCGCCATGGTGACGCCAGCCAAGTACGCACAAGTGGCCGATTGAATCGCATCCGCTCGGAGAGCTGCATTGTTGTGTCGACGAGCCTCGCGGCTCTTTAGCCATGCCAAGAGCGGCATGGTGATAAGGGCCGCAATCGTCATACCGATGCCGAGGCGACTTGCTTCTGGGCGCGCGTGCAGTATGAGCGCGCTGATAGATATCACGGCCACCACGCCAGCGAGGGCGAACAGCAGTATAGCGGCAATGCGGTTCGCGCGCTCTGACGATAGAGAAAATCGTGGAAGAAATTGCAATAAAACGACAGTCGCCGAAAAGAGCTCGACCAGGCTATCCGAACCGAAGGCGAGCATGGCCGGGCTGCGCGCACGCGAAGCCGCATATAGCGATCCTCCGCACTCGACCAGCATCCATGCCAGCGTGACTCCTTGAAGCCAGAGGACCACAGCATGTTTTGAAAGAATGTCTGCGTTTGCGTCACCGCATGCTGCGCCTCGATCTGGGAAACCTCGGACACGCGGATATTGTCTCGCTAGATAGGCCATAGAGGTATTATCCTTCGGCCAACGCCCGAAAACCGTGCCCCTAGTTATTCGCACTCTTGCAAGCGATCGCTTCAAACTTGTCTGCATTTTGCAAACGCGATGGATTGGGCGTAGAATATCGCAATGGCACACATCGCGTCATGTAAGTACAACCTTAGTCCACTTAGTCGCCCCTGCCTCCAGGGTGATTCCTATATTCTCGGCGGCAGCAGATGAGCCGGCATTCTGTCGCCAAGCCGCTTCACTCGATGAGCGAATGCCCAAACTGCCCTAGGTGTGGTCAACCCATCTTGGTAACCGAGATAGAAGACCCGGACTCAAAGATATTCTCGCCAGTCGAACAGGAAATCGTCTGCCCTCAGTGTGGCGGATTCATATCCGCACTAATGAGTCTGAAGCGAGTGGTGACTTATCAGGCGCCTGTCGGGGATTACTGCGATGAGGTTGAAGCTGAGGTTGAGGAAATTCGATGAGACAGGCATCCGGATTTGCTCATGCTTGCATCCGTCCTTTCCATTGTCCGCCCTTACCTTGCCGGTAAAGCCTGGCGGAGTCGATAGTCGCAACTATATAAATGGCCGCCGCGAGAGGCAAGGCAAGCGACCACGCAAAGGGCAATTCATAAAATCGCGTCATAGGTATGTAAATCAAAACCATAAGCATCCATGCTGCCAGCGCTGCTTCCGAACATATTGGCCAACCGGTGAGGAACAGCATGAGCGGCGCAAGAAATAAGATAGCCATCCCGATGATGGTTCCCGCCAGCAGCAATGGCGAATACCGCAACTGTGTATAGGCAGTGCGCGCGATCATGTGCGTAATATCCTGAATACGCGGATAAGGCCTCGCGCTTTTAATATCACGCGACAAAGTCAGTTCAATCCGCGAAGGTGTTCCCGATGTTCCGCCGTAATCCTTGATGGCCCGGGCGAGCGCACAGTCGTCGATCAATGCCGATTTGATGCGGGCAAGGCCGCCAATATGATCGAGCGTCTTGCGTCGCAGCAGCATGACGCCGCCAGTGGCCGCCGCCACCTTCGACTCCGGAT
>Ga0193743_1001197_pt1 | contig 19517 bp, 16 predicted proteins | sample L2c2metaG_FD_143038 | JGI IMG/M metagenome (GOLD analysis project Ga0193743, IMG submission 143038) | Soil microbial communities from a riparian zone of the East river system, Colorado, United States - L2c2 | ecosystem: Environmental > Terrestrial > Soil > Riparian zone | place: USA: East River... | reverse complement strand
TTGTCACCCCAACACTTTTCAGTTTGATGACCAAATTTCCCGCACTTGCTGCATTTGGGTTTCCCCATATAGCAGCAACCTTCTGTAGTATGATTTTCCCTTCCACAGATGTTGCACTTCTTTTTCATGCTTTTACTAGCAGTAATAGTATCTTTATTTTTAGATATTTTGCACTTTTAGAAAGATCCTGTGAGTTGGGCATGAAACAACTGATCTTTGTCCTTTGTTGCCATATCAAGGCAATGCTGATATTCATCAATAAGAACCAAGATCAGTTCTTGTGATGTGATGCCATGCTCTCCTTCCTTATCAGGTCTAATGTGTGTTCCTTGATAGGAAGCAATAAAATGATCCTATAAAGGAGAACCAATTTGAATTCTTCATCGGAGATCTGACATCCCATCTGATGAAGTTTGTTTTGTTGTCAGTGCATATCTGTGATATAGACAGGAATATTCACAGTGTCTTCAGCTTGTGTACCATAGAAGGTCCGCTTAGCGGCTGTGATGGCACTTTGCCCACATACTTCATGAACTGCCTTTAGGCTATTCCACATTTGGGTGGCCGTACTAATATTGGCTTGGTTCACATGAACCATTTGCTGTCACTCATATTATTTTTAATGAGTATTTGAGCTAATAGATCACATTGTTCCCATTTACTTTTAGCAGTAGGCTCAGTTGGTTTTGGTACAGTTCCTTCAATATGTCCAAATGTGTGATGAAACTGTAAGATTGTTATCATACGGCTTCTCCATGCAATCCAATTTCCCTTTTTTAGGGATTCAATCTTAAATGTAGAGACTGCACCAATATTGATATCTGGCTCTGCATTGATGGGCACCGAACCATCAGCCTGAGGATCTGTGATCAAAGGCTCGGTACAATTCTCAGCCATTATGTAAATGTCAACTATTTGTAATCGAATTTATTGATATGATTGCGCGCCTAGTTAGGGCAATCGGGGCCCATAACCTATGATTATTTTGTGACGATATGTGACGACGTGTGACGACGTTTCATGTTCGACAAGATATGCGATAATCGAGACGCAAATATATGAGGATGTGAATAATAAATTGAGCAATTAGGATTAGATATTCTTGCGGGGACAATAATGGGCGAAGGAAAGCAAGCTATAATTTATTTCGACGTTATAAAATATACATATATGTTTTACCTTTGTGCCTTCCCAGATACTCCGCTTGCTGAGTAATTAAACTCAACAATAACTACAGGCAGCTGTTCCCCATGATATACATCACAACTGATACTCATCCTTGGGATGTTATCGCCAAAATGACGCAACTCAGCTATATCGATAATCGTTTGTTTCTATGGCCAGGAGGTCAGGCCTTCTAGTATGTATTTTCCATCCAACGGAAATTATGTGCTGAACAACGCCGCATAGTAGCGGACCACGATCAACGAGAGTTCTCTATCCCCACCGATGACATTTCTACTGTCTCAATTGGTTATTGGCTAGCTGATGAAATGCGTATCCATTCACTTCCATGTGGATTCTTCTCAATCTTTCTCGACGGATTTACCGATACATGGTCATTACAAAAGCTCTCGTCGGTTCCATTTTTGGGTCGTCATGACAATTCCTGTCCTTGCATAACTGTACGTTCCTACTAGTTATGTGACGGTGACTTATGTCTGGGAGAGTACCGACATGTTTTACCTCGGTCTGGCTCATTCAGGTATCATCACCAGCTTCAAGTTCTTCACCATGGAGCATCAACTCCACTGCGCCTTACTTCTGGATATCGCAGACGGCGATAGCAATCTCCGCTCAGCTCTTTCTTCTTAGGTGGAGGATCGCTACAATGCTAGTCTCTAGGACCAAATCATGGCACCGAGTATACAAGTGTGGCCGCCATAATCGTGGAATTCTCCTCCTGTATTTAGCGTTTACATTGATTTTCTTGATTCCGTTAGCCCTCGATAACCCGATCTTAAATCCATTCATTCAATTCATGGGAAAAATAGGTAACTATAGTGGTTTTGAACCACACAAAAGTCAATAGTTTCATATCTAGATCATCGCTCCTTATCACTTACCATGTAGCACATATTGTTGCTTGGGTCAACGGAACTTCAACGAACATGTTCTTACCACAAAAGAGAGGCAGCATTCAGCAGTTCGGGTTCAAGTTGATCTCTAAGTTCCTTTCACTTCTCATGATGCCAAATAATCCTGTCCTGGATTTCAAATCGGATATTCCAGGACCAGCTGAAGACTGCGATATGGGAAAGCTTAGAGTATAAGTATTCCATTAGTATAGCCCATAGCATAGATGAACCCGTACCCAACGTTAGTTTTCAAGGAAAAAAGAAGATTTGCTCCTAGACGACGAGTGGGTAGGTCAACGTGTCCCAAGTACACCAATATGATACCCTCTGCAACATTTCATTTGCTGCCAACTGAAATCAGTGATGCTGCCAATAAGATGCGGGCGTGCGCCTGGCACCCATCATATCATTATATTGATTGTGACAGTAATCATCAACCCCTCCGAACAACTAAGCTAAACAGCTGAGGCGTTTGATTTTAAGGAGAACCTGACAACCGTTTGACATCTTTCTTACACCGGCGACTTGCAGCCAAATGAGGTGGCAGCTCCATGGTTCCGGAAAGCTGCTTTGATAGATTCTCCAGAAGCCCACATACCTAGAAATTGCGTTCAGGGAAATCGTTAGGAAAGGAGCTAATAGCGAACCTAGGCATGCGGTGACTAATCCACCGAGGAATATGATGAGGTTGAACAGTTTAAAGTACCAGCGACCACCGAATAAGCCCTGTTTCAATGAGCAAAATATATAAGCTAGCAAAAACTTGTCCACAGTAAGAATGAAACATACTCTCTTCCATCGAGACCATTGTCGCCAGGTGTCAACTCTAGATTGCAAACCATTCCCCTGGACGTAAGGCTGATCAGCAGCCATAGCATCGGTGATGACATCATATCCGAAACGCATAATTGGAGGAAAAGTGTACGTGAACTGCATGATACCAATCGCAGCGACGAGACCGGTGATGCTTTGAATCTGGGGAATGGAAGAAGCAATAACAAAGGCTGTTGCAGACCAAGCTTTAGTTTTTGTTGTGGGTAGTGGAATTTGACATACAGAACGACCAATAAGCGAAGACCAGTACTATTTTAAAACGAGGGTGAGGTTAAGACATGTGCAGATAGCATGAGGAAGTCGGACCAGTCCATATTACTCTTCCTTTAGGCGTCATTAAGCGTGGGCCATTGAACCAATCTTCGATGAAATCTCTATACACAATCTCTGAAGTAATTTGGTCAAGAGCGAAAACACCGAGAAGAAAATATTAATAGCTGACTAATTCCAATGTTTCCAAATAGTCCAGCTGCGATGATTCCTGTTATGAGGATAATGATATTTCCTACCGCAATATGTCAACGATTATGTTTGTCCCATATTAATAAGCACATGCACCAAAACTTTGCCAAGCAAACTTGGTAACTCCTTGGAATGCGAGTGGTAGGGTGAATTGCCCTTGGAAGGACTGGTATACAGATCGTTAGGAAGAAGAGATAAGTAGAAACCAAAAGAGAGTATGCATACGTATACGAATGTTCCATAAATAAGGTAAGCAAAGACAATCACTATTTGAGCAATGGCCTAATTCATGGATTAATCATATGAATGTTTGTCGAAAAGAACGAAACACACCATTCCTTTCCAAAAGTCCATGGGCCGGCGCATTTCGGCCATCTTTCATTCGAATAAAAAGAAACCCCCATTAAAGCTGGATAAATACACGGACCATCTCAGGGAAAATCATGGATCCACCATATGCGAAAACCTGTCACGACATGGTCAGTTGTGAAACGTGAGATTGTTAAATGAATAGAATTGGAAGACATATTGACCATATTCATGATACCATTGACCTTGGATACCGTGTGAGTTCAAGATGATTGAGTGAGCTCATTAAAAAGGCCTTACTTTGGAGAAGAGAGGAAGCTGAGTAAATGCTGCAGTCACGACTGGCCCCGGAGGAACTCCCAGAGATTTCTGCGCAGCGTCAAAATTGGGAGTACTATGAGCGATAAAACCCATCGAAACAAAGATAACGAGCAAATTAAGCCTAAGGGTAATCAGTCATTATTGTAGATGGAACAAAAGAGCCACGAGTTTCCACACCAGACGGATGCGTTTGCCAAGAAGCCAAAGTTCTGCATTAACACAGGACCTAAGTAACAAGCCAAGCATATGTACCACCGGGTAAAAACTCACCTTCAAGGTACGGATTTGTCCCAGGCCAAGACCCACGAATGTCCAGATTATGATACACACAGAGAAACAAAGCTTGCGCCAATGGCAGTGAGAGTCAAAAATATCTGATCAACAGCAGAAACGAATGCGTACCTTTCCCTTCGTCAATTGAGCCAACGCCTGACCGTTGGTCAAAGTGAGAGTTCCGACCTATAATTAATTTGTAACCCCTATGACTAGAGACATTGCCAAACCAAAGACGTACACCGATGAGAAGTTGGAGACTCTGTAGAATTGTGACAATATGACGGGCTGTTTTCCCAAAAATCCGCTCAACGATATCTGCATAGGACCTCAAAGGATAGCGCAGGGAGTCAAGACGAATGAAAAGTCTCCATAAAATTATACCAGTGTACGTTGCCAGAATACCCACTATAACAGAAATCATCAGAGATGAGGTCCTGTTTGGAATTGAATCCACATACTGAAAACGTAGAGAAGGATACCTGTGAAATTTTTCATTAAGGTCAGAATAATATTTGAAGGTGAAGGAGTCGGGTTTAATACCGGGTACCCAACCAACTTGGGCGATAGCATATGGTGCATTGAAAGGTCCAAGGATGTCCGTGGTTATCAAATAAAATATAGTTCCCCAAGACGCAAGGCGCAGTGCTCGCGAGGCGTTTTCCCTTTCCAGCTCATCCGCGGTTGGTGGAGCAGGGCTCTCAACATTGCGAACATCGACGTTGACGTTCTGGCCTTTGTAATCAGAGAACCAAGTAAACCAATTGCCCTTTCCCTGAGGTTGTTCTTTAGCTTTATCGGCGGGCTTATCTGCTATCTCTTCCGCCAGGCGCTGCAAAGCAGCGAAATGAAGATATTCTTCAAACTCTGCGACATAGCTCTTTGGAACCGAAGACGTAGAGAAAGAGTCCTGTTTTCCATCCTGGTTGGGGACTGTGTTGTCCATGAGAGTAATTTGGTAAGGAGGATATCAAACATTGCGACAGGATGTGACGGCAGCCCACAGATCCCATCTTGATGAAATTTTCCGAAAGTCCAGCTCCTCGTGTACAAATGGCCGAATTTCGGCACCCTCAGGTCACCCAATGAATGCGTCCTCGACCAACGACCATGTGGCCGACGTCCGATTTACGTCCGGGACAAGGAACATGTTACACTCAGTAAATTGGGGATTTCAAGTCGGAATTCATTGTGGGTAACACATTATCAAGGATGGATTAGTGATGAGAAAGTATTCGTGACATTCTCGTGACTACTGTACTATTACGACGTAATCTTTTCTCGCCGAGATGGCCAATGGATTTTCAGATGAATAAAAATTAGTGTCTTGTTTTTCCAGTGTGATGCGTGAGGTGGACGTCCAAGGTTCGCCCTTGTGGAAATCAGTCTTACGTACTGCAGCTATTCCTGGGTTTAGTATTCGAAACATTTACAAGTCAGGACATCTTTATAAACTTTTTCTACTTGCCGAAGCAAAAAAAATTGTCGAAGCCTGTAAAATTATGAGCGTAAACCAAACCTTGGAATAGGGAATAGAGAATATATTTTCGCTGACTATAGTAAGTAACTCACGTCAGTAAATACGACCTCGCATAGAGAGAGGAAATAAAGAAAAGAAGAAACAAATAAACTTGAAATAAACAAACAAACCAAAAAAATCATGGGTTGTTGTTTTGAAGTCAAGTATTCTTGGGTGCTTAGTCGAGCGAAAGACATAAAGCTTACAGCGAAAAACCGTTAATAACTCAAAGAAATAAAAATACAAGCTAGGAGAATCGAAACAGCAGCCCTCGGGCATAAAGGTTAAAGACAAAAATATTACGTACACAACGAAGCCGCTGCGTCGACAGGACATTGAATTAACTATAGTTTCTCAAGGTTTGATTGATTTGAAGTTCCCATGGACTTCTACAGGCTGACGACAATTTTTTGCTCTGGCAAGGCATTTATTTGGCGAATTTTATAGGAGAAAACAAACTTTGATGTTTTTAAAAAGTTTAGAACCATTTTCATATGCTGTAACAGTTGTCCTGACTTGTAAATATTTCGAACACTCAGGCTAAACGCAGGAATAAGCGGCTGTGATGCCGTGTAATCTAACTCAGCGTCCTTGCCGAAACCGGATCAACTTCTTTCCCTGTCAAAGAACTGTGGGCAGCCTCGATGCTCCTCTCAATGAGAGTACCAAAGGATCGGTATAAAAAATTAAACCAACTGCAGACGTCTATAAAACATTCACACATGATTCCACATGAGTTCATATGTAATTCTGTTTCTCTTGACAATAACTGACATGTCACCACCGCCTTACTCCCGTCCACCACCACCTTTTCCCACGGGTCAACTCACATGTTTCTTCTACGTGGCTGGCAATGGCTACAAAACGCGCTTGCCAGCAAAGCTCAAAAATTCCTTCTCACAATTCTAGCGGCTGGACCCATACCTAAGCATGTTGCTTTTGTCATGGATGGTAACCGGCGCTATGCCCGAATGAACCACAAAGCCGTACAACAAGGACACAGTGACGGTTTCATTGCTTTGAGACGCGTGAGTTACTAGATTCAATCTGATTTGTTATTGAATCCATCATAGTTACTTAGATGTTGGAAGTTTGCCTGAAATTGAACATACGCTGCGTCTCTGCGTACGCGTTCTCCATTGAGAACTTCAAACGACCAGAAGAAGAAGTCGCCGCTCTCATGAAGTTAGCAGAAGAAAAACTCCTTGAACTATGTCAACATGGGTGAAATTGCTCACTACATCTTCTCTATCTATCCCTCATATAGTCATAGAGATCTCCTGGACGAGCATGGTGTTCGATTGAATGTCGTTGGCAAAATTGAACTCTTACCTCAATCAGTGCAAAGGGCGATACGGAAAGCAGAGAATATGACACGGCATAATAATCGGTAAGTCTGTATATTATGATTGCCGTTCTACTTTCTCATAGTTTATTGCATCAAAGGTCCATTTTCAACCTCTGCATGCCATACACATCGCGCGATGAGATCACAACGGCTGTCGAAGCTTGCGTTAGAGACTCCATAGCAAATTGCTATAACGAACGGTACGCTATAATTCTTCTTCTTTGGCATTTTAGAAACCCAACCCCATTGTCATTGCAAGACCCATCACGGAGAAAGACATTGACGATCGCCTTATGACATCGCTGGGAGGAAGCCCACCCCTAGATATTCTCGTTCGAACAAGTGGCGTAAACCGTCTGAGCGATTTTCTTCTGTGGCAGGTAATGCTAATCTGTATACTGTCCATTTTTCTAACAACTCATCGGTTTTCTGTACATCACAAGTGCTGCGAAGAAACACAACTGCAGTTCACGCCCACCTTCTGGCCAGATTTTGGTCTCTTTGACTTTATTCCTATCATCTTGGACTATCAGCGAAAAGTATGGAACAGTCGCGTAACTGTCTAAACTTTGCCGCCGCTCTGTATCATCATTTCTATCATTAATTCACCGTAATTCATAGATTTATCAGTCGTTGCTACCGTATTGCTGTCTCAGCGCATCTTGTTATCTTTCTTACCAACGAGACCGACGAAACCAGTCTGCGCGTAGTAGGGACGGCCCTTGCAGGCATAAGTCTTTGAGCCTCGAATTTCTATCTGAGATTGGGTTTTTTCGAACCAGACGAAATCTCTTCCTCTCCTTACAAGCATTGACTTTGAAAGTCCTCGTCAATCTTAGCCTTGATTAACAAGATGCTCATCGGCGATCTATGTTAGATTTATTTCGCCTAATTCCTTTAGAGCGTCAAAAATCTGTGGGTTAACGGTGAATGAGTATCCATCAACGCGCAGGAAGAACTTGGTCACCTGTCTCTGAGTATCTCCAACCAGATCAAATATGAAGAATAGTTCCATCGTATTGCCAGTGCCAGCTTGCTCATGGGTTGAATAGCATCTTTCGTGTCCTCTGACAGAGAACTGTCAGCGGTATTTATGGTACCACAGTTGAATGTTACACTCCCAGTCGTTGTGTTATGTATTCTCAATGCGAACATAATACAATGACCTGGTCACGGTACCGAGACTGGTGAAAAGCACTACAAAAACAAGCAGGAAAACAGGAAAATGTAAGGCCTCCAATCATGCATCACGCGCACGCCTCACTGCTGAAATCCTCATCGACATCACTGAGCTGTTCAGATGTAACAGAGTAGCCACTAGTAGAGCGATTTACCAGTGGCAGATTCTGTCAAGCATAGCTCTAGAGTTTCCTCTAGCTACTCTGGCGAAAATAATCTCCGAGCTCAGGCATGAATTACGCGACCATGGTGGTGTTTTAAAATAAATAAAAAATGAAGTAAAGTCACAAACACCACTAGAGAAATATATATCTGGTGCACAAGAATCCAAGTCCCGTTGTTAACCCTGATATCAACAAGACACTCTAAAACATAACACACAATAATGTACGCATCGAAGGGATCTGACCACTTTGACATGGTCCACGCACCAAAAAGAAGCAACCACAAGAGCATATTCTAGAAAAGAACAAGATAACAGAAAAACGAAAAAAAAAACAAGCTCAATGAATATTGCGGATCCCAGCGATAAAAGTGAGCAAGACGGACTGGACTGATCAGACATATCCATCGTATGTCATACCTAAAGGGCGATCGTAATAACCGTCCAGCACCCCCGTGCAGTTAGTACTAAGAGCTCAATGGCAAGAACCATTCCATGAAAGGTTCCGCTATAGGGTCAATCAAACCGATTTAGTTCTGAAAGCGTCATGGGATATTGTTTTTTTCAAGAGAGAATGACCAACCGTCTTGGTACAGATTATTGCCGATCTCAACAGACCAAGAAAAATACACGAACCTAAGTACTCGGAACGGGACAAAAAACAAAAGTATAAAAACGGAAAGAACGGAAAGGGAAAGGCGCCTACCAATCACAATCGGTTGGTTAGTCTTGGAATCATGTACCGTACAGATCGAAAAAAAGTCTCGAAGAGGAGGAGTAACAATAAGCCACGGCATGAGGAAAGGGGGTGTGATGATGGGACGGACTGATGAGTCTCCAAACAACGTCTGCTTTATTCCCTCTCTGACCAACCCCACCAACCCTGAAAAAGAAGGGGTATAAGACAAGAAATCTAAGCATAAGTTGGGTGACTGACCTACTTGAATTATAGAAAATCTTCCGCTCGAGCTCTTTTCTTGCCACGTGTTTCTTCAATCTGAGCCGGAGGACCGTCGACAGGCTCTGAGCGAAAGTACTTGGGATGAATCGCTCGATGCTCGTCCTGCAAAAATAAATTAAGTTTTGGCGAAGAAAGAAAAGACAAACAGCATACCGGAGAGAAATTAGCGTCTTTTACTTTGAGATCAGTTGGTTTTTTGAATTCTGCATTCGTCTGGGCGAGGGAAGGATTGGGAAGAGTTAGCACAGGCTTTCGTACCTGCCCCTCTCTGCGCGGCGTGCCCAAATGTCCTCTGCCTTCATTAGGTTGGGAATGAGTAGGCGGGGTTTGCAACTGGCTTTGGGGTGGAGCAGTAGGTGAAGCAGCAGGCGGAGGCATAGGTAACGAATTCTGGGGTATTTGAGCGGGAACAAATTGTGGAGGCGGTGCTGGGGGTGATCCCATACCTTGCATGGGGGGTATTGGGAAGCCACCAGGGCCTGGAGATGCACCAGGTGGCATGAATGGAGGGACGGCGAAGGGAGGACGGCCTGGGGCACCAGGAGGAAACGGCGGTGACCCAGCAGGCGGAAAGCCAGGTGGCAACGGGAAGCCAGGAGGAGGGGGTCTAAATGCCACGTAAGCTTATTAAGTGGATACAAAAAATGATATTATTTACCCTGGAGGAAAACCTGGCATGAATGGTGGGAACGGTGGAGGCCCCCCTGGAAAAGCCCCAGGGGGCATGCCAGGAGGGAAGAACCCAGGCGGAGGCATAGGAGGCATCCCAGTAGGCACCTGAGGCATACTTTGATTTACGGGGACTGGTGGGGACGCATAAGTTTGCGGAGCTGCACCATACACTGCGCTGCTGCTCGATTCGGTGACCGCAGAGCTTTCTGACGGTCCGTGACCCATAAGCGCCTTGTGTTCCTCAAGTTGACGACGGAGCTCCTCTTCTGACAGGGTTCGATTCTCTACTTTGACCCTTTTGGGAGGTGGCTGAGAGATAGAACCTGCAGAAAGACCTAGCTCAATCTCCTTGCGTCGTTTATAATCTGCGACGTCTGGTGCCGGAATACCCTCCATTCCAAAAATTTCCACCTCATAACCATCGCGACCTGGCAAGGCATTCTCAATGCGTGGAAGACTAGAATAGTTCAGAAAAGGGTACAAGACCGAAACCTAAACGAAGAGCTTACTTTTCGGGTTCTAATTTATGAACTTGCTGAATATGAACAGCCAATCCACCAGCAGTATTCAATCGCCTGGGGCACATATTACATTTGAAATGTTTGGCCTTTTGGTGCTGCATCAAAACTGTCAAGATAATATGAGACTGGGAGTCAGTGAGGTTGGTCGAGGCAGACGAGCCTTTTTCATCTTCAAATTCCCGCTCACAGTACCAGCACCAGGGCCTAATAATCTAGGATATCTGTCAGCTTGTTTTCCTTTGTTTAAACGTCGATTTCATACCTGTTTGTTCTTCTTCTTGGCCATTTTGTCGATATGTGCGAGAGAATGATGGGGGTTCGTGGACAAAAGCTGTGTGTGGGAATAATGTGATTGTAAAATAATAAATTTTATACGCCCAGTCACACTGTGACGACCTGCCTACTGAGTTCTTTTCCAAATTTTTGCACAACGTCCACAATTTGTCATCTCTCACAGCCGACTACATGATACATTTATTTATATGTTTCTAGTCTGGTAGAATAAAATTTGGGTCTGCACCAGAAGCAGATCTAGAAGGAAAAGTGAGTTATTTGAATACTAGTTTATAGCTCAGAGGCGATGGTTGATCGATTTGAACCTGTACCCAACCAAACATACTAATAAAGCCGAAAGTTTTTTTCTTATCCTCTACTTTTTTTTTTCTCCTCACGCCGCGTTCTTACATGCATTGTCTAATTAATTAGGGACACGAAGGACAAAAAAATAGTTGAAATAGGGGCCGATGACCAGCTCATGGAGCTGAGAGGTTAAATATGCGAAATTAATCTATAATAAACGCTTTTGTTCCTCCCATTTAACGCCCGTAGCCGTCGTTAGATTCCTCGATTCTCATCAAGGTGAGTAGAGAGTTGGGTAGCTTGACGATGTTGAATTCCCTGACTTTTCCTATATAAATGATTAAACGAATAACGAGAAAAAATGAAACACCCACATGCAAAATATCATCTTCATCTCGTGTCGTCCCCGTTGTAATCTTCACCCCAATCGATATCGGCTGAAAATGGTTACCCTGATATATATGAGGCAGATATTCACAATTTGTTTGCCTACTTCGAATTGGGCAGGGCGGACGGAGTTTCTCAGAGCGCCCCTTCTTCTAGATCCCAAAGAGAACGAATCCTGCATGTTTATTCGCATTTCTTTTCTTGAATTGAGGCTGTTGAAATATATGTCGGAATGGCGCATCGAACGAACACTCGTCTACTTACGCGGAGTAGACACTGTTAGAATATACTGCTCGGGTAATGTCAGCGCTGATCAGGGGAAAAAAAATCTGACTGCTACATTTTGCAAGGAATATGTAAATCGACAACCAAGCGACTAACGGAGATTAAAATCAAATAATAAGCAACCGATGAAACATTGACAGTGACAAAACGCACAATTGGAAGGCATTGTCTGAAACTAAAACCAGATAGCTCTTCAAAGTTACGAACTTGGCACGGTAGAAAGACACATACACATATGAGCACCGTTATAGCTGCCACGCTGTCCGAAGAAGGATAAGATAACGGAGATTGACATAAAGGACTACGTTGCCCATCTACCTCGTGAGTAAGCCCGTTCCTAAAGATTACGCCACATCGTCAGATAAGGCCAGAAGAAAGGCCAATGGACATACGGATAGTATAAGCGATGAGGTGGTCTATGAGTCCCGTGGCCCTAGTAGAAATTTCAACTGAGAGTTTAAATGGTCCAATAACCATTTGACCTTTGAAGCACCTTTCCTCGTGTCCTTGATAAATAATAAAGCATGGATGCCGAAATGATCACATCTACTGCCGCGCCACCGGCCAGTAACGTAGATATCAACCATTTGTATTGTATCTCGGTATTTTTGAGGCTTGGGGCGATAATGGCCTGAACTGACAAGTACACGCTTGCAACGCAGCGAACAACAGACAAGACTATGCAAAATACGCCAATATAGGAATATGGTTTTGGAAGTAAAGTATAAAGGCGCATGGCAAAGAACCCCTGGAAAAAAATGATCAATGTTTGAAGGGTATCTTTGCGGACGTGCGTACTTGACTACAGAACGTGATGAGCGCCGCAACCGCGACGACAGCCCCAAGCACTGGAAATCGCGTCAGTCGTTGAGGTTCTCCAAACCGCGTGATTGTTGCGGTATAAACTTCGTAGTTGGCGCCTGCAGTATGTAAGGCTTCCAGGAACCTATATTGTGATGAGTGTTTCTAAGCCATCCAAAAGGTGGCGTCCGTACCAGATTACTCCCACCTTCGTGCAAGTAAGTTTCAGAAGGAGTTGGTAACCTGCGGAGTAAAGACGTACCAAAACCTTAAAACTCCAGCGATCTTCTTGAAATGAAGTATAATACAAGTGTGCTTGAAGAGTTATGATGCCGAAGAGAAAGACTGAAATTATAGAACCTATCTGGAAAGCGCCAATTGTCGCGTTAAGGTCTACATGAACGAGTGACATCCTTGGGCAGCAGAGTAAATACACTAAGGTCGGAGGGGTGGCAGTAAAATGTTGGCTTGTTGTCATTCTTATTTACAAAAAGATAGAAGGAATGCCTATTTCGAGCAATCGACCATATGGGTTTGGAAGCACTACATCTCGATATTGGCAAAACGTGAGATTGAAGGTGAGGTGCATAGTAATAATGGTGGTTTGTTCACACCAGCCACAAACCTGCTTGAGAGGGCCAACGCTAAGCATGGCGTATACGAGCCCCCTCCTTTTCTACCAGGAACCAACCATTCGAAGACGAAGACATACCTCCGAGTCTGGTATAGTTGCAAACGGTAATAAGGAAGGGCAGGACCCTGGATACCACAATCGGTGTTTGCCGGCTATGGCACCGACACGGGACCCCGCGTTTTCATGGGTTTCAAGAACGATTCCCATAAATGGGACTCGTAACACAGGCGCCAGCATTGGCAACTTACAGAGCGTGAGTGCTGTCAGTCAATGTACACTGACAGCATGGGAATAACCGGCTATGGCAAGGAATGGGAAAGGTGTGTACTCGTGAAGCTTTGAAGAAGGGATGGATTCAGTACTCCCTAATAGTACAACTGGAAAGAATGTAAGTGAATGATACATAGTTGCCAGTTCCATAGCGGTCGTTTATGCGGTCGTTTATAATACAAAATCTCAAAAAATTCGCGTTGTCTGGAGAGAACTTGAAGCGGAAGTGCTGAGACTAGTAATCCAGAATAACAGTTATCCCGGTTGCCTTGGAGATGTCAGAGAAGGCTACCATCTGGACGTCTGAACCTGACGTTTCTGAACTCGTGGTGGCTCAGACTCCGACGAGATATGGATAGAATTCTGGAGATTATGGAATCAGGAGTGTAAGACGCGATTCAAATCACTGACAGACCGCTCGCGTGCCACTTCGTATAGAAGGCAAAGTTTAAAATCATCAGTAGTGGTGGGACGGATTTTATATTGAACATAATCATTGAGCGAAAGGCCGCTATTCATTGTCAAGCCAGCTTGATAGCAGAATTGTAGGGATATATATAACTTACTTTTTCACATAATTTAACTCGATTAAAACATTCCCACCTTCCCTCAAAGTACTATGTTGGATCACCTGTTCAGCGGTTCGCTGAATCGTCACTTCCAGAGTTCTCAGCATCCACTGGTTGGATATGTCCCAAAGCTTTTCAAGAACTCTATTAGCAATCTCGCAATGTATCTGGTGCCCTTTTATTGTGAAGGAAGGGCTGGGAGTGAGGATATAAATGTGAGGGAAATGTCACTCTAAGATCACGTTTGCCGAGCGTCGGCCCTTCAGATCTTCAGAGATCACACAACAGTTTGGCCAATTTCGCGATCACGGACGACTTGACGAATCGCCTCTGCTGCGCAGCGTTTCTCAAGAAACCGTGCAAACTGGGGTTCACGAAGGGCCCCAAATCAACAGCCAGAAGTCCAGCGCCTGGCAGGCAGAAAGTGCGCATTCAAGGGAACTGGAGTGCCCGAGAGAATAACTATATACTACATAGAATAAATTACATGCATACCTGGAGTTCACGAGAAAATAGCTAGAGAACTCCATGGGGAAAATATCAACATAGCCTGAATATTGTCCATGTGTACCTACGGCATAATGAACGAATCGAGATAGAAGTCCATTTTTCTCGTCACAAATAGATAGACGATGAGTGGGGGGCAGTAAGCCTACGCATTAACAGCTAAATTTCGAAGCCGTTCACTGTAAAGGTTCGACTTGGAGCGATAGCGAAGCCAGAGATTTACGTTGAGAGGAAGCGATTTCGTGGTGGATTATGCAATGTACCCCACGTGATCTCGAGCTTTATGTCCACTCATTTGAATAACTCTTCGACATTACCTTGCACTGCGCTCCGGATTTTTTGATATGACTCATTGAGACACATTAAAATTGTTTCCATATGCATCGCGTTCAGTAGAGGTGAACTATGTGTACTTACTCGGCAACCCCAAGTTGAATAAACCAGCCCTAAACAAAGTGTGAGTCATGTTACATAAGCTTGGTTAACTTTGATTCTTCTGTGGAAACTTGAGTACTGAGTACTGATCTTGAGGCTAAACATATCTTCAAGCCACATTTTGCTACCAGATATGACAGAAGATATATCTGTTCCTACACTATCCAGTGATTTTACAAAACCTCAAGCCATATTTCCAGCAGCTGATATATATAATACTTAGACCGTTTTCGTCTTCTCGTCTTGCCCCGAAGGCTCCACCATATACCGCCCAACAGAAGCTATCGAACTAGGGGCTCAGGCAGGGTCTTCGGAAACCTCAAAGGATTTGTGGATTTGCCCATGGATATAGTTTTCGAGGTGAGCTTATGTACCATCAAGTTCAAAGATATCCTAAGAACGCCTGGACTACTAAAAAAATACTTTACCCTGCCAGACTGCCATGTATCTCAGTCCCAGGGATCTCCTGCAACTCTCCAGGCTTTCGAAGCAATTTAGGTCTATTTTTGCTTCTCGATTGGCTATTTTCGTGTGGCACACTGCTTTTTGCAACGTGAACAGGAAGTGTCTCGAAGACCTCAATGAACTTCAGTTTGCCAGTCTTCTTTATGACAGGTGTTGCATGGTTCAACCTTCTTTCCTTTCTTGCACCACAGTTCATGATCATTTTTTTCCTTTTAGGCATGCGGACGTGTTATGATGAGATGCCAACTATTCATCATGCTCCGTCTGAGATTATGTCCAAGTTGTCAAAATGAAAAGTTAGAATCTTGTCGATCTTAATTCTATATTGCCCCAAATCTTTACTAACAAACCCCCATGGTGTGTTCGCAGCCTTGTTACTACCCGTGATTTACGAGATCAATACCAAAACGCTTGGGACCTCATTTCCTGCTTGCCTGCTTCGGACTCGGCTCAGTGCTTCAAGCCAGAAGCCCAACTACTTATCGAAAAGTTCCTATCTTTGAAAAAGGAAAACTCTCAAAAGTTTATTGTCAATGTACAGCAGCATACCAAGTTCAAACGAGAAGTAAGTACCATTTCACCACCAAACACTCAAAAGTCAATGAGACTCAATCCTCGAGCTTTTTTTTAGGACTACTATAAAAAAGGTCGAACGAAGCAATCTTGTGTGAAATATACATACAATGTAGCTCAAACGTAACTGCCTTGATCGATGATCTCCGATGTTCCCGTGTTGCTGCTTAACGTTTAGCAAGCGGCCAGTCAGTGTGAATGTAACCTGAATTGAAAAGAGGTACAGGAAATCGCTTTCGCTGGCTGAAGGTCAATCTGGTATTTACGAAAGACACCGTTTATGTACAGTACTACAAAGCTCCAGCGCCTCGCCTGATAATAATGGTTTACTTTAAACGTTCTCAACCATTAACGCGCTATTATCTCATGTCTGAGGTCATCCGTCTCGTATCGCTTTGAACGCCATCGACGATTCCACAAACAACTGTAGATATTAAAAATGACCTTAGCCACAAAGACCCAACCCCCCATACTCAAACGACCCAAAAATAATCGCTCACATACCATTTTGGCGTACAAAACGACTCCATACCGATAATCAAGTGACCGACCCTACACATCTCGCACATACCGTCTCACGACCTCAAGCAACGGCATCATATCTTCTTCATCATCGAAGATCTTGGCATGGTCCAGTTTATGGTTATACAATACTTCCAATGAATTTCCTTCCTCCTCTTCCCCACCAGCGGCTGTTCCATTGAGAACTCCCGATTGAGAATCATCATCGACTATCCTCCCAAACCATCTTGTCTTCCACTTGTCTTCATTAGTTAGGTACCGTCTGATGGCTTCTGCTGGGATGATTTGATCCGAACCGCCAAGTATGACTGCCATGTTTCTCTTAGTTCGCTGATGCTGTTGAATAACCGTGGGTTGGGCGTGTAAAGTGATACTGGTAGTGGACGGTGAAACGTCATCGGCGTCGTCAACTTCATCGTGATACGTCGCCAACGATACCACATCATCCGTTAGAAGTCTCCTCCTTCGTCTCAGAAAAGCAGCCACTTCTTCTCTCCACATCCCACCTTCTGACCAAAAGAAAGAACGACACAATGTACGGGCTACATCTGCATCTCGACTTGCGAAATACCATAATTGCCAGGCTGAAGCGGCGGAGTAGGAAGAATACCAGTGTGAGGAAGTCGGTGATGATGATGACGATGATGATGACGATGCGGTAGTGGTCCATGGTTCTCGATAGAGAAAATTGTGAGCGACGGAAGGGTCGGATATAAGTATAGGTATAGGATCTACGAGCACCAAATGAGCGATTTTGTTGATGAGAGAATCATCACCTTCATCCCCTATCGACTCAGATGAGGCGACGCAATCTCGTACAATCCATCCCGCAATGAAAGTCCCATAAGAATGGGCCGCCAATACCACCTGCTTCCACCCAATTTTGTCCGTTGAATGTAAATCCTCGAGGATGGTATTGAGTGAGGCTAGCATTTGAAGAGGAGGAGCTACATCTTGAGGAGTCATATGCATACTGATGGAAAGTAATTCTGGAAGGAGGATGCCTATCTCAGGGTCTTGATCGACGCTGACAATGGACTGGATGAAAGGGAGGTAAGGGAATAATCCAATCTATGAAACGATTCATGGTTCAGTTCATGCAAAGAAGTATATGGATGAACATACCCCGATACCATGTAGAAAAACAAGGGGTAACTTGGTTGAAGATCGATGAGGGCGGAACCAGTATGGAACAACGACTCCTTCAGGTGCAGATCGAGAAAGAAGAGATAGGATAGGACGGGGTGGAAAAGAATGACGCCAATTCCATCTACGGGGTGAGTAATGTTTGAAACCGAGGAAAGTGAGGTATAGAGACGTATACGTGTCGACAATAGCTACGATCTAGAAAAAAAAAACTCAATCAGTGTTCAGTCAACCGAAAACAAGTCGCTGGATGACATACGGAATACCAAATCAATGGACGATGAAGCATGGTTACTGGATCCAGGGTGGTCCTCATGCTTCGTACACGGCTATCAGTTCCTGGCTCCAATTTTCGCCCAAGAAGTTTCTCAATTGCTTCAATGTAACCATCTATCTCTTCTTTATGCTCTTCAACCAATGATCCGTCCCGAGTAGTAGTAGAAGAAAAAAGAGCCCAGAGAAGCCAATCTATGGCATCTTGTCGTTTCGGAATCGTGTTTTTAGGAAGAAACCATCCAGTCGGGTATGGAGTAGCACTGTCCGAAGTGTTGGCAGCAGCGATACATTTGGCAAATATTCGACGACGTTCTTCTCTAGTCAACGGTGATGGGATATATGTTGGAGGCTATGATGAAGTAAATGAATGAATGAATACTTTTGCAATGGTACGGGAGACCAGAAACCCAAAAACAAACGTACCGCTTGAAGACGCCCGCGCCGTGGCAGGTATACAAATAAATAAAACAAAGCTTCGGGTACTGCAACCACTCCAATAGGTATAGCGAAATATTCCGGGCGAAAGAATGAAAAAACGAGATAGACAATGCTGGTTGGTGCGATGAGACGAAGAGCTGTTATGGATAGTCGGATACTGATGTAGTCGACCAAGGAGTTACCGATCATCGGTAAGTTGTTACTATTGTGGTCTGAGGATATGAGATATGGAAACGGAAAGAAAAAAGGGAGGTATATACCTTGAACCCGAGCATGTCAGAAGGAGAGGCACAAACTCGTCAGTGTGAGGTTGTTCTCTCGGACTTTTAAAACCGGCATTATATATAAACAATCTATTATAAAACACATATTCTAGGTGATTTTATGTTGTGAAAGCCGTTGAGATAGTAGGCCGAAAAGAGGTCTTCCCACAACCCAGGCAACGGTTTAAAAGTCGTATCAATTGTACATATACCGTAGAGGAAATAAAAATATAAAACGGATTATCGATCACAAACTACTCATCAATAGGCTGCGCACCGCCGCCGTAATTACGGTTGACGACAACGGTACGGTTGTGGGCCGTTACAGTGGGGGTGGACAATCCAGAGAATCCTCCTTTTATCGTACGCAAAGGACAGACAAGAATTGACACCGACACAGCATCACGAAGTGACGTGATGTAGGTCTCATTCAAATTGGATGCCGCTCATTAAATAAGGGCCTCCCTCGAGAGTTCGAAATTGAATCCTCCTCGACTCGAACCCAACTCCAATATGATCCTCCGATTCAACTTGCTACCGAATCTCAAATTGACTTTTACGTTGCGTGGTCTGAGATAGTATGATCGTTCTACATATCCAGTTTGTTACGTGGCAGTGATTGTTGTTCCTGAAGCTGCCCTCATCCCTTCCTAACATTCTGGAGACTCTTCTGACCTCTCCCTTGGAAGTATACCCTTCCAACCCTGTTAGATCCCCTCGAGATTCG
>Ga0193743_1001196_pt1 | contig 19524 bp, 19 predicted proteins | sample L2c2metaG_FD_143038 | JGI IMG/M metagenome (GOLD analysis project Ga0193743, IMG submission 143038) | Soil microbial communities from a riparian zone of the East river system, Colorado, United States - L2c2 | ecosystem: Environmental > Terrestrial > Soil > Riparian zone | place: USA: East River... | reverse complement strand
TGCCGGCATCGGCGCCCATCAGAGTGGTCAGGATGTTGACCGTCGTCGTCTTACCCGCCCCGTTCGGGCCCAGCAGGGAAAACACCGAACCCGCGGGAACATCAAAATCGATCCCATCCAGGACGACCTTGTCCCCGAACTTCTTCCGCAACCCGGAAACCTCAACCGCAGAACTTCTCATGCCGACAACAATCGGCGGCCACCCTGACACCGACCTGACACGCCGCTGACACGGCTTCTGACACGGCGAGCGGGAGTCAGACAGGCGCGGCCACGGCTGCCAGAACGTCCGCCAGCCGATTGAGTTCCGAGGGCCCGACCTCGAGCAACGGCAGGCGTACCGTCGCGTCCGGAATGATCCCCAAGCGAGCCAGCGCCGCCTTGGCCATGACGGCCCCCTGGGAGGTCCGCATGATGACGTCCACCAACGGGAGCAGCGACGTCTGGATCGCCCGCGCCGAGTCGAGATCACCTTCGCGGACCGCGCGGATGAGATCCGCGTTGCGGCCGGCGGCAACGTTGCCGACGACGCTCAACACACCGGTGGCACCGCACGCGAGGAACGGCAGGTTGAGCTCGTCAATGCCGCAGTAGTAGGCCAGCGACGTGCACGCCATGACGGACATGGCTTCGAAGAGGTCACCTTTGGCGTCCTTGATGGCGCGGATCCGTGGATGCCCGGCGAGCGAAATCAGCGTGGCCGGCTCCATCGCGATGCCGGTGCGCGCGGGGACGTCGTAGAGCATCACCGGCAGTTCGGTCGCGTCGGCGACCGCCACGCAGTGGGCCACCACCCCGGCCTGGGTCGGTCGGGAGTAGTAGGGGCAGACCAGCAGCAGCGCGTCGGCGCCGGCGGCCTCGGCTTCGCGGGCCCGGCGAATGCTGGCGGCCGTGTCGTAGGTGCCGATGCCGGCGATCACCCGGGCCCGGTTCTTCGTTCGGGCGGTCACCGCACCGACCAGCCAGGCCGACTCCGTCTCGGTCAGGGTGGGTGACTCACCGGTCGTCCCGCCGACGACGAGGCCGTCGCATCCGGTGGCCAGCAGGTGGTCGACGAGGTTGGCGAGCCCCGGTTCGCTGATCGCGCCGTCGGGCCGCATCGGGGTCACCATGGCGACGAGGTTGGAGCCGAAGAGCAGGGTCATCCTGTGAGCCTGCCCGGCCAAATAACCACGGTCCAGCGAAGCTTTCTTGTCACTATTGCGTAGCATTGCTTCATGATCGATGTCGCGGCACTGCGGGCGTTGCGGTCGCTGGCCGCTCTCGGAACCCTGGCGCGGGCGGCCGACGAACTCGGTTTCACGGCCTCGGCGGTGTCGCAGCAGATCAAGCGACTGGAACGCCAGGTCGGTGTGCCCGTGCTGGCACAAGCCGGACGTGGGGTCGTGCTCACCCCGGCCGGGCAGGCCGTCGTCGACTCGGCGCCAGACGTCTTCCAGGCGCTGGAGCGCTGCGCCGAAGCGGCCCGGTCGGTCTCGGACGGCGCACCGCGCGGCGTACTCCGGGTGGTCGCCTTCTCCACCGCCATCCGCGGGCTGTTCGCGCCCGCCATCCCGCGGCTGTCGACCCGCTGCCCCGACCTGCGGGTGCACCTCACCGAACAGGACCCGGACCAGGCCCTGCACAGCGTCTACGCGGGTACGGCTGACCTTGCCCTCGTCCACGACGCCGACGGGCTGCCGGCCCCGCTGCCGTCGTCGATGACCCAGCGTCACCTGCACACCGATGCCGGCGACGTCGTCATGGGCCGGACGCATCCGCTCGCCCGGCTCGACGCACCACTCGCCGGCGCCGACCTGGCCGGCCACGCGTGGGTGACCAGCCCGCCCGGAACCGTGTGCCACCAATGGTTCCGGCGACTGTTCGCGGACGTGCCCGAGGAGCCCGCCGTACGCCATCTGGTCGATGATTTCGCAACCCAGCTTTCGCTGGTCGCGGCCGGCGATGTGCTCGCGCTGATCCCTCGGCTCGCCCGCCCGCCATTGGGCGAAGAACTCATCGCGCGCCCACTGCGACGCCAACCGAAGCGCGAGGTGTACGCGGCGTGGCGGCGCAGCGCCGACGCGAGCCCGGCGATCCAAGCGGTGCTCGGGGAACTGGCCGCGAAAAATCGTTTGGGCGGGACAACGTCCAAGGTTTAGCATGCAATCGACAGTGGCACTGCGCGAGGAGGTGAGACCCATGAACGCTGGGTGCTCCCCTGTGCCGTCACGGTCGGGCGATTGACGTAGGTGTCGCCGGGAGCGCCGTCATAACAGGCACTCCCGAAAGGCAACAACAATGCACTTCACTGCGGAGACATCGTCGAACGGTGTCGTCGAACGCGAGTTCACTCTCGGCGAGGTCACCGGCGTGCTCTGGTCGCCCGCATCCGGCTCCGATCACGCGCCCCTGGTGCTGATGGGGCACGGCGGCGGCCTGCACAAGAAGACGCCGGCACAACTGGCCCGCGCCCACGACGCCGTGACCACCTGGGGTTTCACCGTGGTCGCCATCGACGCCCCCGGACACGGCGATCGCCCACGTTCGGCGCAAGACGAGCAGGCCCGCGCCGACCTCGGGCAGGCCGTGGCGGCGGGCGACACCGAGCGCTTCCAGTCTGTCACTGTCCGCTACGCCACCTCGCTGGCGGAGCGTGCCGTCCCCGAATGGCAGGCGACCCTTGACGCCCTTCAGAAACTGCCCGAGATCGGGACCGAAGCGCCGATCGGCTACGGCGGCGGCATAACGCTGGGCACGGCGATCGGGATTCAGCTCACGGCGGTCGAACCCAGGATCACCGCCGCCATCTTCGGTGGCGGGTTCTTCCCGCACGAGGCGCTGATCGAGGCGGCGCGGCGGATCACCGTCCCGATCCAGTTCCTGCTCCCCTGGGACGACCAGCACGTCGACCGCTATGCCGCGCTCGCGTTGTTCGACGCCTTCGCCTCGAAAGAAAAGACGCTGCATGCCAACCCGGGCGATCATCGCACCATCCGCTGGGTCGGCGTCGACGACGAGTTCCTGCCCCGGCATCTTGGCCGGCTGTCCAGCGAGGTTCGCGGTGTCTAGCGTGGACCTATGGGCTTCTGGGAAGACGTCGACCGGCACCTGGTCCGGTATTCGGCGGCCGGGCGGTTCACCCCTGAGGTGATCGTGCGTGCCGAGGGCAGCTATGTGTTCACCGAGTCCGGAAGGCGGATCCTCGACTTCACCTCGGGCCAGATGAGCGCCATCCTCGGGCATTCCCATCCGGAGATCGTGGCGACGATCCAAGGCCAGGCGGCGACGCTCGACCACCTGTTCAGCGGCATGCTGAGCCCACCCGTGGTGGATCTCGCGCGGCGCCTGGCCGGATCGTTGCCGGATCCGTTGACCAAGGTGCTGCTGCTGACCACCGGCGCCGAGTCGAACGAGGCCGCGATCCGGATGGCGAAGCTGGTCACCGGCAAGCACGAGATCGTCTCCTTCGCCCGGTCATGGCACGGCATGACCCAGGCCGCGGCGGCCGCGACCTACAGTTCCGGGCGCAAGGGGTACGGGCCCGCCTCGCCAGGCAACTACGCGATCCCGGTCCCGTTCGCGCGCGGCTTCCGAGGACCAGCCGAGTTGGACTGGCAGGGCCAACTCGATCTCGCCTTCGACCTGATCGACGCCCAGTCGGTCGGTAGCCTGGCCGCCTGCATCGTCGAGCCGATCCTCAGCTCCGGCGGCGTGATCGATCTCCCGGACGGCTATCTGGCCGCGCTGTCGGCCAAGTGCCGCGAGCGGGGAATGCTGCTCATCCTCGACGAGGCACAGACCGGCCTGTGCCGCACCGGCACCTGGTATGCCTTCGAGCGCGACGGCGTCGCCCCCGACATCCTGACCCTCTCGAAGACGCTGGGTGCCGGCCTGCCGCTGGCCGCGGTGGTGACCTCCGCGGAGATCGAGGAGCGGGCGCACGAGCGTGGCTACCTGTTCTTCACCACGCACGTCTCCGATCCGCTGGTCGCCGCGGTCGGCAACACGGTCCTCGACGTCCTGGAACGCGACAAGCTCGAGGTGCGGGCCGCCGAGTCCGGCAGCTTCCTGCGCAGCGGCCTGCTCGACCTCGCGGACAAACACGAGATCATCACGGACGTACGCGGCCGCGGTTTGTTGGCCGGCCTGGAACTGGCCTCCGACGAGGTGGGCGCCGAGGTGACCCGACGCTGCCTCGAACTCGGGTTGCACATGAACGTCGTGCAGCTACCGGGCATGGGTGGGGTGTTCCGCATCGCGCCGCCGCTGACCGCCACCCAGGACGAACTCACCGAAGGGCTGGATATCCTCGGCCGCGCCCTGGCGATGGTCTAGCAGTAGCCCTGGTGCAGGAACGGCCGCTGTCCCGGCTCGCCGATGTCCAGCGGGAGGTTGACTGAGCTCGGCAAGGCGTCGAGGCTCACGTTGGGCAGGATGAACTCGCGCCCGGTGTATCGCTGCGCCACCGACTGGGCGGCAGCGGGCTTGCAGATGAACGGGTCGGCGTAGGTGTTGTAGCCGCGCCCGACACCGGTATTGAGGAAGCCGGCGTCCTGGCACTGGTAGAGCACCGCCCGCAGTGCCGCGGCGTTGCGGGGCCCCGCATAGCCCGCGGCGAAGTTGGCGAAACACTGCGTCGACTCGGCGCCCTCGTAGGGCGACGGCCCGGCGGCGGCCAGCGCGTTGAGGAAGTTGGCGTCGCAGCCGATGGCGGGCCCGGGGAAGGCGCCGTCGAGGAGCGCGTCGCGCCGGCAGCCGGTGACGTGCTCGAAGGCGTCGACGACGTCTTCGGTGCGCCCGAGCCGTGCGTACGCCCGCTCGAGGTCACGCAATGCCGCGCGCGGGAAGCCCAGTTGGTCATTGAGCAGGCGGAACCACTCAGCGAAGGTCGGCACCGGCGCGTGCACGCCGCGCGGGAGGGTGTAGACGGCGAGGTCCGTCGGGAAGGACCAGGTGTCCAGGCCGGGATAGCCGACGTACGACAGGATCCCGACGCCGACCTTCGCGGGCTGGTCACCGTAGCGGTTGCGCAGCCGCAGGTATGCCTCGAGGTTGGTGCTGGACCCGGCCCACGCGTACGCGAAGCCGCTGGGGTAAAGGAAGTTGTCGCCGCGGCTGTGCGTGGTGGCGAACAGGGTGGGCGCGACGCAGCGCACCTCCCGCGCCTGCCAGGCGGCCTGGTATTGGCTCGGCGTGCTGATGCAGCGCTCGCCCGCCGCGGCCGGCGAACTCACGGCGAGGCCGCCGACAACGGCCAAAACAAGGGCGCAGAGGAGGGTACGCATTCGGCGCAGGTCCATCGACGGCTCCTAGCGGTCCGGTGTCACGCCAGTCTCCACGCTGGAGCTACCCATGTCGATCCAGGGATCGAACCTCGTCAGGTAGCCGTCCGGTCGGACGGTGGACTGGCGTTGCCGCGCCCAGCGGACGGCTATCGGTGCCGCGAGGCCCGTCAGCGCGAACAGCGCACCGACGACGAACCAGCCGGGTGCGGCCCAGCCAATCCAGAGCCGAAATCACCCCCGCGATGGCGAGCCCGAAGCCCACCTGGCTGGCCGGAAGGCGCACCCCCTGGGTAAAGAAGAGCGCCCCGGCCGCCAGGTAGTCTTATTGCAAACTACTGGCAATAGCAGGTCATTGGCAGCAGCGCCCTAAGCGCGCGGCCCGAGGAACAGGCCGCCGCTCGCGTCGATGACCTGGCCGGTGACCCAGCGCGCGGCGTCCGAGGCCAGGAACGCGACCACCTCAGCGACATCGTCGGGCCCGCCCAGCCGGCCCAGCGCGGTCATTCCCGCGATGGCGTCGGCCAGGCCGGGCGCCGCGAAGGACGATCCGTTGGTCGGCGTCCGGGTGGCGCCGGGCGCGACGACGTTCACCGTGATGCCGCGGGCGCCGAGCGCGTTGGCCAAGGTCAGGCTCATCGTCTCGACCGCGCCCTTGGTCATGGCGAAAGACGTCTGGGTGGGGTTGGCCATCCGGGTCGCCACGGACGAGATGGTGATGATGCGGCCGCCGTCGGAGAGCAACGGCAAGGCCCGCTGGATGATGAAGTACGGCGCTCGCACGTTCACCGCGAACAGGTGGTCGAACTCCGCCGGCGTGGTGACGCCGAGGGGGCCAGCCGGCGCGACCGCCGCGTTGTTGACCAGGATGTCGAGCGGCCGCCCGGCCAGGCCGGCCTCGACGCCCGCGAAGAGCGTCTCGACGTCGCCGTCGACGCCGAGTTGCGCCCCGACGGCGAAGGCGCCGCGCCCGATCTCGTCGACGGTCGCCGCCGCACCCTCCTTGTCCGTGCCGAAGTGCACGATCACGGCCGCACCCCGCGCTGCCAGAAGGGCCGCGATCGCCTTGCCGATGCCGCGCGACGCACCGGTCACCAGAGCCGTCCGTCCGGTCAGATCGTTCATGTCGATTCACCTCAGTGTGTTAGTAACTACCAACTTGGTAGACGCTAACATACAGGTAGTCTCTACCAGTGAGCACATTGCGGGAGCAGCGGCGGGCCGAGACGCAGCGCGCCATCCAGGCGCACGCCATCCGGCTGTTCACCGCGCGCGGATACGACGCCACGACGGTGGCCGACGTCGCCGAAGCCGCAGGGGTGTCGCCGATGACCGTCTACCGGCACTTCCCCACCAAGGAAGACCTGGTGCTGGTCGACGAGTACGGCGCCCTCATCGCCGGGCGGATCGCCGCATCGCCCGCGGCGCAACCCCTGGTCCGCCGCATCGCCAGCGCGCTGGTCGAGTCGGCCGCGGTGTTGACCCGTGGCCGCAACGGCGCCGAGGAGCAGTTCCTGCTGGCCCGGCTGCGGCTCATGATCTCGACACCGGCTCTGCGGGCCAAGCACCTGGACAACTTCTACGCCCTCCAGCAGGCGATCGTCGATGGCCTCGGCGACGACGGCACCGATCCCGACGCGGCCTTCCGGATCCACGCCTCGGCCAGCGCCTGCCTGGCCGCCATGCACACGGCTCTGGTCCGCTGGGCCGAAGACGACGGACGGGCCGACCTGCCGGACGTGATCGCGAAAGCGCTGGCCGCCGCCTTCGGGACGGATTCCGTACACTGATTCCGATCGATGTATCGTCCCCTGGCCGATGCGGGTAGCCATGACCCTCGACAGCGTGCTTTACACCGGACCGTTCCACCTGGCGCTCCGGAAGGCGATCCGGGAACGCGGGCTGACCCTCGACCGGGTGCGGGCCCACCTCGCCCGGCGTGGGATCTCGATCGGCCTGTCCAGCCTCAGCGACTGGCAGACCGGGCGGAGCCGGCCGAGCGCCACGCGTACGGTCGCCGCCCTGGAAGAGGTCCTCGGCCTGCCGCCCGACGCGCTGGCCCGGTTGCTGGACTGCGCCGGCACCAGGGTGCGGCTGGCCGACATCGGTCCGGTGGCCGAGTTGGTCGACGTCGTGACCGACTCGCGACCAGGCGACCTCGAGTTGATCAGCACCCAGCACCGGGTGCACGTCGACGATGCCGGCCGGTTCACGCAGATGTGGGTGCGCACCGCGATCCGGGCACTCCGCGACGGCGTCGACCGGTATGTGGCCCGGTTCTACGGCGACCGCGGCTGTGATCCGCACCAGGTGCGCACCCGACCGTTGCGCAACTGCCGGCTGGGGCGCCGCCTCGTGCACCGGTCCGCGCCGGCGATGGTCTACGAGTTGGTCTTCGAGCAGGCCCTGCGGGCCGGTGACACCTGGGTGTTCGAGACCCGGCTCGCCGACCCGAGCGCGGGCGTGTGCTCGGAGTTCGCCTTCGGGTTCCGCTATCCGGCCGAGCAATGCCTGCTCGAGGTGCAGTTCCACCCGGGTGCGCTGCCGGCGAACACCCGCGCCTTCACCCAGTTTGACCTCAACGACCAGCGCCACGGCATCGGCGACCTGGCGGTGAGCAGGCACAACGCGGTGCACCTGATCGCGTCGGGGGTCGACTCCGGCGTGCTCGGCATCGCCTGGGACTGGCGCTGACCCGCTGCGCGGCCGGCACTCTAGGGACCAGTCACGCGACGGTCAAGCTGCGGAATTCCGCAGCTTGCCGGCACCCCGTTGACGGTGCGACAAAGACCGGCACAGCGGTCCGCTCACCGTCCCAGCGCCCGTCAACGGAATGAGTCCACCATGGTCTCTCGACCACTAGCCGCGCTCGTCGCCGCCGTGCTGCTCGCGACCGGCACGACCGGCACCCCCGCCCAAGCCAAGGAAGCACAACCCCCGCAACTGCCCCTGATCGACGCCGCCACGATCATCCGCACCGCCGCCGAGTCGGAACCCGGGCTCGCCTCCATCGTCATCGAGGAGAAGTCGGTGGCCGTCTGGTGGAAGGGCGCCGTTCCGACGAAGGTGCAAGCGGCCGTCGCCCAGGCGCGCCGGATCGCACCCGTGCGGATGGCCGGCGCCACACACTCCATCATGGAGCTGCGGGCGGCCTCCGCCACCCTGGAGGCCCAGCTCCGCACCGATCCCGGCTTCCACGGCATCAAAGCCCGGCCCGACGGATCGGGCCTGATCGTGAAGGTCGACGCGGTCGGCGTGAACCGCACGCTAGCCGCGACCGGCGTGCCGGTCACCTTCAGCGTCGAGCCACGGCTCACCCCGGTGGCCCGCAACAACGACAGCTCGCCCTGGTCGGGCGGTGCGCAGATCATCAATACCAGCATCGGCGCCGGCTGCACCGCCGGCTACGGCGTCAACACGCCCAGCGGCCCGGCCATCCTGACCGCCGGCCACTGCGGTCAGCCGGGCAACCGCGTCACCGACGGCGGCGGTGAGTTCATCGGCAACATCGGCGCCGACGACAACACGTTCGACGTGTTGCTCATCCCGACCAACGCGGTGAGCAACCGGATCTATGTCGGTGGCAACACCAGCACGCAACAGCTCACGGTCACCGGCGGCAGCGCTCCCTTTGTCGGCGAACGGCTCTGCCAGTCGGGCAACACCAGCGCCAACGCGGTCGGTGGCCAGATCTGCAACCTCCAGGTGCGGTTCGAAGGCACCGACTCGCAACGCCTGTGGGAGGCCACCCAGCTCGACGGCCAGATCGCCGCGCGGCCGGGCGACAGCGGCGGCCCGGTCTACCTCGACCGCGGCGACGGCACCGTGACCGCGCGGGGCACCACCACCCGGGTCGCCGGTTCCGGGCTCGGCTTCGCCGGGTTCGAGAAGGCGCAGCAGCGCTTCGGCGTATCGACCCCGGGCGGCAGCACCGGCCGGACCGGGCAGGTGGTCAGCGCGGCGACGAACAAGTGCCTGGACATCAACGCGGGCGGTACGGCCGACGGCACCAAGATCCAGCTCTGGACCTGCAACGGCACCGGGGCGCAACGCTGGACGATCGGCGGCGACGGCACCGTACGCGGCCTGGGCAAGTGCCTGGACGTCCGGTCGAGCGGCACCGCCAACGGCACCGTCGTGCAACTCTGGGGCTGCAACGGGACCGGCGCGCAGGTCTGGGCCGCCCAGTCCAACGGCTCCCTGGTCAACCCGCAGTCGGGCCGGTGCCTCGACGTCGCCGGCAACGGCAACGCCGACGGCACCCAGATCCAGATCTGGGACTGCGTCGGCGTCGCGAACCAGCGCTGGACCCTCCCGGCATAGGCGCGACGGCCGCCGGGGTGCGGCTACCCGCACCTCGACGGCCGCGCCAGCGCGGATGTTCCAGAAGGGCGCGGCGACCAGGGTGAAGGCATGGAATCCGTCATCTCCCTGACGTCGGTGTCGCGGCGTTATCCGCGTGGCGTGCTCGCGCTGCGCGACGTGTCCCTCGACGTTCCGGCCGGCCAGTTCGTCGCCGTCATGGGCGCGACCGGGTCGGGCAAGAGCACGCTGCTGCACTGCGCCGCCGGGCTCGACCGGCCCACCTCCGGTCGGGTCCGGCTGGCCGGCCACGACGTCACCCGGATGCGCGAGGCACGGCTCACCCGCCTGCGCCGCGACCGGGCCGGGTTCGTCTTCCAGTCCTACAACCTGCTCTCCGAGCTGACCGTGCGCCAGAACGTCGCGCTGCCGATCCGGCTCGGCGGCCCCCAAGCACGCGGCGTCGACGAGGTGCTCGCCCAGGTCGGCCTGACCGGCCTCGGCGAACGACCGGTCGGCGAGCTGTCCGGCGGCCAGCGGCAGCGCGTCGCGATCGCCCGCGCGCTGGTGACCGGGCCGGCGGTGATCTTCGCCGACGAGCCGACCGGTGCCCTCGACCCGACCACCGGCGCCCGGATCCTCACCCTGTTGCGCGAGGCGGCCGACCGCGACGGGGTGACCGTGCTGATGGTCAGCCACGACCCGATCGCCGCCGCGTGGAGCGACCGCCTCGTGTTGCTGCGCGACGGCAGCGTCGCGGACGACGGCCCGGCACCGGGCGACGCGGCCGCCATCTCCGACCGGCTCAAGAGCGTCTCGGCGGTGACCGCGTGATCCGCCAGGCGCTGCGCCGCAACCCGTGGGCCTTCCTCGGCCCCGCCGCCACCCAGGCGCTCGCCGCCGCGCTGGTCACCACCGGGCTGTGCCTGCTCGCCTCGTTCGACGGCGCCCCACTCGATCCGGCCCAGCGCGCCGCGCTGACCGACAGCGGCATCGCCGACCTCGGGCTGATCTTCGTGGTCTCCTCGATCTACCTGTCGTTGCTGATCGTCGGCGTCACCATGGGCACCGCGATCGCCGACCAGGCCCAGGACCTGGCGCTGGTGCGCACGATCGGCGCGACCCCGGCCCGGGTCCGGCGCGCGATCGCCGCGCAGGCCGCCCTGATCGCCGTGCCCGCCACCGTCGCCGGCATCCCGCTGGGCCTGCTGGCCGGCTACACCTGGCTGACCGGCCTCACCGGGCACGGCGTCGTGCCGGCCGAGGTCACCTTCCGGATGCACGGCGGCACCGTGCCGATCGCGTTGGCGGTCACCGTCGGCACCTCGTTGCTCGGCGCGCTCGTCGCCGCGATCCGGCCGTCCCGGCTGCGGCCGGCCGTGGCGCTGACCGAGTCCGCGGTGCCCCGGCGGCGTGCCGGCCTCGTGCGTACCCCCATCGGGTTGTTGCTGGTGGCCGGCGGCATCGCGCTGGCCGTGCAGCTCACCCGCGTCGACGCCGGGACCGCCGACCAGGCCGGCTTCTTCGTCATGCTCGCCATGTGCGTGGGCGTTGGCCTGCTCGGGCCGCTGCTGTTGCGGGTAGCGGCACCGCTGGCCCGACTGTTCGGGTCGACCGGCGCGCTCGCCGCCGACGCCGTCATCGCCCGGGCCCGGTCGCTGTCCGGCGCGCTCGTCCCGCTCACCCTGGCCGTCGGGTTCGCCGCGTTCACGATCGTGCTGGGCACGACGACCGAGCACGTCACCGGCGTCGCAACGCCGGCCGCGGACCGCTGGCTGGCGTACGCCGGCACCGGCGCCTACACGACTTTCGCGGCCATCGCCGCGGTGAACACCCTGGTCACCGTGATCCAGGCGCGGCGGCACGACCTCGCCGTCATCCGGCTGGCGGGCGGCACGCGGGGGCGCACGCTGGCCGTGGTGATCTGCGAGGCTCTGGTGGTGACCGCCACCGCACTCGTGGCCGGCGCCGTTGTGGCCACCACCACGCTGCTGCCCCTGCTGCACACCGCGCTGGGCACCTGGCGCCCGTGGCTGCCGGTCTCGTGGCTGCTGGGCGGCATCGCGATCACCGCCGTCCTGGTGCTCGCCGGCATGGTGTTGCCGGCCGCGGCCGGCCTGCGCCGGGCACCGATCGAGGTCGTCGGGTGATCCTGCTCCGGGTCTGGCTGACCGCCCGCCTGTGGCGCGAACTGGCGTTCGTGTTCGTGGCCGCGGTGCTCAGCCTGCCCACGTTCGCGTTGGCACTGCTCGGGATCGCCGCCGGCGCCCTGTCCGTCGTCATCTTCGGCTTGTTCCTGCTCGCCGGCGTGCTGTTCCTGGCCCGGGGCACCTCGCGTTACTTCCGCACCCCGGCCCGGCGGTTCCTCGGCTGGGACTGGCCCGACCCACCTCCGCTGGGCCCACGCACCCGGTGGGGGCGGATCGTCGCGGTGCTCGGCGATTCCACGGCCTGGCGGGCGCTCTGCTACTGCTTCCTGCGCTTCCCGCTGATCTACGCGGGCGCCTACGGCGTGGCGATCGCCGTCGTCAGCGGCCTGCTGGCGCTGACCTATCCGGCGTGGTGGTTTCTCGCCCCGAACCCCTTCAACTCGCTGGACGCGCACACCTGGGGGCAAACCTGGCTGGAGGCGGGCCGGGGTGCGCTGCTGCTGCTCGCGCTGCCGTGGTTTCTGCGGCTGATCGTGCTCGCCGACCGCTGGCTCGTCCGGGGACTGCTCAACCCGACCCGCGCGGCCCGGCGGATCGCCCAGCTCGAAGCCGGCCGGGCGGCGCTGCAGGCCGACGCGGCGGCGATGCTCCGCCGGGTCGAGCGCGACCTGCACGACAGCACCCAGGCGCGGCTGGTCTCGCTCGGTGTCGCGCTCTCCCGGATCGAGCACCGCAGCACCGAGCAACCGGTGCGCGCCGTCGCCGCGGACGCCCGCGGCACCGTCACCGAAGCCCTCGCCGAGTTGCGCGACATCGTCCGCGGCCTGCATCCACCAGCGCTCGACGACGGCCTCGACGTGGCACTATCCACATTGGCTGGTCGCAGCGCGGTACCCGCTTCGGTCACGGTCGAGCTGACCCGGCGGCCACCCGACGCGGTCGCCTCGGCCGTCTACTTCACCGTGGCGGAACTGCTCACCAACATCGCGCGGCACGCTTCCGCCAACCGGGCCCGGATCTCGCTCGGCGACGACGGCGGCGAGCTCACGCTGGTCGTGCACGACGATGGCCGCGGCGGAGCGACGAAGGACGGGCCGGGCACCGGGTTGAGCGGGCTGGCCCGCCGGGCCGAGGCGCTGGACGGCGTTCTGCACATCGAGTCGCCCCCCGGCGGCCCGACCACCATCACCATGACCCTGCCCCGGGAGCCCTGAGATGCGCGTCGTCATCGCCGAGGACAACGCCCTGCTGCGCGACGGGATCGTGCTGCTGCTAGGCGAGCACGACATCGAGGTGGCCGCCGCGGTCAGCGACGCCGACGCGCTGCTCGCCGCCGTCGCCGCCGAGCGGCCCGACGCGGCCGTCGTCGACGTGCGGATGCCGCCGACGCACACCGACGAGGGCCTGCGGGCGGCGCTCACGATCCGGTCCGAGCACCCGGAGATCGCCGTCCTGGTGTTCTCCCAGTGGGTGGAGACCAGCTACGCCCGGCGGCTGCTGTCGGAGCACACCGGCTACGTCGGCTACCTGCTCAAGGACCGGATCGTGAGCACCGACGAGTTCGTCGACGCCTTGCGCCGGGTCGCGGCCGGCGGCACCGCCCTCGACCCGGAGCTGGTCCGGCACCTGCTCGCCGCGCCCGCGGTGGACGCCGGGCTGGCCCGGCTGTCGGCCCGCGAGCGGGAGATCCTCGGCCTGCTGGCGGAGGGGCGCTCGAACGTGGCCATCGCCGAGACGCTGCACCTCGCCGAGCGCAGCGTGGAGAAACACGTCACGGCGATTCTCACGAAGCTCGATCTGCCCCACGACCGCTCGGACCACCGCCGGGTCCTGGCCGTGCTGCGCTACCTGCGCGCCTGACCCGGTCAGTTTCGGAGAAGCAGCCGTCCGGGTGGCTGCCTAGCATGGGAAACATGAACGAGGCGAAGTACGACGGGTTCACCGAGGAAGAGCGCGACGCGATGAAGGAGCGCGCCAAGGAGCTCAAGGCGACCGCTCGCCGTGGCTCCCGCGCGGCCAAGGCAGACGGCGAAGGCGACGTGCTCGCCAAGATCGCGGAGATGCCGTCCGACGACCGTGCCATCGCCGAGCGGCTGCACGCCTTGATCAAGGAAAACGCGCCGGTCCTCACACCGAAGCTCTGGTACGGGATGCCCGCGTACGCCCTCGACGGCAAGGTTCTCTGTTTCTTCCAGCCCGCGGCGAAGTTCAAGACGCGGTACTCGACGCTCGGCTTCAACGACGTCGCGCGGCTCGACGACGGCACCATGTGGCCGAGCGCCTTTGCCATCACCGAGCTGACCGCCGCCGACGAGGCGCGGATCGCCGCTCTGATGAAGCAAGCGGTGAGCTGAGTCAGTCGGCGGGCGCCCGCATCCGCCACGCGTCGGTGACCAGTTCGCGCAACCGTTCCTGATCGACCCGGGCCAGCCAGAGCATGACCAGCGGCAACCCGTCGTACCCCGGCGTGGTGAAGAAGAGGTCGGGTTCGCCCAGCAGCAGCGCCTGCTTCTCGGCCTCGTCGCCGACGTAGAGCACCGCGATGTCGCTGCGGATCACCCGCCGCTGGCCCGGGCGGCGTTCCGGGTATGACCAGACGAACCCCTTGTCGGCGACCCGGAAGTCGAAGCCCTCGCTGTCGATCTCGACCACCTGCGGGAGTGCCAGCGCCAGCGCACGGACGTCGTCGGCGTCAGCCATCCGCACAGGCTAGCCGCCCCGCCGCGGTCGCCATGACGACTCGCTACTGCCCTCGATCGATGGAACGACGTACGGTCAGGGCGTGCCTCGCGTGTTGTTGCAACGCGACGCCGAGCTGGCCTCCCTCGGGCGGCAGGTCGCCGCAGTGCGGGCCGGCATCGGGCGGATGATCATCGTCGATGGGCCAGCCGGCATCGGCAAGTCGAGCCTGCTCACCGCCACCGCCGACACGGCTTCGGCGGCCGGAATACGAACGCTGCGGGCGTCCGGCAGCCCGCTGGAGCAGGACGCCGGCTGGGGCGTCGCCCGGCAGCTTTTCGCGCCGGTGCGGGGTGCGGAGTTCGCGGTCGGCGCCGCGGCGTTGGCTCGGCGGGCGCTCGACGCCGACGAGGCCGAGCCGGTCCGCGGCGGTGACGCCATGCACGCCGCGATGCACGGCCTGACCTGGCTCGCAGCGGGCGTCGCCGAGCGCGGGCCGACGCTGATGGTCGTCGACGACGTGCACTGGGCCGACCCGCCGTCGCTGCGCTGGCTGGCCGGGTTGGGGCGGCAACTCGGCGAGCTGCCGCTGGCGATCCTGTGCGCGGTGCGCACCGGTGAGCCGCCGACTTCCGCCGATCTGCTCGAGGAACTGCTGGCGATGGCGCCGGAGCCGCCGGTGCGGCCCGGCCCCCTCGGACCGGCCGCCGTCGCGGCGGTGGTTGCGCAACGGTTGCCGCACGCCGGGCCGACCTTCGCGCCGGCCTGCCACGCGGCCACGGCCGGCAACCCGTTCCTGCTCGGCGCGTTGCTCAACCACCTGATCGCCGAGCGGGTGGAGCCGACCGACGAGTTCGCCGCCACCCTGAGCGCGTTCGGCCCGGAGCAGGTCGCCCGCAGCGTCGGCCGGCAGCTCCTGCGGCTGCCCGCGGGCTCGGCCTCGCTCGCCCGGGCGTTCGCCGTCCTGGGCCGCGGCGCACCGTTGCGCCACGCGCGCGAGCTGGCCGGGTTGTCACCCGACGACGCTCTCCGGGTGGCCGACCAGTTGCGGGCCGCCGGGCTGCTGGACCGCGCCGACGACCGCTGGTTCCTGGTGCATCCGCTGGTCGCCGGCGCTCTCTACAGCGAGCTGGCCGGTGGTTCGCGGAGCCGGTGGCACGGGCGCGCCGCGCGGCTGCTCGCCGGGGAGCGGGCCGACCCGGAAGCCGTCGCGCTGCACCTGTTGCGCACCGAGCCCGCCCGCGACGAGGCGACCGTGGCCACTTTGCGAGCCGCAGCCGAGCGGGCGGGCCTGCGCGGCGCACCGCAAAGCGCGGCAGTGTTCCTCCGGCGCGCGCTGGTGGAGCCGCCGCTCGAGCGGGCCGTCGAGGCGGACGTGCGCAACGAGCTCGGGCTAGCCCTGGCTGCCCATGTGCAGCCCGAGGCACCCGCGCTGCTGGCCGCCGCCGTCGACCTGGCCGCGACCCCCGAGCAGCGCGCGCGGATCGCCCTCTCCGGCGCCCGGGCGCTCGGCCTCAGCGGTCACTTCGTCGAAGCCGGGCGACTGTGCCGGATCGGCCTGGACCGGCCGGACGGCATCGCACCCGACGTCCACGCCCAGCTCGAAGCCGAGCTGGTGGGCAACATCTGGCTCGACACGTCGACGGTGGACGAGGCCCGCTCCCGGTTGCGGCCGTCTCCCTCGCCGGAGCCGGCCTGGCAAGTGATCGCGGCGTGTGCCGCTCTCTTCGACGGCGCGCCCGCGACGTCGACCATGGCGCTGCTCACCCCGGCGCTCCATAGTGGAACGCTCGACGAGGCGGGCTCGATCCTCGCCACCTGGGCCAAGTTCGTCCTCGTCGACAGCGGTGAGCTCGACGCCGCGCGTTCATATTGCACGGCGTTGATCGAGGCGGCCCGTCCGCGCGGCTGGCTGATCGCCCTCGCGCACGGCAGCTTTCTGCGGGCGCTGGCCCTGATCCGGGCCGGCGAGATCCGCGGCGCGGTGGCCGACGCCCGGTTCGCCTACGAGTTCAAGCTCGCCAACTCTCCCCTGCCGGCCCTGCTGTGGTCGGCGTTCACGCTGGTGGAGGCGCTGACCCAGCACGACGAACTGGCCGAGGCAGATCTGGTGCTGCGCACCGTCGGCGATCCGCCATCCGGTTCGCTGGCCACCGCGCACCTGCTGGAAAGTCGCGCCCGGCTGCGGCTGGCCCAGCACCGACCGGCGCAGGCCCACGCCGACCTGCTCGCCGCCGCCGACCACTGGACGCGCTTCGGTGCGGTGCACCCGGGTCTGGCCACCTGGCGGGTGGACGACGCCGAGGCGTTGACGGCGCTCGGCGACCGCGCGGCCGCGCGCCGGCTCGCGGAGGAACACCTCGACCTCGCCGCCCGGGTCGGCCTGCCCGGCCCGCGCGGCGCCGGCCTGCGGGCGCTGGCCCGGACCACTGGCCCCAAACCCGCCGTCGACCTTCTCGAGGAGGCGGTGGACCTGCTCGTTGGCACACCGGAACGCCTCGAATACGCCCGCGCGCTCGTCGACCTGGGCACGGCGCTTCGGCGTAGCAACCACCGCGACGCGGCCCGCGACGCGCTGCGCCGGGCCCTGACGGTGGCCGACCGGGGTGGCATGCGGCTGCTCGCCCGCCGTGCGCGGCACGAACTCGAAGCATCCGGCGCCCGGCCTCGCCGGGCGGCCGTGACCGGGGTGGACGCGCTGACCTCGGCTGAGCTCCGGGTGGCCACCCTCGCCGCCGAGGGACACAGCAACCCGGAGATCGCGCAGCGCCTGTTCGTCACCCGCCGCACCGTCGAAACCCACCTCACCCACGTCTACGCCAAGCTCGGCGTCACAACCCGGACTGACCTCGCGGCGAGCCTCCGGTAACGGCGAACGTCGGCGGCAGGTGCCGGCCGTTGACGAGGTGGAGGCACGATCGGCCACCTGTCACCGGGGCGAGAGCGGCTCACCGCGCACGTAGACAGCCCTGATCGCGTCAATCGCCGCCGGGTCGGTGAGCGGGTCGCCATCGACGGCCAGCAGGTCGGCGTCGTAGCCCGGCGCGATCCGGCCCTTGCGGTCGCCCAGCCCGACCACCGTCGCGGCGCGCGACGTGCTGGCCCGCAGCGCCTCGGCCGGCGTCATCCCCACCCAGGCGGTCAGCATGCCTACCGCCGAGCGCAGCACGTCGGCCGGCTTGCCGGGGCCGAGGCCGGCGTCGGTGCCGGCGATCAGGTCGACGCCGCCGGCGTACATCTTGCGGACGTTGACGATGATCGCCGGGATCCGCTCCATCATGCCGCTGGGCGGCGGCGGCCCGCCGGGGCGCACGACCATGCCGAGCGTGAGGCCGATGGTGACCGGCGCCGCGGCGAGGGCGGCGACCAGGTCGTCGGGCATCGGGTCGATCCCGTCGAGGGTCATCAGGGTGACGTGTTCGAGACCGTCGACGCCGGCGGCGAGGGCGTCGCGCACCGTCTGGAGACCGTGCGCGTGCGCGACGATCGGCAGGCCGTGGGCGTGCGCCTCGTCGGCGGCGGCGCGCAACTCGTCGGCGGTGAACTGCGATAACTCGGGCCGGCTGCCGGGCGTGATGTTGCCGCCGCTCGCCATGATCTTGATGACGTCGACGCCGCGTTCGGCGTGCTCGCGCACTGCGGCCCGCAGGCCGTCGATGCCGGCCGCGGCGCCGCCCAGGTAGTGGCAATGACCGCCGGGCGTGGTGATCGGCGGGCCCGACGCGACGATCGTCGGCAGCGTGCGGTCGGTGCGCGCGGCCTCCCGCAGCCGCAGTGCCAGGTAACCGCGGTCGCCGAGGTCGCGCACGGTGGTCACGCCGCCGGAGGCGGTGCGCCGGCCGGCCTCGACCATCGCGGCGTAGGCGGCCTCGTCGTCGCGGCCGGCCAGCGCCGCCACCGGGTCGAGGGAGGCGTCGAACGCCAGATGGACGTGCCCGTCGACCAGGCCCGGCAGCAGCGTCGCCGAGCCGAGGTCGACGACGTCGGCGCCGTCGGGCGGTGCCGTGCCGACCGAGACGATCAGACCCGTGCCCGGATCGACGGTGACGACGGCGTTCGGGGTCAGCGTGTCGCCGGTCCCGTCGAAGAGCCTGGCGGCACGGACGGCGGTGAGCCGTTGGCGCGGGGTCGCGGTGACTGTCACCCGGGCAGTGTCCCGCCGTTGGCGCCGGCACGATGTCAACTGGACTACAGACACGTGCAACCGATTGCCGCGCCGCAGCGCACCTTTAACCGAGGAGGTGCCATGCCGCGCGGCGAGACCAATGATCAACGGCAGTTTCGGGAGTACTTCACGGCACGGCGCGACGCGGTCCGCCGGACCGCCTATGTGCTCTGTGCTCTCCGCCGACATCGGGTACGCCAACTTCGACGCCTGGCTGACCGAGAAGGGCCAGACGGCGTACGAGCGGATCCCGCTCGGCAAGTCACTCACTGTCTAATGTAGTCGGCGACCGCGTCGGCGAACCGGTCGAGGTGCGGCGGGAACTCCGGCCGGGGTGCTTCGGGACAACCGGGCAGCTCCGTCGACCCCGGCACCACGCGCAGCAGGGCATCGACCGTCCGGCGCTGGTGGACGGGGTTGTCCGGCAGCGCGGCAAGCACGCCCACCGGCTGTGCGAGGGTGGCGAGTTCGTCGTCACGCGAACCCCGCAGCGTCTGCCCGGCCAGCAAGGCGTCGGCGACCTGCGGGGTGGCGCCCAGCGCGGTCAGTGCCGGCCGCATCCGGGCGTCCATCTCGTCGTCGCCGGCCGTCGCCGGCCAGGCCAGCAGCAACCGCTCGACCCGGTCGGGTCGGGCCAGAGCGAGCCGGACCGCGGCCGAGCAGCCGTTGGAGCCGGCCAGCACGGTGACCGGACGGTCGGGCAGCGCCGCCGCGAGGTGATCGGCCTCGCTGCTCCAACTCGGCGCCCGGTGAAGGCGGTCCGCCGTGCGCACGTCGAGCCCGCGGCGCTGGAGCGCGGTGACGACGCCGGGCCGGTGCCAGAAGCGTTCGGCGTCCATGTCTTCCCAAAGACCGCCGGGCACCAGCAGCAGCGTGGTCATCGGATCCCCTCGTGGTGAAGCGTCAGACGTTAACGGTCTCGGCCACCGGCGCGGGGCGAGGGGCCGGCCGCAGCAGAAGGACA
>Ga0193743_1001195_pt1 | contig 19528 bp, 10 predicted proteins | sample L2c2metaG_FD_143038 | JGI IMG/M metagenome (GOLD analysis project Ga0193743, IMG submission 143038) | Soil microbial communities from a riparian zone of the East river system, Colorado, United States - L2c2 | ecosystem: Environmental > Terrestrial > Soil > Riparian zone | place: USA: East River... | reverse complement strand
TCGGTCATGTCGAAGCCGGCCGGATCGATGTAGTGGTTCATGTAGAGGCGCTTGAGGTTCATCTGGATCGTCGAGTGCCGAACCTCGTCGATCATCTGCACGGCGAGCCCATTGTGGATCTCGGGGTTGGGCACCGCGTCAATGGCCATCGGCATCGCCCGGGCGGCGGAGATCTCCGGGAACGGGATGATGGACAGGAACAGCTTCTGCCACTCCATCCACCGCTCCTGCACCTGCCGGAACATGTTGCCCCGGATGGCGCCGTCCATTGCGCCGAAGACGCGGTTGTCCTTCTCCTCCTCCATCGGGAAGTAGGAGCGCAGGATCTGCTTGAGCGGGTCCTTCTTCGGGGCCTTGTCGAACTTGTAGTCCGTGCCGAACCGCTTCGCGGGAGTGGCAAAGGTCGGTTCCCAGGACAGCTCCGTGATCTTCTTGTGTGCCTTGCTGAGACTTTGTCGGCTCACGCCTGACCTCCGGTGCTCGGATTTTTGTCGGCTCGTCATCGCGGTGCCTGGAATCAGACACGGCGCGACGGTCTCGATGCGTCTCAAAGGTGAGACCTGTCGTACAGCCGCCTCGGCTAGCCTCTTGGTACGCGGCATACGGGAGAGCGATGGAGCACTCACGACGGCACCTGGTGCCGGCGCAACGCCTGGTGGCGGAGGCCCGTGAGCATTTCCTGGCCTCCGAAGAGGGCGCTGCCGGCGCTGCGGGCGCTGCCGGCGCCGCGGGTGCCGCCGTCGACGTGCGAGCGGCGATCCTGGACTCCTGGCGGCGGTGCCAGGACTGGAACGTCTCCGCCGACCGGGTCGAGGTGCGGTACGTCGGCAGCGCGAACCTGGACACCCCACTGGTGGAGAACGCAAGGCCGCAGCTGCAGCAGCTGGCCGACCTGCTGAGCGGGGAACCGGTGAGCGTGATCCTCACCGACGTGGACGGCGTGGTTCTCGGCAGATTCACCGACGACGGGGCGTTGCGGAGGAAGCTCGACCAGGTCAACCTCGCCCCCGGCTTCGCCTACGCCGAGCGCGATGTGGGTACCAACGGCATCGGCACCGCGCTGCAGCGCAACAGCACGGTCGCGGTCATCGGCAACGAGCACTACGCCGATGGCCTGGCCGACCTCGCCTGTTTCGGCGCGCCCATCCGGAACCCGGTCAGTCGCAAGACCGTCGGCCTGCTCGACCTGACCACCTGGCACCGGGCAGCCACACCCCTGCTGGCGGCGCTCGCCGCGAAGACCGCGACCTGTATCGAGAAGACCCTGCTCGCCGCGGCGGGCCAACGGGAGCTGGCACTGCTACGTCAGTACCACGCGACCTGCCGACGCACCGACCGCCCGGTATTGGCGACCAACAACGACGTCATGATGATGAACGAGGCTGCCCGACTGACGCTCGCGCCGGAGGACCAGTCGCTGTTGCTCGCCCAGGCCGCCGAGACGATCGAGAGCGGCCGCCCGCGCACCCTGTTCGTCGAGCTCACCGACACGGTGGCGCAGCTGGAATGCACGCCGGCGTGGAGCGAGACCGGTCTGGCCGGATGCGTGGTTACCGTCCGATTCGATACACCTGTGGTCGACCTCGGTGCCGTCCCGCGCCGCGGCGAGGTGACGATCCCCGGCCTCGCCGGATCGAGTCCGACCTGGAAGCGCTGCTGCGGTGACGCGCTGCGCGGGTATCGGAGCGGAGGGCCGCTCCTGCTGGTGGGAGAGCCGGGTGTGGGCAAGCTCGCCATCGCGAACGCCGTCCACCGGTACCACGCGCCAGAGAGGTTCGTGGACGTGTTCGACGCCCGCGCCGCGACCGCCGACGCCTGGCTCCACCATGTGCGGGCGGCGCTGTCGACCGGGCGGGGCACCGTCGTGCTGCGTCACCTCGACCTGCTGCCGGCGGAGATCCTGCCGAACCTCCTCGCCGAACTGCGGTCGGTGGCCGAGCACAGCGGAGATCGCCCCGGGCCGCGGCTGGTGGCGACGACCAGGACCCTGGACCTCGGCCCCGGCTTCGACGAACTACTCGACCTGTTCGCCGTCACCGTGACCGTGCCACCGCTGCGGCAACGCCCCGACGACCTGCGCGACATCGTCCCGGTGCTGCTGACTCGGCTGCGCCCGCGTGATCCGGTGTGCTGCTCACCGCGGGCCATGAACTATCTGCTGCGCGGCCGGTGGCCGGGGAACGTGGCCGACCTGCAGGCCGCGCTGAGCTGCGCGGCCCAGAAGTGCCGCTCCGGTGTCATCCAACCTCAGGACCTGCCACCCGACTGTCGCGCGGTGGGCCGACGCACGCTCACCCCGCTGGAGTCGATCGAGCGCGATGCCATCGTCAACAGCCTCGCCGCGACGAACGGAGACAAGCTCGCCGCGGCCAAGGAGCTCCAGATGTCGCGGGCGACCATCTACCGCAAAATTAGGCGCTACGCGATCGATCTTGGTAGGTGAGCTTTCGGATGCGAAAAGACGATCGGTTCCGCCACCCATAGTAAAGGGGCGGTAACCCAAGGGCTGGTCTTGCTGCGTCGTCTGCTGCCGCGGAGGACCTGCGCAGTCAAGCACTTCGCAGCGGACGGATGTCGCTCAGTGTGGGGCCGAGCCGATCACGTTCGATCTCGAGGTGTTCCTTGCCCAGTGTGTGGTTCCGCCCTTCCGATCGTTCATAGCCAAATGGCGCTACGCAGTAGTCGGGCCACCACGAACACGGCGAGGCTGCGCGGGTTCGACTAGCGCGGGGGGCAGGGCCGCTCGACGCCCATGCCGGCCGGCAGCAGGCCTCGCTCCTCGTCGCTGAAGGGGCGGTCGGTGTACCGGCACAGGTGCTCGACCCACTGCGCGGCCGTCAGCGGGAACGCGATCGGGAGCGCTCCGCCCTTCGCCTTGAGGCGGATGTGGGTGCCGTCGTCGCTCACCGGATAGCTGCCGAAGTAGGCCGTGGTGAGGCGCACGGACCCGCTCTGCCGCCCGGACGACACGTCCCAGAAGGTGAGCTGGTTGACCTCGGGAACCGCGGTCGGCTCCACGATCACCAGGTAGCCGTCGGCGTCGAGCCCGTGCAGGACGCCCACACTCGGGACCGCGATCGGGCGACCCACCGGTTCGCGGCGGTCGACGTCCCAGATCTGCACGGTGAGGTCATTGCCGAGGACGAGCAGCCGGGTTCCGGTGCGGTCGTACTGCACGCTCGCCGCGCTCCGGCCCGCCGCGGTCGGCAGGATGCCGTCCTGGTCGCCGGTCACCGGGTTCCACAGCTCGACCCCGTTGATCCCGGGCACGACCGCGACCTGCGCGACCGGCCCCGGCCGGGCCGCGACCTCGGGATTCTCCAGGAACCGGTGCATCCGCTCAATGGTCCCAGCGAGGAACATCGGGGTGCCCAGGATCTTCCCTGTCCCGCGGTCCCAGGCGAAGACGGTCCCGTCGGCGAGCAGGACGATGCGTTCCGCGGTGGTTTGCACCACGGGTTCCGTCGGGACGGGCGGATCGGGGAATGGTTTGAGCCTGGTCTGTAGTCTCGGGGCCAGCGAGGGAAGGGCGTACTCCGCGTACTGCCGTTGTCTCGGGGCGCTGCTGAGCACACCGAGCGCGTCGGACACCTCGACGAGGTTCGTTCCGTCCGCGGGCTCAGGGATTGTCGTCTCGGCCAGCGGGATCTGGGTCGACGCGTCGAGCACGGCCACCCGGTCGTTGGCGAGCAGCGCCACCTCGTAACGCTCGTCGGAGCTGAGGACCAACGACTCCGGTGCCGACGGGAGCCGGGCCGCCGGTTCGGCACGCAGGGCGACGAGGGAACGCGCGCTGGGCCGCAGCACCGTGCGTCCCCCGCCGGGTCGGGGGACCACCGCCGTCACCACAGCGGTGTGCAGCTCCGTCGCCACGGCGCGCAGGTCCGGGGGCGCGGCGAACTCGAAGGCGGCCCCCTCGGCGAGGCTGATGATGCGGAAGAGATCGACATCGCGCTCGCGGTCGGCGGTGCGCGCCTCGATGAGGTGCAGTTGATCGGCGGAGAGGTGGATCTCCAGGTAGTCGCGCGTGCACGGGGCGAGCAGGCCGATGCGCTGCCGGTCCGCTCCGGACTCGGCGGCCCGGACGAGTACCGCGCGCGGGTCGTCGGGCGCGCACGTGAGCACGAAGCGGCCGGCGATCACGCTGTGCGGGGCGTGGTTGAAACGGACGGTTCCGTCGCTCAGGGAGCGGGCGGTCAGCCGGCCGTCCGGCTCCTGGATGCTCTCCAGCACGACGTTCGGGTCGAGGGTGGGCTCGATCTCGTGGAGCACGGGTTCGCGGATCGGGTTGAGCAGATGGGGCACCGCCGCGCCGAGGGCGATGTCCCAGACCACGAGGTCGTAGTGCCCGTCGCGCCACGGGGTGAGCCAGGTGAGCCGGCGGCCGTCCGGCGAGAGCCTCAGCATGGCAGTGTCGACCGGGGGGATACCGGGACCGTCGATCCGCGTCGGCCCGGTCCGCGCGACGACGTCCCAGAGGGCGAACCCGCCTGCCGGGTCCGGGACGACCAGCAGCCGCCCGTCGCGGCTGAGCCGGCCGGTCGAGGATCCGGGCGGTACGCCGGGTACGTCCCAGCGCTCCGCTGATCCGGTTGGCAGGCCACGAAGCACCGCGAGCCGCCGGTCGTCCTCCCGGATCACCACGGTCATGCCGTCGTCCGACGTCCCGAAGGCTCCGAAGGGCTGCTCGGTGAGGTCCGGGTACACGGCTTCGACCGAGCGTGTCGCCATCGCGAGCCGGGCCAGGGCGGTCCGGACGGTCGGGTTGGTCGGATCGGCCTGCCACGCCGTCAGCGCCAGCGCGGCGGCGGTGCCGGGATCGGCGCCGATCCGCGCGATCGCCGCCTGGCCGAGGATCTCGGCGTTGGCGAGCCGCAGTTGGGCGCTGACCTGGTTGCGGCTCGTCACCGCGACCGCGCCGAACGTCCCGGCCACCAGTACGAGCACGGCCAGAACCGCTGTGATGACGCGCCACCGCCGCACCTCGCGCCGCTGGCGCGACCGGCTGCGGTCGACGAACTCGCTGGCAGCAGGGGAGACGTCGCCGGTGCGGGCGGGCAGCCAGTCCTGGGCCACCGCGAGCGCGCTGCCGCGAAGCAGGGCGCCGTCGTCGCGGCCGGCCGCCTCCCATCGGTCGCGCTGCTGCTCGAGCTGGTCGCGCCAGGACAGGAAGTCCCGGTCATGGGTGAGCCAGTCCCGCAGGCGCGGCCAGTGCGCGATGAGTGCCTGGTGGGCGAGCTGGACGCGGTCGCCGTCACCACCGGTCCGCTCGACGACGACCAGCCGCCCCGCCACGAGCGGAGTGACGAGCGGGTGCAGGTCGGCGGCGATATCGGCGAGTCGTTGCGGGCGGCGGACGAAGCGGCCGTCGCGGTCGGGTGCGGCGAGCGAGGTGAAGAGCCGGCGCAGCGGCGGGTCCGCTTCGTCGCCGAGCCCGGCAACGACCTCCTCTGCGTGTGTTGCGACCACCCCGGCCACGCCGCCCGCGCGCTCGTACGCCTCGACGGTGAGCATGCCGCCGGTGCGCCGCCCCCACAGTTCGGTCAGGAGCGACTCGACGAGGGGCAACTGGCCGGGCTCGGCGGCGGCGTCGTCGAGGATGCGGTCGACGAGGCCGGGCTCGAATGTCAGCCCGGGCGCGCGCTCCGCCGGCGCGACGATGGCCTCGCGCAGCTGACCGCGCTCCATCGCCGGCAGCAGCACGGTGCCGGCACCGAGGAGCGCGGCGACCCGGGGCACAACTACCTCGTCGAGGGTGGCGGCGCGGAGGGTGAGCACAGCGCGGACCGGCCAGCCGTCGTCGTCACGGGGGAGGGCCGAGATCAGCTCGCCCACGAGCGTGAGCAGCTCGCGCGCGGTGTCCGGCTCGGTCGCGGCGATCTCCTCGAACTGGTCGAACAGGAGCACGGTGCGCGGTTGCGCGAGCGACGTCGCGAGATCTCGCAGTACGGCGGGGCGCTCGCTCGGCTCGGCGAGACGCAGGCGGGGATCCACGGTGTCCGCGCCGGCTGCTAGCGCAGTGACCAGCGCCTCGACGGCGGATGTTCCTGGTAGGGCCAGGACCTCAACGACGCGGGCGCCGTCCGCGCGCAGCCGCGGCAGCAGCCCGGCCCGCACCAACGACGACTTCCCGGCCCCCGACGGTCCGGCCACGGCGACGAGCGGGAGCTCCGCGACGGCGGAGCTCAGCGTCTCGACGTCCCGCTCCCGGCCGAAGAAGAAGGCGGCGTGCTCCTCGCCGAAGGGCTCCAGGCCCCGGTACGGGCAGGGCAGCAGCTCGGGGTCAACGCCCAGCACCTGGTCGATCGGCAGCAGGTAGGCGGTGGTGGTCGTCCCGCTGGCGTCGGCGGCCACGGTCATCCCGACCACAGCACCGCTCTCCTCGTCCCAGACGGGAGAGCCGCTGAATCCTCCGACGATGGGTTCCTCGCCCGCCGCGGACTGCAGCTGGAACCAGCGGGTGCCCTGCTCCCCGCGGATGCGCCCGGTTGCCCACACCCCGTCGGCGAGTCCCTCGGGGAAGCCGAGTACGCGGAATCCGTGGCCCCACAGCCGATCCACGCGACGCACGGGTGGCATGCGCGCCCCGGCGGGGAGCGGGCCCCGGACGCGCAGGATCGCGATGTCGCCCGAGCCGTCGGCCCGGATCGGCTGCCACCGCAGGACGTCGGCGTCGAGGGCGGCGGGTGGCTGTTCGGCGTCCGGCGTGAGGAAGAGCGGCAGGTCGAGGCGGACCGCGGCGGTGGGCACCGGTCCGTATGGGTCGGCTCCGAGGGCGTCGGCGACGACGTGCGCGCAGGTCGCGACGAGATCGGGGCCGGCGAGGAATCCGGCGCCGACCGGGTCGCCGCCGCGGTCGAGGACGCGTACGACGACGCGCGCAGCCAAGGACTGGTCCCAACCCGCCGTCACTACGCCCCCCGAGCGATCGATCCAAGTCTCCCGCGCTGGCCACGTACGCGCGAGCGGAGTGTGGTCGGGCAACCCGCGCGCGGAGGAACACTCCCACGCCGAGGGTCAACGAACACCCCCGGGAACGTGTGCTAGACCGTGGTGGCGAGCTTGCCGGCGAGTCGTTCGACGTAGGCCGCGACGTCGTCGGCGGAACGGTCGGGCAGGCCGAACAGCACCTCGGTGACGCCCAGGTCGGCCCAACGGGCCAGCTTCTCAGGATCTGGCTTGAAGTCCAACGCGACGATCCGAGGGGTGCCGTCCCGTCCGGCGGCGGCCCAGGTGTCCTGGAGCAGCCTGACCGGCTGGTCGATGTCGACGTCGCGCGGCGTGGTGATCCAGCCGTCGGCGTTCCGCGAGATCCACTTGAAGTTCTTCTCCGTGCCGCCGGCCCCGACCAGCACCGGAATGTGAGCCTGCACCGGTTTGGGCCATGCCCAGCTCGGGCCGAAGTTGACGAACTCGCCCTCGTAGGACGCTTCCTCCTCGGTCCACAGCGCCCGCATCGCTTCCAGATATTCGCGCAGCATGGTGCGCCGCCGCCCCGGCGGCACGTGGTGGTCGGCGAGCTCGTCGGTGTTCCAGCCGAATCCGACCCCCAGGCTGACCCGGCCGCCGGAGAGGTGATCGAGCGTTGCGATCGACTTGGCCAGCGTGATCGGGTCGTGCTCGACCGGCAGGGCCACCGCCGTCGACAGCCTGACCCGCGACGTCACGGCGCACGCGGTGCCCAGGCTGACCCATGGGTCCAGCGTGCGCATGTAGCGGTCGTCGGGCAGCGACTCGGTGCCGGTGGTGGGGTGGGCGGCCTGGCGCTTGACCGGGATGTGGGTGTGCTCGGGCACGTAGAACGTGGCAAAGCCGTGGTCATCGGCCAGCTTGGCGGCCGCCGCCGGGGTGATGCCGCGATCGCTGGTGAAAAGTACGAGCCCGTAGTCCATGCACAGAATTAGAACGTGTTTCACATCTGCGGGGCAAGCGTCCGCACACGGTGGGCAAGCGACTGGCCGGAGTTGTGCACCGGCTGGCTGGAATCCGGGGCTGCGCGCCTATGCGTGGACCACGCCGTCAGCCTCGGGCCCGTCGTCGCAGCAGCAGCCCGGCCTGCACCAACAGCACGATGCCCGCGATGACCAGGACCAGCCCGATCACCAGCCACCGGGGCGAGCCGCTCATGAAGCTGCCACCCCACAGGTTGAGGCCCTGAAGCGTCCAGACCACGCCGAAGCGCAGCAGCGCGAGAGCCAGCACCACATACAGCACAATCTGAGACCATCGCATCATAGGTAAATAATGCGCCGGAGCGGACAGGGTCGATGGTGGTTCGGCCCCCGACACGGAAGGGTCTAGCTGCTCGCCGACGCGCGTGCCCCGCTCGGATCGACACGAGCCCGAAGTGCCGGTGCTGTCGATCCGTGACACCGCTTCGCGTCGGGTAGGTACACGGTCTGAATTTGCGGGCCGCGAACTGAGGCGAAAGAGGTATCCGTGATGTCGCAGTACCTGGTTCTGATCTACGAGGACGAGAAGGCGTGGGCCAATGCGACTGAGGCCGAGGCTGGCAAGATCCTGGCCGAGCATGGCGAGTTCGGTGAACGCAATCGATCGTCGCTGAGCGGGGGAAACGCCCTGCAGCCCACGTCCACGTCCACCTCGATCCGTCGGGACTCCTCAGGCGGTTTCAGCGTCACCGACGCCCCGTTCGCCGAGACCAAGGAAGCCCTTGGCGGCTACTACTTGATCGAGGCCAATGATCTCGATGAGGCGATCGGGGTAGCGAAGCAGGTTCCGGCCCCGTTCGGCGGGGTCGAGGTGCGTCCGATCCGCACGTTCGACTGAGCACTTGACGGCCATCGTGGACCCGGGCGTGGTGGCCGCTGTCGCGGACGCGCACCGTCGTGAGTGGGCCTTCGTGCTGGCCGCGACGGTGCGTGTCACCGGCGACATCGATCTTGGCGAGGAGTGCGTGCAGGACGCCTACGCCCGCGCGTTGAGCGCATGGGCCAGCGCGGGGGTGCCGGCCAATCCCGGGGCGTGGTTGACCACGGTCGCCCGCCGGCGGGCGCTGGACCTCAAACGCCGTGACGCGACCGCGCGCCGCGCGGCCCCATTGCTGCTCGACGACGACCCCACCCCGGGGCCCGACGACCAAGTCGGGGACCGGCCGGACATCGACGATGACCGGCTCCGGCTGGTGTTCACCTGCTGCCACCCCGCGTTGAGTCCCGACGCACGGGTGGCGCTGACGCTGCGGCTGCTGTGTGGACTCACCACCGGTGAGGTGGCCCGAGCGTTCCTGGTCACCGAGTCCACCATGGCCGCCCGGATCAGCCGCGCCAAGAAGAAGATCACTGCCGCCCGGATCCCCTACCGGGTGCCGGACTTGGCCGAGCTCCCCGCCCGGGTCGGGGCGGTCCTGGACGTGGTGCATCTGCTGTTCACCACGGGACACTCCGCCCCGATCGGGGATGACCTCGTGCGGCGCGACCTGGTCGAACGGGCCTTGGACCTGACACGCATGCTGCGAACCCTGCTGCCCGGTGACGCCGACGTCGCCGGGCTGCTCGCCCTGATCCTGCTCACCGACGCCCGCCGCGACGCCCGCACCGACGACGACGGTCGGCTGCTGTTGCTCGCCGAGCAGGACCGCGCCCGCTGGGACTATGCCGCGATCACCGAAGGAGTGGCCCTGGTGCGTGAGGCGCTGCGGCGCCGACCACCCGGGCGGTTCGCGCTGATGGCCGCGATCGCCGCGGTCCACGACCAGGCACCCCGCTACACAGACACCGACTGGAACGAGATCGTCGCGCTCTACGACTTGCTCGTGCAGCTGTGGCCGTCGCCGGTGGTGGCGCTCAACCGCGCCGCCGCGCTCGGCCTCGCCCACGGACCCTCGGCAGGGTTGGCGGCGCTGGACGCCTTGGCCGAGGAACCGCAACTTGCCGGCTACGCCTACCTCCCCGCCGCACGTGCCGACTTCCTGAGCCGCCTCGGGCGCACCGACCAAGCACGGCTGGCCTATGCCGAAGCTCTGCTCCTCACCGAGAACACCGTCGAACGTGACTTCCTCACCGACCGCCTTGCTCAACTCGACCGCTGACCCGTTCGACATCGACGCACAGGGACGTCCGGGGTACGGATCGGTGGTTGGGTGACTGGCTGCGCAGGGCTTGGAACAGCGCCGAAGATGGCGCCGCCCGAGGGCCCCAGCCGCAGCGCGCTGTTGACCGCCACCTAGAAGGTCAAGTAGGCCCGGACCGTGCGGAGCAGGCACTCACGATGGAGAGCGTGATGATCTGTCCGCGTGATGGCCAGCATGCGGGCGAGCGTGATCACCGCCGCCACCATTCGAGTTGCCGGGCAAGTCGCCACCGATATCGGCATCGGGCACTGAGCGGCGGGTCGAATCTTGGATCGGTGTTGGCACCTGGGTCACCTTCGGTGCGACGGGACGGACAAGGCGCTCGATCTTGGTGACGAAGGGCGACGTCATCGCCCGCACGAGTGCGCCGTAGCCGACGCCGAAGTCGATCTCGTCGCCGACCACAACGGGGTGATCGCCGAGGTCGACCACCAGGTGGTCGCTGCTCATCCCGAGGATCGTGATGCCCTCAGGTGGCTGTAGACCGTCTGGGTCTACGTCCTGGCGACCGAGCGCCAGGATCGCCTGGTGCACGGTGCCGCTGCCGGTGCGGATCGGCGCCTCACCGAAGGCGGCCTGAGCACGGTCTCCCCAGGGCTGAGCCGGTTTCATGGCGACCTCGATGACCTCGGCGGTCAACGTGAAGGCATCCGTGTGCAGGCCGGGGATCGGTGTCCGGTACAGCGGGTCGACGCCGAGAAGGATGGCTTCGCCGAGTCGGAGTTCATCGATCCTGCCGACGTCGTCGGTGTTCAGAGCCCAGTTCAGGTTTGCCGAGTTGCCACCCGAGACGACGTCCAGCGAGATCCCGTGAAGTGCCTCGATGTCATCCACGAGCCCGGTGAGGATGCCCATGTTCCGGTCGTCGGGCACGACACCGTTCTGGCAGGCGAGGTTGGCGCCAAGCCCGACGAGCCGGAGGGAGGAGTGCCCGAGGACAGCACGCACGGCCTCGGGGGCGTCGTCGAGCGCGATGCCTTCGCGTAGGTCACCCAGCTCGACCATGAGCACGATGCCGTGCGTCCGCTTCGTTCGGGACGCCGCACGATCGAGCGCCGCCAGCACAACGGCCTCGGTGTTCAGACTGACGTCGGCAACTTCAACGACCCGTCCCGCCTGGCTGAGCATGGGTGAGCGGATCAGCGTGCGTAACGGTGATCGGTCCAGCCCAGCCAGCCGAGCGAGGTTCGGCACCCGGGAATCACCGAGGCCGCGTGCGCCGCCGCGGAGCATCGCTGCTCCGACTTCGGGCGAGCCCAGCACGGCCTTGGTGATCCCGGTGACCCGGATGCCGGTCGAGGCAAGACGATCAACCAGGACCCGCGTGTTCTGCTCGACCTTGTCGAGATCGGTCTCGATCCGAAGCGCGGTCACACGGATGTCGTGTCGGCCACCGCCGCGAGCGCGGGGAAGGCCGTCAACACCATGTCGACCAGATCCGACGCGGGGCACGTCAGAGGGTCGGTGACCGGGACGCCGAGTTGCGAGCGATGCTCCTCGATCGCGTCGCTCAGCTCGTCCTCGGTCATCTCCTCGTGGTTGATCGCGACCCCGATGACACGGGTATCGGCGAACGCCTCGATCAGGGCGATCTCGCTGGCCACGGTCGGCATCGGCATCATCGGGAAGTCGCCGAGCACCTTGCGCTTCGGCGCGTGCTGCACGATCACACCGGCCGGGCGGCTGCCACGCACGATGTGGGCGGAGGTCAGGTACGCAGGGTGGCTGAGCGCGCCCTGGCCCTCGACCACGATCACGTCAGGGTCCTCACCCTCGAACGCGGCGACGACCTGGTGCTCGACCTCGCCCGAGCAGAACTGGGGGACCAGCGCATCCAGCGCGACGCCGTACTTCCCGCCCTGGATCAAGGTGGTCTGACCGGTGCCGACCATGACCGCCTTGATGCCGCGTGCGCACAGCGCCTGGACCAGCAAGGTGGCGGTGGTGCGCTTCCCGATCGCCCCGTCCGTACCCAGGATCGCGATCCTGGGACATGTCACGTCGAAGATCCGGCCGGAGAACAGGTGCAGGTCGCGCTTGGCCTTCGGTCGGCGTACATCGGTGATGGTGACGCCGGTGAGCACGGCTGCCGCAACGAACTCGGCGTCGTCGTTGAGGAATTCGTGCAGGCCGTTGATGATGTGCATCCCACGAGCGATGCCGTCGAGCAGCACGATCCGCTGCTCGTCCGACAGCAGGCCGTCGGCAGGTGCCAGCCCGCAGATCAGGTAGTCGGGCACGCGGCCGGCGTGCGAGATGGACTCGGCGAGCGACGCCAGCACCGGGATGCCGTTCGGGGTGCCGTCAAGGAAGTTCCCGGCATCGACTCCGGTCCGGAGGCTGTCGATGACGCTGAGGATCTCGTACTTCTCCGAGTGCCGGACCAGGCCGTTGCCGGTCTTGCCGTCCTGCTCGCCGAACAGGCCCTCGCAGTAGACGATCGCGGTGGAACCGGTGGGAAGCGCGAAGGGAGCCGCCGGAGCGATCGACTCGCTCTGTTCGGACGCGCTACGAGAAGGGATACCACTGACGAGCGAAGACATAAGATCCTCTGAGAAGGCTCAGAGAAGGCGACGCGATCGTGGCGGGGCGGCGAGCCCAACGTTCAGCGAGTGGTCTGCCCTGAGGGTCGGCAAGGTTACCGACATGTTAAGTGTACTGGTCAGCTAGATCACCTCGTCCTCACCGTCGTCGACATGGATCGTGCGGTTAAATCTTGAGTGCTTGCCTCGGCCAGCACCGAAGCGTGGCGCTATCGTTGCGGTCGTATCACCCTGAGGAAGTCCGGGGTGTGGCGACGACGATATCTGGCCCAGACCCCGCCGGGTGTCGCGCGGGTTTGCAGTGGCCGGCGTACCGGCCGTGGCTGTTGTGGCCGGGGTTCGCAGGGCCTGAGCCGTGTGTTGCCACCAGGCCGACAGTCGGGGCCACGCCATGACCGTTGACCGGGCACGTGATCTGCTGACGGCGGTGCAGCTGGCCGATGGCCACAACGACCTGCCGTGGAGGCTTCGGCACACCGCCGGACCGGACTCGGTCGCGGCGGTCGCCGGAGTGGACCTGAGCCAGCCGCAACCTCAGCTGCACACCGATCTGCTCAGGCTGCGTGAAGGCCGGGTGGGCCTGCAGTTCTGGTCGGTCTACGTACCGTGCTCACTCGCCGGTGACGGCGCGGTCACGGCCGTGCTCGAGCAGATTGAGGTTGTGCACCAGCTTGTCGAGCGGTATCCGTCGCACCTCGCGCTGGCCACCACCGCGGCTGAGGCCGAGGCCGCGTTCCGCGCGGGCAAGATCGCTTCGATGCTGGGTGCCGAGGGCGGGCACAGCATCGGTGAGTCGCTCGGGGTGCTGCGTGCCCTGCGGCGGCTCGGTGTCCGGTATATGACGCTCACCCACAACTTCAACACCCCGTGGGCGGATTCGGCCACCGACGAACCAGTAGCCGGTGGGTTGACCGAGTTCGGCCGGGACGTGGTGCGGGAGATGAACAAGATCGGGATGCTGGTCGACCTTTCGCATGTCGCGGAGACGACGATGCGCGATGCGCTGGCGACCAGCACCGCGCCGGTGGTGTTCACTCATTCCTGTTGTAAGGCGATCAACGATCACCCGCGCAATGTGCCCGACGATGTGCTCGGGAAGCTCGCCGGTAACGGGGGCGTATGCATGGTGAGCTTCGTTCCTCAGTTCGTCTCACCGACGGTGGCCGCCCGGGACAACGAGTTGATCGACGCTATGGCGGTAGCCGGGCATGATCACCGCGACGTCGGGGTCCGTAAGCGGTTTGCCGCGTCGTGGGATGGCCCGCCGGAACCCCAGGTGACCATGGCTGAGGTGGTGGCCCATGTTGACCACGCGCGTGAGGCTGCGGGGATCGACCACATCGGGATCGGTGGCGACTACGACGGCACCGGCTGGCTCCCCACCGGCCTGGAAGATGTGTCCAGCTACCCACGGTTGTTCGGGGCGCTGCTCGAGCGCGGGTGGAGCGAGGAAGAATGCGGCAAGCTCGCCGGGCGGAACATCCTGCGTGCCTTGCGCGACGCCGAACAGGTGGCCGGCCAATAGCGGGCCCAGGGTCGAGGCAGCGGTAGACGAGGGGCGTTCGAGAAGTCCTGAGGGCACCGAGGCTGTTGGGCGTGTCGGATCGTGCCGCAGGGTGTCAGCCTGTGCCGTTTTAGCTGCTCAGGTCCAGTGGGTCGTGTCGGGAAATGTCGGCCGATGCCGTGTGGTGCCGGTCCGCTCGGGCGCGTCTCGGGCGCGGATAGGTCAGGAAACCCGGTGTGGTCGGGGTTGAGACGCTCGATCGCCGAGGCTTTGCGAACGGACAGGTTGCGTTCCACTCACTGATCACTCACTGATCACTCACGTTCCGGTCACCACTTGCTCACGGCGCGCCAACGGGACGGGACCGGCAACGGTTCACGTGTCCGGCCGCGACATCGGGGTCAGCGCAGCAGGCGGCGGCTGGGTGGGCGTGGGTGGCTGAGGACTAGTTCCAACCATTAACGGCGTTTCGGGCCTGCTTCCCGATATGCGGGTTTCGGCTCGTCACCAGCGCGAAGATGGTCCGTGCACGGCAACCTGACGGACGAGCCGAGCTGCGCTACTCGGGTCGTCGCGTTCCAGGACCTCGCTGAGACCGCCGCCATCAGCCTGGCCAAGGCATGACTGTCACCGTGACCGGTGAGCCGGCCGACGACTCCTGGATCACTCAGCCCATCCCGCGCTGACCACGGAAGGTGTCCGGCCGGCAGGCGGGGGACCAATTCAGAGCTGAGCAACTGCCGTGTTGGCACCGGCTTGTTTCTTGCACCGGATTGGACCTTCTACCCCCGGGCACGCGGACGGACAATGCACAGACGCCGCCTCTTCCTTGGCGCGGCACCGGGTCCGCGGCGCCCTGGGCCCGGCAGTGGCACGCACCACACTGGCTCCGGGAGGGCTGATGACCGCGACCGAGAACGCCACAGTGACCGTGCGGGCCGCGTGCCCGCATGACTGCCCTGACACCTGCGCGATGCTGGTGACCGTCACCGGCGGCCGGGCCACCGAGGTGCGAGGTGACCCTGACCATCCGTTCACCCGAGGCGGCCTGTGCGTCAAGGTCAACAACTATGTGGACAAGGTGTACAGCCCGGATCGCGTGCTGTACCCGATGCGGCGCACGGGCCCCAAGGGGAGCGGCCGGTTCGAGCGGATCAGCTGGGACGCGGCGCTGGAGGAGATCACATCGCGATTCCGCGCGACGATCGCCGAACATGGCCCGGAGGCGATCATGCCGGTCAGCTACCTGGGCACCGAGGGCATCCTCAACGGGCTCAATGTCGGCGATCCGTTCTTCAACAAACTGGGCGCGACGATTGCGGAGCGCACCTACTGCGACTCCGGAGCGTGCACGGCGTACACGATGACGATCGGCGCCACCGCGGGCGTCGATCCGGAGAGCCTCGTGCACTCCCGCTACATCATCGTCTGGGCCTGCAACATGGTCTCGACCAACCTGCACCTGTGGCCGTTCGTGGCCGAGGCGCAGCGTCGCGGCGCGAAGGTCGTGGTGATCGACCCGGTGCGCCACCGCACCGCCAAGCTGGCGGACTGGCACATCCCGATCCGGCCCGGCACCGACGGCGCGCTCGCGCTGGCGATGATGCATGTGATCATCAACGAGGGTCTGACTGACGAGGCCTACGTCCGCGACCACACTGTGGGCTACGAGGAGTTGGTCGAGCGGGTGCAGCAGTACTCGCCGGAGTGGGCCACGGCGGAGACCGGCATCCCGGCCGAAGACATCCGAACGCTCGCGCGCGAGTACGCGACCACCGACCCATCAATGATCCGGATCGGGGTGGCGATCGAGCGACACGCGGGCGGCGGTCAGACGGTGCGCTCGATCGCCTGCCTACCCGCACTGGTCGGCGCGTGGCGGAAGGTCGGTGGCGGGCTGCTGCAGCTGCCGCTGTGGGCCTTCCCGGTGAACTGGGGCGCGCTCATGCACCCCGAGCTGGCCACCCCGGGCACCCGCGTGGTCAACCAGTACCTGCTGGGCCGCGCGCTCACCGGCGAGCTGGCGCTGGACCCGCCGATCGATGCGTTGATGGTCTACAACTCCAACCCCATGGTGGTGTGTCCCGAGCAGGAGAAGGTGGCCGCCGGGCTCGCCCGCGAGGACCTGTTCACCGTGGTCAGCGATCACTTCCTGACCGACACCGCGCGGTACGCCGACATCGTGCTGCCGGCCACGACGCAGCTCGAGCAGCACGACATCATGTTCAGCTGGGGCCACTTCTACGTCTCGCTGAACACCGCGGCGGTGGCGCCGCTGGGCGAGGCGGTGTCCAACACCGAACTGTTCCGCAGGCTCGCCGCTCGTATGGGATTCACCGAGCCGTGCTTCACCCGCACCGACCAGGACATGATCGCCGAGGCCTTCGACTGGTCAGCGCCGGTGATGAAGGGCATCACGGTCGAGTCGCTGCGCGAGACGGGCTGGGCGCGGTTGAACCTCCCGTCAGCCGACGAGTACGCCCCGCACGCCCAAGGCGGGTTCCCCACCCCGTCGGGCCGCACAGAGTTCCGCTCATCGCTCGCGGCCGAGGCAGGGAACTTCGTCGTGCCGCTGTTCCGGCAGGGCTGCAACGAGTTCCAACCCGGAGGTGTCGTTGACCCTCTGCCCTACTACGTCCCGCCCCGGGAGACCGCGGATGCCGGCTACCGACTGAACCTGATCTCGCCCAAGTCGCACGCCTACCTCAACTCCAGCGCCGGTGACCAGCCCGCGCAGCGGCGGGTGCAGGGCGAGCCCGCCGTGACTATCCACCCGCGGGACGCGGCCGAGCGCGCCATCACCGACGGGCAGTACGTGCGGGTGTTCAACGACCGTGGCCAGTTCGTCGCGCTGGCCCGGGTCAACGACGAGATCGCCCCCGGCGTGGTGATGTCGCCCATGGGTGCGTGGGCCAAGAACGCCAAAGACCAGTCAACGGTCAACGCCGTCAACCCATTCCTCTTCGCCGACCTCGGCAACGCACCGACATTCTCCGACACCCGGGTCGAGGTCGAAAGCATCTGACGGCGGCGGGGTTCGTAGCCACCGGTCACAGTGAGTCATGCTGGGCCGTGAGGCCTTCAACGGACGGGTAGACATTCGCCGAGGCCGTGCTCCCGGCCGACGGCCAGCCTCTCGTCACTGACGTAGGAGCCCGGGCCGATCGCGGCGATCCGCAGGCAGGCCTCGCGCCAGGTCCAGGGTCCTCGACAGGCGCAGAAACCTAGCGTGGTCCGGTATGCGCACGCGCGATCTTCATTGCTGTAAATGGCCTGCGTCGGCCGGATCTATCGACGGCCTGTTCGGGGGCCCGAACGGTACGTCTCACGGCCCACGGACGGCCCAGGGCGACGCTGCGGGGCTCTGACCTGGGTCGCCCAATACCCGGCTTACCGTTGCGCGAAGTGCCGGGCAGCGGATACGCGGTGGCCAGGGCCTGCTCTGCGCGGCGGCGGTGCGTGAGCAGCCAGTCCGGGAAGAACGAGTCCTCCCGCAGCTTCGGGACGGCCAGCTCGACGGTGCCGGCGCGGGTGTCCCACTGCCGAGCTCGATACCCGTTGCGCCGACGACGGGACGCGCGGTCGTACCCAGCGCTGGCGCTCCCACGCCCGTTGCGGAACCGGTGCGACGTGGCCGCATACCGCTCCCGCGCGTGGTTCCGCTGACCGCGCGCCGGGTGCTCGCGGATCAGCCGGTCAGCTGGGTGGTCGGGTTGGGCGAGCCGATTGCGGAGATCGTCGCCGGGTGGTCGGCCGCCAGGTCACGCAGCCGGAAACGTTGGACCTTCCCGCTGGTGGTCTTGGGCAACTCGGCGAGCTCGAGCACCGCGCGGGGGCGTTTGAAGGCGGCCAGGCCGGCGCGGCAGAAGGTGATTACCTCGTTGGCGTCGAGGTGGGTGCCGGGTTTGGGGACCACGCACGCGACCGGTTTGTCGAGTCCGTCGGCGTCGGGCACGCCGATCACGGCGGCCTCGGCGATGCCCGGGTGCTCCAGCAGCCGGGCTTCCACCTCGGCTGGGCTGACCCAGATCCCGCCCACCTTGAGCACGTCGTTGGCCCGGCCCAGGCAGGTGTAGCTGCCGTCGGCGCCGCGTAGGTACTGGTCGCCGGTGCGCATCCACTCGCCGTGGAACACCAGCCGGTTGACCGCGGTGCGACACCAGTAGCCGGTGCACAGGGATTCGCCGGCGATGTAGAGCGTGCCGGGCTCGTCGACGCCGTCGATCACGCTGCCATCCTCCCGGCGCAGCTGCACCCGGTAGCCGGGCACCGGGGTGCCGGAGCTGCCCGGGATGACCTGCCCGGGGCGGTTGGAGATGTAGATGTGCAGCGCCTCGGTGGATCCGATGCCGTCCAGGATCTCCACGCCGTAGCGCTCCCGGATGCCGTGGTAGATCCGGGGCGGCAGCGTTTCCCCGGCCGAGACACCCAGGCGCACGCTGGACAGCGCGCCGTGCGGGACCTCTGCCGGGCTGGCCGCGAGCATCGGGCCCCAGAAGCTGGGCACGCCGAAGAACAGGGTGACCCGGTGCTGGGCGACCCGGTCGGCGAACGGGCCCGGGGCCGGGCGCCCCGGTTCCAGCACCACGGTGGCGCCCGCCGAGAGCGGGAGGAACATCGAGTTGCCGATGCCGTAGGCGAAGAACAGCTTCGCCGCTGAGAGGCACACATCGCCGGAGCCGATGTCGAGCACCTGCTGGCCGTAGGTCTGGGCCACGTGGCGGATGTCGGCGTGCCGGTGCATCGCGGCCTTGGGTGTGCCGGTGGTGCCGGACGTGTAGAGCCACACCGCGGGGGAGTCCGGCCAGGTTGGGTACGGCCCGGTCACCGAGTGGGCGGCGCTCAGGGTGAGCAGCCGCTGCCAGGTCAAACCGGCCGCGCCGGGTGGCAGCTCGTCATCGCCCGGTGGGTCGTCCCCGGTGAGCACCAGGCTGCGTACCTCACCGTGCCACGCGGCGGCCAGCACCGCGTCCCGGAACTCGGCCGAGCCGATCACCACCCGGGTCCGCGAGTCGGCCACCAGCTTGCCCAGCTCCGGTCCGGTGAGCATGGTCGAGGAAGGCACCGCGACCGCGCCGATGTACATGGTGGCCAGGATCGCGGTGAACAGCTCCACGTCGTCGGCCATGCAGTACAGCACCCGTTCCTCGGGCCGCACGCCCAGCGCCAGCAGCCCGGCGGCCACCCGGCGTACCTCCTCGCCCAGCTGGCCGTAGCTCAGCGCGCCGCCGGGGTGACGCACGGCCACCCGGTCCGGGTCCGTCGAGCCGCGCAGCAGGTAGTCGGCCGCGTTGAACAGCGCGTCGCCGTCGTCGCCGTCGTCGCCAGAGGACAGGGTCCGCGGCTGGTCCATGGTGGTCTCCCGTGTGCCCGTGGTGGTGGGTGGCG
>Ga0193743_1001194_pt1 | contig 19528 bp, 20 predicted proteins | sample L2c2metaG_FD_143038 | JGI IMG/M metagenome (GOLD analysis project Ga0193743, IMG submission 143038) | Soil microbial communities from a riparian zone of the East river system, Colorado, United States - L2c2 | ecosystem: Environmental > Terrestrial > Soil > Riparian zone | place: USA: East River... | reverse complement strand
AACTGCGGCGGTCTACGCACGCTCGCGCCGGGGCGAGCGTGCGTCAGGCCTGCTTGAGCGCCTCGATCTCCAGCGTGATGGTCACCTTGTCGCCGACCACGGCGCCACCGGTCTCCAGCGGCATGTCGATGTCGATGCCGAAGTCCTTGCGGTTCAACACCACCGACGCCTCGAAGCCGGCAACCTCGCCGTGGCCCATGCCCGGGTTCACGCCGTTGAACTCCAGCGCCAGCTGAACGGGCTTGGTGACGCCCTTCAGGGTGAAGTCACCGTCGAGCACGTAGCCGTTGCCGTCGGCGCGCACGCCGGTCGAGACGAACGTCGCCGTCGGGTACTTCTCCACATCGAAGAAGTCGGCGGACTTCACGTGCCCGTCACGCTGCTCGTTGCCGCTGTGGACCGAATCGATCGCGATCTCGGCGGTGACGGACGGAGTACCGTCCTCGGCGACGACGACCGCGCCGCTGAACGTCTCGAAGTTGCCGCGAACCTTGCTCACCATCAGGTGGCGCACCGAGAAGCCGATCGACGAGTGGACGGGGTCGATGGCCCAGGTACCGGTGCTCAGGTCGGTGGCTACTGCTGCGGTCATGTCAGGTCTCCTTGGCTGCGGACGCCGGCCCTTCCGGCGACTCACAAGTCGAAACGGACCACAGTCCGAATTTGTTCCGGACCGCGGTCCGATTCTAAATCGGGGTGCTGGCGAGCAGTGCCGTCAGGCGGTCGATGGGTAGCCGGGGTGAACGGTGACCGTCCCGACCGACCATGTCGTCGTTGACCACTAGCGCGTTGAGCACCGCCTCCTCGACGGCCTGAACGACGGCGGTGTAGAACGCGTCCATCCGTCCCCACGGGATGAAGGTCATCGCGCCGAACTCGTCGTCACCTGGCAGACCGAGGGGGAATCCGCTCTCCAAGCCTGTGGCGTCTGCGGTGGAGAAGGCGAGAAAGATGTCGCCGGAGAAATGGCTGCCCGCGGTGCCGGTCCGCGCCAGGCCGAGCGGCACCCGGCGGGCCAGCGCCTTGCACTGTCCTGGCAGAAGCGGCGCATCGGTCGCGACGATGGCTATCACCGAACCCGCACCAGGAGGCGGTCGCAGGCCGAGGTCCTCCGCGAACCAGTCGTCGTCGAGTGGGTTGTCGTCGGCGAGCAACGCACCGACGTGTCGACCCGCCACGGTCAGTTCGCGTCGCGAGCCGAAGTTCGCCTGCACGAACGCCGCCACGGTGAAGGTATGGCGGCCGTACCCCACCATCCTCGATGCGGTCCCGTTTCCGCCCTTGTACTCGTAGCAGTTCATCCCGGTGCCGCCTCCCACGGATCCCTCGGCCACCGGACCCGGCACCGCGGCGTCGAGTGCTGCCTCCGCGTGTTCGGGCCGCACGTGAGCGCCGTTGATGTCGTTCAGGTAGCCGTCCCACGTCTCGGCGCACACCGGTAACAACCATTGCCGAGCCAGCAACGGATGGACCCGGTTCACCCAACTAACCACCCCGGTGTGGCACGCACCCACGGCGTGCGTATTCGACAGCACGATGGGCAGATTGAAAGCTCCGGCTTCTTCGATCCATGTGGTGCCGGTCATCTCGCCGTTGCCGTTGAGCGAGTACCAGCCCGCGGCGCACGCGCGCCCTACCCCGTCGCGTCCGCGAGGCAGGATCGCGGTGACGCCGGTGCGTACCGGTCCTCCCCCGACCCGAAGTGGGCCGTGACCGTCGATCAGGGTGACGGCTCCAACTTCGATGCCTGCGACGTCGGTGATCGCGTTGAGCGGTCCCGGCTCGCCCGGCAGGGGGATCCCGAGTCCCCGGGTACGTGGTCGTCCGTCAGTGGTGTGCGTCTGGGTTGAAGTCACACCTCTGACTAGCACGCCCGCGCGGAAATGGCCGACCGGCGGCAGCGCGTCAGACCCTCAGCCGCCCCCGCCCCACACCGATTGCGCGCCGGAGTCCCCAATCCGAACCACCGTGACGATCGACGACACCCCGACGAGCAGGGCGACGACCGCGACCACCGCCGTCGCCACCGTCCTCGGCCCGTCCGAGCGACCCTCGAGCCAGTGCAGCACCGCCAGCGCCACCGCGACGACGAGCAGCGCGACTGAGAAGTAGATCATCCAGTCGCCACGCTCGGCATGTTCCTGCAGGATCGGGCTGACGCTGGCCTGCCGATCCTTCAACCATTCGCCGGCATCGGTGGTGATCGGCGTCAACACCGTCGTCACGACGGCGAGCGCCAGGACCAACCACACCAACCGGCGGCGAGCAGCGGGCCAGAACCCGCAGAGAATCTCCAGCACCGCCGTCAGGGGCGCCAGCACGACGATGGCGTGGACGAGCAGGGCGTGGGCGGGCAACCCGGCAATCGTGGTCAAAGACTCGCTCCTCGGCTCGGCGGACGACTGATCACGGTCGTCTCCCTGTATACGTGCCGAGCCTGGCATCCGGTTCGCGACAGTGCAGGATTTCGGCCGACGAGCGTGCACGTTTGCATGCTGCGCACCGGCGTGTCGGGCGGCAGACATGCACGCTCGCGCCAGAAAAGGGCGGCGGAAAAGGCGGCCAGACAGAGGGTGGGGCTACGCGGCCATGGGTGCGTAGGTGGTGGTGCGCTGCCGGGCCGGCCTGCCGATCCCCTCGGCGATCGCGATGAGTTCCGCGGCGGTCTTGGCCGACCCGTTCTCCGAGCCGGCCATCCGCGAGATGGTCTCCTCCATCAGGGTGCCGCCGAGGTCGTTGGCGCCGCCGTTGAGCATCACCTGGGTGCGCTCGACGCCAAGCTTGACCCAGCTGGTCTGAATGTGATCGATCCTGCCGTGCAACATGATCCGGGCCAGCGCGTGGACGGCGCGGTTGTCGCGGTGCGTGGGCCCGGGACGGGCTCCGCCTGCCAGGTACAGCGGCGAGGACTGGTGCACGAACGGCAGCGGGACGAACTCGGTGAACCCGCCGGTGCGGTCCTGGATGTCGCGCAGCACGTTGAGGTGTCCGACCCAGTGCTTGGGGGTGTCCACGTGGCCGTACATCATGGTCGAGCTCGAGCGCAGGCCCACCTCGTGTGCGGTGGTGATGACCTCGATCCACGCCGAGGTGGGCAGTTTGCCCTTGGTGAGCACCCAGCGCACTTCGTCGTCGAGGATCTCGGCGGCGGTGCCGGGAATGGAGCCAAGGCCCGCTTCGCGCAAGCTGATCAACCACTCGCGAGTCGAGATCCCGCTGCGGGTCACCCCGTTGGAGATCTCCATCGGCGAGAAGGCATGCACGTGCATCGACGGCACCCGCGCCTTGACCGCGCGCACCAGGTCGGCGTACCCGGTCACCGGAAGTTCGGGATCGATGCCGCCCTGCATGCATACCTCGGTGGCACCGGCGACGTGGGCCTCCCAGGCCCGGTCGGCGACGTCGTCGGTCGACAGCGAGTAGGCGTCGGCGTCGCCCTTGCGTTGGGCGAACGCGCAGAACCGGCAGCCGGTGTAGCAGATGTTGGTGAAGTTGATGTTCCGGTTGACCACGAACGTCACCTCGTCACCGACGACGTCGCGACGCAGCGAATCAGCAAGCGCAGTAACGGCTTCCAGCGCCGGACCATCAGCGGTCGCCAGCGCCAGGTATTCGTCGTCGCTGCAGGCGGCCGGGTCGCGCTCGGCCGACCGCAGCGCAGCCAGCACGTCGGTGTCGATGCGCTCGGGCGCGCGCGCGGCCAGCTCGTGCACCTTCTCGCGGATGGACTCCCAGTCGCCGAACGCGCTGCCGAGGTCGCTGCGGGTCTCGGTCAGCCGTCCCTCGGAGTCGATCGCGGTGTGCAGATCGATCCGGCCCAGCGACTCGGTGGCCTCGTCGGGCTCCTGCCAGGGTCGCCCGACCGGGTTGACGTCGCGCGCCAGACCGGTGTCCGGGTCGGCCAGGGCGGCGACATGGCCCTGCACCCGCGGGTCGATCCACGCCGCACCGGCCTGCACGTACTGCGGCTGGGCCGTCAGTCGTTGCACCAGGTCGTAGCCGGCTTCTGCGGTGACGGCCGCCAACTCGTCCAGCGCGGGCCACGGCCGTTCCGGGTTGACGTGATCCGGGGTGAGCGGGGATACGCCACCCCAGTCATCGACACCGGCGCCGATCAGGGCCAGGCATTCCTGCCGCGACACCAGGTTGGGCGGCGCTTGAATCCGCACCTTCGGGCCCATCACCAACCGGGTGACCGCGACGGTCGCCACGAAGTCATCGATGCCGGTGTCGGGCACCGCGGCCATCGCGGTGTGCTCCTTGGCCCGGAAGTTCTGCACGATGACTTCCTGAACGTGCCCGAACTCCTTGTGCGAGCGCCGAATCGCGTGCATGGTCTCGGCGCGCTCGACCAACGTCTCGCCGATGCCGACCAGCAGGCCGGTGGTGAACGGAATGGACAGCCGGCCGGCGTCGTCCAACGTGCGCAGTCGCACCGTCGGATCCTTGTCGGGGCTGCCGTAGTGGGCCAACCCCTTCGTCTCGAACAGTCGCCGCGACGTGGTCTCCAGCATCATTCCCATCGACGGTGCGACGGGCTTGAGCCGGGAGAGCTCCGACCAACTCATCACGCCCGGATTCAGGTGCGGCAGCAGCCCGGTTTCCTCAAGCACCCGGATGGCCATCGCCCGCACGTAGTCCAGCGTCGAGTCGTACCCGCGTTCGTCCAGCCACTGGCGGGCTTCGTCCCACCGCTCCTCCGGCCGGTCACCGAGGGTGAAAAGCGCTTCCTTGCAACCCAGTTCGGCACCTTTGCGGGCCACGTCGAGTATCTCGTCGGGCTCCATGTACATGCCCTTGCCCTGGGCGCGCAGCTTCCCGGGCACGGTGACGAACGTGCAGTAGTGGCAGGTATCGCGGCACAGATGCGTCACCGGGATGAACACCTTGCGCGAATAGCTGATGGGAAGCCGTCCGGCCGACCCCCGCCGACCCGCCGCCTCGAGGCCGGCGTCACGCACCCGTGCAGCGCTCGCGCACAGATCGGCCAGATCGTCGCCGCGGGCGGTCATCGCCAGAGCGGCCTCGTCGACGTTCAGCGCGACGCCGTCGCGCGCCCGCCGCAGCACCCGCCGCAACGCGGCAGTACTCGGCGCTCGAGGCTTCGGTGGGACCACGGGGCTGGGCAGATCGGAGCCGCGCTGGGGGTTCAGAGCCACTCCCCTGTAACCCCGGCGTCGTCGAGAATCATCCGCGCGTCCCACAATCTGAAACCACAGCCCCTGACATAGGGGTCACAGTAGTCCGAGGGCGGCGACACGGTGGGCGCCATCTCCCACCGGCGTGCTGACACGCGCGTAAGTTCCTCGGCGTTGGGATCCGGGTAGCTCGCGGTACACGAGGGAGTCTGAGATGAGCGTTTCCGCCCGTTCGTACGTCGCGGCCGGGGTCGCCGCCCTGACGGCGGGAGTGATCGCGATACCGACCTCCGTTGCACCACCGGCGCTGCCCCCAACACCCGTGCACCAGGCGCGGGTCGCGCTGGCTGCCGCGACCCGGCCGATCACTGCGCCGGTCGAGTCGCCCGTGGCCTTCGTGGTGGTGCCCCGACAGCAGACCGTCGCGGCGACGGCTTCGGCGACCAGAGCGGCAACGCAAGCTTCGCCGACGGCGGCGGTGACTGCCGCGGCACCGGCAGCGCAGGCCGCACTGGCGGGCTTCCCCGGCATCCAGGACGCGATCATCAACGCCTACAACCTGGTCATTCCCTGGGTGAACTACGGCGTGAACCTGGCCCAGTACGCCGTCGGGTGGATTCCGGTGGCGGGCATCTTCGCACCACAGATCGGCATCTTCTACTACAACCTGATCGAGCCCATCCTGACGAGCGCCGTCTACAACGTGGCCTACGTCATCGGCGGCAGTCTCGGATTGGTCCAGGGGGTGTCCAACGTGATCAACGATTCGATCAACGCGGGCATCGGGTTCGTCAACGCCGAGATCAACTGGGCCCTGAGCTTCCTGCCGCCCTTTCCGCCTCTGCCGTTGGCCGCGGCGCAGACGACGGTCTTCAAGACCGCCGAGGTCACCGCCGCGCCCGCGACCGAAGCCACCGATGACGTGGCCCCTCAGGCGCCCATCGACGCGGCCACTGTCGAGAAGCACGAGTCGAGCGTCGCCGATTCCGCCGCAACGGCGGCGGACGCCCCGGCCGAGCCCGCCGAGCCGGCATCCGCGGAGACCCCGACGGGCGGGGCGACCGAAGCGGCCGCTGAACCCGTCACTCCGAAGCCGGAAGCCGAGCCGGCGAAGAAGCCCGAATCCGCGACCACCGACTCGTCGGGCGGCGTCGCAGCTCAGGGCGAGGTGCGCGGCGGCACCGACAGCGCCGCGGACGCGAAGCGCCCCGAGGAGAAGAAGCCCGACGCCTCGAAGACGCACGGCAAGGGCGCTGAGGATGCCGCGTCGGCCGCAGCCAAGCCTGCCGAATCGGGCCCCAATGACGACGCGAAGACCAGTGACGACGCGAAGACCTGATGCCGGCAAGACCTGACGCCGGCAAGGCCGGTGACGCCGGAAAGGCCACGGCCTAAGCGCGCGGGTGCACCTGGCGCCACAGCAAGAACACCGGCGGCACCGCCCCCACCGCGACGAAGATCAGCGGCGCGAACTCCATGATGCCTGCGCCGCCGAACACGATGTCACCGCCCGGCCCGCCCAGCGTCAGCGCGCCCACCGTCACCAGCCAGGTCCACAGCGGCACCGCCGCCACCCGGGGCGCCGCAGTCCATTGCAGCGCCGCCCACACCAAGGCGGCGTTGACCAGGCCACTGATCAGGGCACTGATGGGGAAGGGGATCGAGCCGAGGTAGAGCGGAAGCAGCAAGGCCCCCATCACCGCAGAGAGCACACCGTCGAACGCCAGAACCGCCAGGATGACGTGGCGCGCCCATTCAGGAGCGCGGCTGGTCAGGTCGGGATGCTGTCGAGCAGCGATACGAGCGAGCCGACGACCCACTGGAAGTTGTCCAGGCGGTCCTGCTGGTGCTGCAGGTTGGGATCCAGGTCCGGGTCCATCGCCATCCCTCCGTCGCGCCGCTCGTTGATCAGAGCCTACCGCGTCGTGATCGCGCTAACCCAGATTCAGTCCGGCGAGAAGATCGGTCTCCCAACCGCGGTCGCCGCGTTCGCCGGCCGCTCCCCCGGCAAGTACGTAGTGTTCGGTCGCGACAATGGGCAATGCGACGAGGTTCGACAGCGCGCACGCCCGCCCGGCCGGCTCCACGCTGACCTGCGTCGCGTGCGCCCGAAGGGCGGCGACCTTGGCGGCCCGACTCTCGGGTGCGTCGACGACGGCGTCGATCTGGTCGTCGCTGAACCCGAACGGAAACTCGGCGGGCACGATCCAGTCCGCCGGGAGGTCCATCTCGGACAGCTCGCGGATGCCGGCCGCCATCGCACTGCGAGCCACCACGGTCCAGTAGAACTTCGGCACCGGCCACGGATCACCGAGGTAGTCCGCTCCTCCCGCCGCGGCGACGGCCGCGGTGGTCACCTCGTAGGCGTGGATGTGGTCCGGATGGCCGTAGCCGCCCTGTGGGTCGTAGCTGACGACGACGTGGGGGCGCAGCTCCCGGATGATCGCGACGAGGGCGCCGACGGCGTCGCGGGGATCGGCATCGACGAACCGCTGCGGACCGCGCGGCGGCGTGCCCGCCATACCGGAATCGCGCCAGCGGCCTGCGCCGCCGAGGAACATGGGCTCGTCCACCCCCAATCCGCGTAAGGCGGCGGACAATTCGCCGATCCGGTAGCCGCCCAGCTGGTCGGCCCCATCGACGGCGAGCCGGGCCCACCGTTCGCCGATCACCTCGCCCTCCTCGCCCAGCGTGCACGTCACGACTCGCACGTCGGCTCCGCGCGAGGCGTAGTGCGCGATCGTGGCGCCGGTGGTCAACGTTTCGTCGTCGGGGTGGGCGTGGACGAAGAGAAATCGTGGAAGCTCCATGCGCACAAGATAGATTCATCCGGTGGCGCGGCGCACCCTTGAGTACGCGTGCGCGGTGCTGATCATGGGACTGCTCGCCGGTGTTGCGGGTGCCGCCACCACCTTGGCGTTGCACGCGATCGAACACCTCACCTATCACTACGACTTCGGCACCCTGCTGACCGGCGTCGGCAACAGCAGCCCGGTGCGTCGCGCTGTCGGTCCCCTGCTTGGAGGCGCCCTGGCGGGCTTCGGCTGGTGGATGCTGCGCCGCCGGGGGGAGGTGCCCGGGCTGTCGGCCACGATCGCCGAACACCGGCCGATCCCACGGCTGCGAATGTCGATCGACGCCGGGCTGCAGGTGCTGCTGGTCGGCTCCGGCGCATCGCTGGGACGCGAGGGCGCGCCCCGTCAGCTCGCGGCGGCGTTCGGCGATCTCGGGACGTCGCGACTGTCGCTTACCGCGCGTGACCGCGAGATTCTGCTGGCCTGCGCCGCGGGCGCCGGTCTTGGCGCGGTGTACAGCGTGCCGCTGGGTGGCGCGTTCTTCGCCGCGCGCATCCTGCTGGGCACCTGGCATCCACGCGCGCTGGGCACCGCGCTGATCACGTCGAGCCTCGCCGTCGCGGTGGCCTCTCCCGTCACCCATCTCGAGCACCTGGTGACGTGGCCCAACCCGCAGCTGTCCTACCTGTTCGTCATCCTGGCGGTGGCCATCGCCCCGCTGGCCGTCGCGGTGGGCCTGGCGTTCGACAAGGTGATGTCACTGGCCCGACCGAAGCCGCAGATCCGGTCGTGGGCGCTCATTCCCGCCATCGCGTTCGCGGGTTTGGCCATCGGCATCTGCTCGATCTGGTGGCCGGAACTGCCGGGGAACGGCCGCAGCATCCTGACGATCAGCGTGAACGCCGGCCTGACGCTGGGCGGGGCGGCGATCATCCTCATCCTGAAGCCGCTCCTGACCGCGCTGTTCCTGCGCACGGGCGCGGTCGGCGGCATGATCACGCCCGCCTTGGCGACCGGCGCGGCCGCGGGCTCGGTTGCCGCCCTCGCCCTCAATTACCTGGCCGGGACCGACATCCAGGTCTCCGCGGTGTCGTTGACGTGCGCGGCGGGCGTCCTGGCCATCACCCAACGAGCACCGGCGTTCGCCGCGCTGTTCGTCTGGGAGCTCGCCCGGCCGCCCTATTGGCTGCTGATCGTCTTCCTGGTCGCCGCCTTCACCGCGCACGGCATCCGGCTACTCCGCGAGCAGCATTGGCCCGAGCGACGAGATGTCGTTACTTAAGCAAAGCAACCTGATCGGTCGGTGGTCCGAGCGCCGGCTTGCCGATCCCGTCGATGCCGCCGATGGCCCACCGATTCCGCACCCCAGGCGCACCGACGGCGGGCGGGTTCCGGCAAACCCGGGGCCGATGGGATGCTGCCACCCCGTGATTTCTAGCTACTGACCGGTAAGGTGACCGCCCCTGTCACTTTCGGCACACCTGTTCGTGGGCGTTCGATTTCTCTGGTTTGCCATTTGGGACGGAAATTCGAATGCCATTATTAGCACAGCTATTTTCATGGCAAATTACTGTGAACTTGTTGTAATGAATGCATCCGAAATTGGTCACGGCAATCCTCCCAAAATCACTTCCCTCTTTCCTTACTTGCGAGTAAATTTCCCGTGGTCCAGGTCACATTCTTGTTAAGGATCGAAATGCAAGTTGCAACTCGCCCCCGCCTCAACGCCGGTATCGCACTGGTTGGAGCCAGCGTCATCGCTGTTTGTCCGCTCGCACCGCCACTCCCCGATATCCACCTCCCGAACCCGGCGCATGTGGTTGCATCGGTCGAGCTCGCCGCGGCAGCGCTGGCCGCGCCCCCCCCGTCCTACGCGCAGGTTATTCAGGAAGCCGTTGCCAATGCACAAGCCCTGCTGACCACGTTTGAGGCAAACCCCACACCGATTCTGTCGCAGGTCGCTCACAACCAGGCCATCACGATCCAAAACCTGATAGCGGCGCTTCAAACGACTGGCGGAGCCATCGGCACTGCACTGACGACGACGGTGCCGCCACTGCTCCAAGCCGCTTTCAGTGACCTCGCAAGCGGCAACGTCGAGGGAGCGACCAACAACGTGCTGAGCGCCATTCTGGCGCCAGTGTTTCCGATCACTGGGTTCATCCCGGCCCTCTCAGCCGCCTTCACGCAGCCGTTGACAAACCTGGTGGCCGCGATCAATGCCGTCCAGGCGGGGGGCGTCCTCTCACCCCTCTCTTTTGCCGTCACTGGGCTTCTCGGTCCGGTGCTGAGCGGCGCAGGCGCGTTCGGCGTTGCGGTCGACAACGTCGGCAGCGCCATCGGTGCGGGCGACCCGCAGGCCGTTCTGAACGCCGTCGTCAATGGCCCCGCTACGATCTTGGACGGGGTGCTCAATGGCGGGTTTGGACCCGACCTGTCATCGTTAGCGGGCCTGGCCGGCATCAAGGTCGTGGCCGGCGGCCTTCTCAGCGGGGGACTCGCAATCACGCTGCCTAACGGCGTCGTCACCGTCCAGCTTCCCGGCACCATCAACTCACTGGAAGCGCTGGCGACGGCGTTTGCGAATGCGCTCACTCCGCCGAAAGTCACGGCCACGGCCACGACCACGACCACGGCCGACGTGAAGAGTTTGTCGACTAGTCCCGCCGCCCTCCCAGCGGCGGGAGCTACGACGTTGGCCTTGACGACCGCTCCGGCCACCAAGGCCATCGAGGCGCCGGCACCCAAGGCCGCGACCGGCGCATCCGCGGCAGCCAAGGATTCCAGCGCAACCGACACATCCGCGACGGACGGGACCACCAAGTCCTCGACGTCCTCGACGTCCTCGACCGACGCCGCTGACTCGAGCGCATCCTCGGCGGCGTCGTCCAAGGGTGACACCACCACGAAGGCCGACCCCGCTGGCGGCACCTCCGCCAGCGGCAGCTCGTCGAGCGGCACCTCCGCCAGCGGCACCTCCGCCAGCGGCAGCTCGTCGAGCGGCAGCACCGCCAGCGGCACCTCCGCCAGCGGCAGCTCGTCGAGCGGCAGCACCTCGACCAAGGGTGACGGCGGTGCCAAGAAGTCGGGTGACACCGGGAGCAAGTCCGGATCCGACAGCAAGGGCTCGAACCACTCGGAGGGCGCCAAGCACGGCGCCAAGTAACGGCCCAGCACGGTAAACAGTTGGCCCCCTCCAAAGCGGAGGGGGCCAACTGTTGTCGTCCGCTACTGCGGAGCCTTGACCCAGTTGCCTGCGTCGCCGACGATGCCGACCGGCACCGCGCCCGACAGGCTGACGTTCTGCACGCTCGGTCCGGACGCCACGATCGTGGTGTCCTGCAGGATCGGCAACACCGTCGACATGTTCCACAGCCGCGGCTCGACGGCGTTGAGTACCTCGCCGATGTCCTCGCGGCCGTCGAGTGCGGCGTCGATCTTCGGCTGGATGCTGCGGTCGCAGATGCCGGTCAGGTTGCTCGGCGCCTGGACCAGCTGGCCGGACTCCGGCCCGGGGCTCGGACTGGTGACGGTCGTGGGCGGCGGCGGCGGCGCGGACGTCGTCGGCCGCGGCGACGAGGTGGTGGTGGCCGACGGTGTGCCCGTGTCAGTCGTCGTCGGAACGGCGGTGGCCTCCAGCGCCGGACAGCCGTAGCGGGACGCGAGCGCAGTGGCGAGGTCCCCGCCCGCTTGATGCCAGCCGATGATCGCGTCGACCCGGTTCCCATCCAACGCGTCGCCGTAGAGCGCAGGCGGGTCGAGCGCGAGGACCGAGGCGGTGATGCCGACGCTGCGGAGTTGATCGGCCGCGGTGTTGGCCACCGCGACGGACGTCGCATCATTGCTCGCGACGCCCAGCACCAACGTCAGCTGTTGGCCATCCTTGGTGATGCGGCCGCGGTTGTTGTCCGGAACCGGGGTGCCCGGCGTCGAAGGGGTCGGCGTGTCCACGGGCTGCACCTGGTAGCCGGACCCGGCGAGCAGCGCCAGTGCCTCCTCCTTGGTGAGCGCGGGCGGCGCGGTAGGCACGTAGCCGGGATCCGACGGCGAACGCACCTGCGCCTGCGCCAAGGTCACGGTGTTGTCGCTGCCCGCCCCGACCGACGCCAACAGGTCGACGTCGAGCAGCCCCAGAACCGCCTGGCGCACTTGGGCATCCTCGAGCGCGGGCTGCTGGGCCCGCAACGTCAACTGCATCACCCGCGGCGTCACGATGCGGGCCGTGCGCACGTCCGGGATCGCGCTCAACTGGGCGAAGGCGGCCTGACCGCCGTGCACCTGGGCCACCTGGGTATCGCCGTTGCGGATCGAATCGGCGAGCGCCGCGGGCGCGCCGCCGCGCCGGAACAGGATGAGATCCGGCTTGGCGGGCACACCCCAGTAGCGGTCGTTGCGTGCAAGGAGGATCTCGTCGCGCTGCGGGTCGATGCTCTCCACCCGGAACTGCCCACCCGTCACCGGCAACGCCCTGACCAATCCTGCGGCGAAGCCACCGGGCACGTCCTTGACGATGTGGGCGGGCAGGATGTCGTTGAACAGTTCGCGCCATGCCGGGTAAGGCTGCGAGAACGTCACCACCGCCGTCTTGCCGCCCTCGACCGACTGCACGCCGGTGATCAGGTCGTAGCCCGCGGGGTCGACGACACCGGACTCGCCGACCATCTGCCGCCACAGGTACCAGTAGTCGTCGGCGGCGATCGGCGCGTTGTCCGTCCACTGCGCCTCGGGCCGGATCTTGTAGGTGACGGTGAACGGGTTGTCGTTGGTCACGTCCGCCGACACCAGCAGCGTGGGGTCGAGTTGCCACCGCGAGCCCGTCGACGACGCCGGATCGGGCACTGGGCGGAACGAGCTAGGCAGCACCAGCGACGAGATCGCGGCGTTCACCGGTGACTGATCGGACAGCAGGTGGGAGTTGAACCCGGGGCCGATCGAATCGATCGCCACGATGATCTGCGTCGCCTTCGCCGGCGGCGGTGGCGTGCTCTCCGAGGTCTCGGTGCTCTGCGGCGCAGGCGGTGGGCTGACGGTGCAGGCCGTGACCAGCAGCAATGTCGAAGTCAACGCGCCGGCGACGCAGGAGAGGCGTCGCGAAGTCGTCGGCACGCTGTTCAGGTTATCGGCCTGCGCTCCGGCGCTCGGTCGGCGGCTCCGCGCTTCAGTTGCGGGCCTTTTCGCGAGCCTTGGTGCGTGCCCGAGCGGTCGCGTTCAGCTCGGCTTTGCGAACCCGCACGAATTCGGGAGTCACCTCGACACACTCGTCGTTGGCGCAGAACTCCATGGCCTGTTCGAGGTCGAATTCCAGCGGCCTGTCCAGCGTGACGAACACATCGGCAGTCGCCGACCGCATGTTCGTCAGCTTCTTCTCGCGGGTCACGTTGACGTCGAGGTCCTCGGCGCGCGGATTGATTCCGACTACCTGGCCCTCATAGGTGTCCTGGCCCGGCTCGACGAAGAACTGGCCGCGATCCGACAGCTGGATCATCGCGAACGGCGTGACGGTGCCGGTCCGGTCGGAGACCAGTGACCCGGTGTGGCGGGCGCGGATCTCGCCAGCCCAGGGGCGGTAGCCGTCGAACACCGCGTTGGCGATGCCGGTGCCGCGGGTCAGGGTCAGGAAATCGGTGCGGAAGCCGATCAGCCCGCGGCTGGGGACGATGAAGTCCATCCGGACCCAGCCCGCCGCATGGTTGGCCATCTCCTCCATCCGGCCCTTGCGGCCGGCCATCAGCTGGGTGATCGCGCCGACGAACTCATCGGGACAGTCGATGGTCATGGCTTCGAACGGCTCGTGCAGCTTGCCGTCGATGGTCCTAGTGACCACCTGCGGCTTGCCGACGGTCAGCTCGAAACCCTCGCGGCGCATCTGCTCGACGAGGACGGCAAGCGCCAGCTCACCGCGGCCCTGCACCTCCCACGCGTCGGGACGGTCGATGTCGACGACCTTGATCGACACGTTGCCGACGAGTTCGCTGTCCAGCCGGGCCTTGACCATGCGCGCGGTCAGCTTGTGACCGGACACCTTGCCCGCCAGCGGCGAGGTATTGGTACCGATCGTCACCGAGATGGCGGGCTCGTCGACATGGATCCGCGGCAGCGCGTGGGCGTGATCGAGATCGGCCAGCGTGTCGCCGATCATGATCTCGGGCATGCCCGCGACCGCGACGATGTCACCGGCAATCGCCTCGTCGGTGGTGCGGCGGTCCACGCCCTCGGTGGTCAGCAGTTCGGTGATCTTGGCGGTCGTGACGACCGGATGGCCGTCCACCTCGCGCATCCAGGCGACCTGCTGGCCCTTGCGCAGCCGGCCCTTGTAGATGCGGACCAGCGCGAGCCTGCCGAGGAAGGCCGAGGCATCCAGGTTGGTCACCAGCGCCTGCAAGGGGGCCTCGGGATCGCCTTGCGGCGGAGGGATGTGCTCGAGCAGCACGTCGAACAGCGGGTCGAGGTTCTCCCCTTCGGGGTTCTCGCCGTTGGCGGGTTCGACCGTGCTGGCTATGCCGGCGCGCCCGGAGGCGTACAGCGTCGGCAGTCCGAGCGCGTGCTCGGCGGCCTTCTGTGCTTCGTCGTCCAGATCGGTGGCGACGTCCAGCAGCAGGTCGTGGCTCTCCTCGACGACCTCGGCGATCCGGGCGTCCGGGCGGTCGGTCTTGTTGACCACCACGATCACCGGCAGGTGCGCGGCCAACGCCTTGCGCAGCACGAACCGGGTCTGCGGCAGCGGGCCCTCGGACGCATCGACGAGCAGCAGCACGCCGTCGACCATGGACAGGCCGCGTTCGACCTCGCCGCCGAAGTCGGCGTGACCGGGGGTGTCGATGACGTTGATGACCGTCATGCCGCCGTCCGGGTGGTGGCGGTGCACGGCGGTGTTCTTGGCCAGGATGGTGATGCCCTTTTCCTTCTCCAGATCACCGGAGTCCATCAGGCGCTCGACCGTGTCGTCACCGCGATGCGTCAGGGCGCCGGACTGGCGCAGCATCGCATCGACGAGCGTCGTCTTGCCATGATCGACATGGGCGACGATGGCTACGTTGCGAAAGTCCGGGCGTGAATCCACACCCAGATTGTCGCAGCGCAGGTATCCATTCGCGAAAACGACGGAAGGGTCGTGTGAAGTCCAGCAAGTTCGCCGGGATCAAGCCGAAGAAGAAGTGCTGCCGCAGCAAGCCGCGGTGCAAACGGTGTCCGGTGGTCCTGCACGAGGTTCGCAAGGCAGAGCTATCCGGCCTGCGCGGCAAGGACCTCGTGAAGGTGTTCAAACGCACACGATTGTCCTGACGACCTCGACGAACATCGGCGTACCGTAAAAATGTTCGTTCGAGGTTGGAGGTATCAATCATGGCGTTTTACGAAGTGGCAACCATCGCACTCGTGGTGGTACTTGCGACCGCCGCGACAGCTGCGATCTACGTCGGTCTGCTGAACTGGATGGGCGCGTTCTACGTCGTGCGGTGTGCGGCATGTCACCACCTGACGTTCTCGTCGGCCAACCAGGCGCCGGGCTCGTGCCCGCACTGCCGCCATCCGGCCCTGCTGCACCCGATGTACGCGGCCCGCCACCGACGCAGCCCGTCCGAGGTACGCGTGGTCGGCGACCGGCTCCGATACTGACCAGCCTCCAGCCCTAGGGCGTGGACAGCAGCATCAGCACGCGGCCGTGGTCCGCCGGTTCGGGGAAGTCGCCACGTGGTCCGACGAATCCCGCATCAGGCCGATGAAGTCGGACACCGTCATCGACTCGGCCAACAGCAGCGCCCAACCACCCGAAGCCAACTCCATGGGATCGCCCTACGCCACAGCCGGCCCACCCGACCCTGGATCGGGCGGTGCTGAAAGTGCCCACCTACGAGCGACTTTGGGGTGTAATGAACCTCTGCCGCGCGAACTTAACCGGAGCGCAGCGCCGCGGTCAGTTCCGGCACCCAGCCGCGGTCGGCCGACACCCACGCCAGCCCGTCGAGCTCGTCGGCGGTCACCCAGCGCAGAGCGCGGTGGTCGCGAGGCTGCACGGTGCCGCCCGTCCTGGTGACCAGATAGGCGCGCAACGTCATGGCTGCGCCGAGCGTCACGTCGTGACCCAGCCGCGCGCCCACGGTGACCTCGATCCCGAGTTCCTCCTCGAGTTCGCGCACCAGTGCCGCCGCGTCGCTCTCCCCCGCCGCCACCTTCCCGCCCGGCAACTCCCACAACCCGGCCAGCTCCGGCGGCCGCGCACGCTGCGCCACCAATAGCGTGCCGCCGGAGATCAGCGCTCCGGCGACCACGATCTGGTTCGGCACGGCAGCGACGGTATACCGTCGAGTGATGGCTGTGTTAACGGACGAACAAGTGGACGCCGCACTGCCCGACCTCGACGGCTGGGAACGCTCCGACGGCGCGCTGCGCCGGTCGATCAAGTTTCCGGCGTTCCTCGCCGGGATCGACGCGGTGCGCCGCGTCGGCGAGCACGCCGAGCAGAAGGATCACCACCCCGACATCGACATTCGTTGGCGGACCGTGACTTTCGCGCTCGTCACGCATTCGGAGGGCGGCATCACCGATAAGGACGTGGAAATGGCGCGCGACATCAACTCGATCGTCGGCTAGCGGCGATCCAGCCGAGCGTCGCCAGCGTCGCCACGATGTAGACCAGGCCGGCCCAGGCCAGATACCAGGGCCGCCCGATCTGCCAGATCGTCGGCTGGGCGAAGCTCAGCAGCCACGGCACGCCGATCAGGGTCAGGATCAGCCAACCCCAGCCCAGGATGCGCGCCCCCCGGCGATCGCGCAGCGCCCCATGCAGCAGCCAGATCATCAACGGGATCAACCACACCCAGTGGTGGGTCCACGAGATCGGCGACAGCAGCAGCCCGAACATCTGCACCACGACGATGGCCCCGAGTCGATCGTCGGCGCCAACGGCACGCCACGCCAGAATCGCCAGCACGGCCGTGACCGCCACCGCGGCGAGCACCAGCGGTCCGTATCCGGCGTCGTGGCCGAGGATGCGGGAGATGCCGCCGCGCCAGGACTGGTTGAACGACGTGCCGATGGGCCCGATCCGGCTGGCGTCGCCGAGCAGGTCGGTGAAGTAGAACCGCGCCTGATCCCCGAGCACCAGCACCGACACGGCGATGGTCGCGAAGAACACCACCGCCGAGAACGCCACGGCGCCCCAGCGACGGGCACCGAGGAAGTAGAGCCCAGAAACCGCTGGCGTCAGCTTGATTCCCGCCGCGAGTCCGACCAGCAGGCCGGACAGCCACCACCGGCTGCTGTAGACCGCGTAGAGCACGGCGAGGACCAGGACGACGTTGATCTGGCCGTAGTCGAAGGTGCTGCGCAGCGGTTCGGTCCAGATGCCCACCGCGGTCCACAGCATGGCCAGGCGGTGGTCGGCGCGGCCAAGCAGCCGCAGGCTGACCCACACCACCCCGTACAGGGCGACGATGATCCCGACCTGCCAGGCGAAGGCGAGCAGTCCGAACGGCATCAGGTGCAGCGGTGCGAACAGGACGGCCGCGAACGGCGGGTAGGTGAAGGGCAGCGGGAAGTCGGGCGTCTGGTCGGCGTAGACGTAGTCGTAGAGCGGGTGGTCGGTGCCCAGGGTGGCCGCCCCGCCGACGTAGACGTGCAGGTCGACGAAGTTGGCGCCGTTGGGTACCAGGTACGTCCAGGCGAACCGTGCGGCGACGCTGGCTAGGAGCAGCCAGGGAGCCATCGTCGCCAGGCGGGTCGCGGCCCGTTTCGAGACGGGTGGGACGGGTTGGACGTCTATCCGTCGACTGTAGCGATCGGTCACCGTATGCCGTCATGTGCGTAACGGTCGGATAAATGCCACACGTGTCACTTGAGTAACTCCAGTAACTCCGTAGCTTCGGTTGCAGACGTGCCGTCAACGGATCGGGAGAACCATGCACTTCACCAGAAAACTGCTCGCCACCAGCGTGATTGCGGCTGCGGGCGCGATTCCGGTCGCCTTGGCCCTCAGTGCCCCGGCGATGGCCGACCCGGCGCCTCCGCCGCTGCCCGCGATCCCCGGCATGTCGGGCCTGCCGTTCCTCAGCAGCGCGCCGCAGATGCTGCAGAGCGCTCCGCAGATGCTGCAAGGCCTCGCGTCGATGTTCTCGGGGACTGCCGCGGCACCCGCGGCCGCGGCACCCGCCGCACCCGCACCCGCGGCGACCGCGTCGGTCACCCTGCCGCAGGCCCCGGCCGCGGCTGCGACTCCGCTGAACACGCTCGGCGCGCCTGCCGTTCCCGCCGCGGTCACTCCGGCGGCACAGGGCCTGGTGCCGACCGCCGAGGTGCAGCTTCCGCAGGTGCCGATGAACCCGCTGCCGCTGCCGCAACAGCTCAGCTTCCCAGGCGACCTGGCCTCGCTGATGCCCGCAGGCACGCCGCTGGCCAACCTGCTGCCGAAGTCACCGGTGGCACCCCTCGCGGCTGCCCCGACCCTCCCGGCTGCCGCGGCACCTGTAATTGCAGCACCGACTGGTCTGGGGCTTGCGCCGATGATGTTCCCGACCTCCGCGCTGCCCTGAGCCAGGCAGCTCTAGACGACCGCTGTAACCACTGAAATCACGGGGAGAGTCATGTCATCGATCAGGACGTTGCTTGTCGCACTCGGTGCGTCGGCCACGCTGACGCTGAGCGGCCAACCGGTCGCCAACGCGGAGCCAGCGCCGCCGTTGCCGATGCCGATCAGCGGCCTGCAGGCGCCGGGGTTGCCTGCCATGCAGAGCCTCGGACCGGCCATCCAGCAGGCGGCGGCCGATCCGACGAACGCCGCGTCGATGCTGATGGCCGCCGCGGCGGCATTCGCGGGCAACAGCGCGGCGCCAGCCGACTCGAAGAACGTGGCTGCGGCGGTCAATCAGTTCGTCGCCGATCCCCAGGTGGCGCACGTGCCCGCCGCGGGTGCGGCGCCGGGCGTCGACGCACATCTGCCCCAGGGCGTGGACCCGGCGCACGCCGTCGGGCCCGCTCCCGATGCGGTGCCCGAAGCCGCGCCTGCAGCGGCACCCGCCCCGGAGGCCGCGCCCGCCGCACCCGCCCCGGAGGCCGCGCCCGACGCTCCCGCACCGGAGGCCGTTCCCGCACCCGCTCCTGAAGGCGTACCCGCCCCGGCACCCGACGGGGCCGCCGTCCCCGGCCCGGCGCCCGCAGCGGACTTCGGCCCGGACGCCCCCGTGACGCAGGACTTCATGTACCCGTCGATCAGCAACGGATGCACGAAGGACGGCGGAAACGTTCTGGCGACGGCGATCTCGGTGGCCGGCCCGGCGAAGATCCCCTCCCCGGGCCCGGGTCCCGGTCAGACGGCCTACGTGTTCACCGCGGTCGGCACGCCCGGCCCCGGAGCCGAGCAGAAACTGCCGCTGAACGTCACCTGGGTCAACCTGACGACGGGTAAGTCGGGCGGGGCCACGCTCAAGCCGCAGTCCGACATCAACCCCGACGGTCCGACGACGCTGACCGCCATCGTCGACACGGGCTCGGGCAGCATCATGTCGACGATCTTCGGTCAGGTGTCGACCACCGAGAAGCAGTGCCAGTTCATGCCCACCATCGGCTCGACGGTGGTGCCCTGACCCCGGTTCGCGGGTGGCT
>Ga0193743_1001193_pt1 | contig 19531 bp, 25 predicted proteins | sample L2c2metaG_FD_143038 | JGI IMG/M metagenome (GOLD analysis project Ga0193743, IMG submission 143038) | Soil microbial communities from a riparian zone of the East river system, Colorado, United States - L2c2 | ecosystem: Environmental > Terrestrial > Soil > Riparian zone | place: USA: East River... | reverse complement strand
GGGAGGCCATAAGAGAGTGCTGCAGCACCAGCAGCACAAGTGATAAGAGTGATGCATTGGACCATGAGTAGTCGACGTTGTTCATACTCATCATCGCTCATTGAAGTGTCAGACATGATCAATGATCAATTATACAGCAAAACGATTGGCTTCACATCCAGAGTTGCTTATGTAAAATTCCCAATCAGGCAGCGTGACATTATTTTGGATATGTGAACTGGTTCCGGCGTGTAACCATTTTTTTTTTGGTTGCCAATCTAACTACGAAGTAGGTCCATATGCCGTCTCCTACGTTCCATTTAACATTTCTATCTAGGAATTAGTCAATACCGCCAAGCAGAGTTTTGGTTTGAACGCCGTAGGAATGAAATCAGGGTACATGATTATAAGTGACGAAGAAAGTTTCCAATTTTCCGTTAGGCCTTATAAGGCTGGGATTAATATGATGCTTGTGATAGTGGAAAAAAAGTGATCCGTTTTTTTGGTTCTGTAGCTATAAAAGCCTTATGTGGATTGTCAAAATGTAGCCACTGTAACCGGCCCAGTCATCCTCAAAGTTCAAGCCAAAGTCATCGGTTCGCTTATTACTCGACGCATAATTAGCACAAAGTCAAATTTCACGTCTACTCGATACATCAAAAATTTCGTTCAATCGCTCTTCCAAAAGCCCTCTCGGATCCGTATTGCTCAACGTAAGAATTTCCTTCAAATCATCCCACCTAGTCTAGTAGGAGCCTGTAGGCTATGTATGAGGCTGGCAACTGGGACTGGGAGTGAATCAATTAAATATGTCATGTCACTTTATAGTTTGTTTTTGTAGGTTTATCAAATGACCAACATTTTATAAACAAACTACAAAAGGAAACATGCAAGAGCATAGAACAACCAAAAGATAAATATGCATGAAACAAACCACCAACACAAAAAAAAAAAACAAAAAAAAAACTTGCCTGCTACACATCAAAACCCACTCGAAGTCACTCTCAACTGCTCCAGCTTCTTCAACACCTCACCAACCGTGCGATCCAACTCACTTGCGATCGACATCTGCTTCGTACCCGGTAGAGTCGCATACGTCTCACACAAATCACCATCCACAACCGCCTTCACAGGCACATAATAACCTCTCCAACTTAGCTGGTCCCTTCCGACCAAACTGCTTTGCTCGGTCCGCATGTGCTGTTCCAGCGTCGAGATGAAATCCACATCTTCCTTGGACACAAAAGGTACGAGGATACCGACTGTCCCGTGCAGGCCCGTGTAGAGCAACACCTCGCGACCACCAGCAACTAGAGAAACCTTGTGGATAGAGGTGATGAGGTCGCCAATGTGGAAGTGGGCCAAAAGCTTGGTCTTGTGTGGAGCACCCATCAGAATGCCTTTTTCGTGCAGTATGCCTGCACCAGTAGGGTCATCATCTACTTGGTCAGAGACTTTCGGGTCCAATCGGTTGACAAAAACATTTCCGAAGCGATCTCCGGCAGCGATAGTGTTGTAATCTACCATCGTCATCGCAGTCACCCAGCGTGGTTGAGAGTCATCTGCAAAAGTCAAGAGTCGATTCTCAGGGGCCTTGTATACCGCAAATTGGATAGATTCTTGCATATCGCCCACAATGATGCGAGAACCTTGGGTTGCAAGAGAGATAATGGCGGTAGTGAAGGTCTTGTAGGAAGAGAGAGTGTAAATTTGATTGTGTATTTTGAACCAGAAGTCACCCACCTTATTTTCAACCTTACGAAGAAGTTTTTTCTTGCCAATGTCGTATATTCTCAGGGCTTTGCCGACACCAGCAACCAAGCGGCCTTGGAATGCCAACAAGGCTAATGGAACATCATCTACTTCACTCTTGAGGGTTTCACGAACTATAAGCAAACAATACAAAGAACATGCAGAACGAACACACCTTGTGCTGGAATTCCAAACCTGCACCGTCATTTGTAAACTTGTACGTCCGTAGGTAACCGCTGGAACATGATCGAGGTGAAATCAGAGTATCTGCTGCTGTACCAACAACAAGATGGAGTTCGCCGCCCCGAGCTGAGAACGGAACAACTGCAAGTGAGAAAGCAGCTTCGTTATCCTCCAAAGGAATGACTGCGACAGTTTTTGCTTCAATAGGGTCGATGATTCGGATGCATGAGCCCCAAGTCCCCGCTGGCGCCTTGGGTCGACCAAAGATCTCAGCTGGAAGATTGACTACTTCAGTATCAATCTTTTTCCCTTGTCGACGCTGGAGGAAAAGCTGAACATTAAGCACATATACAAGTTTATCAGTTTGCATACCAGTTCTTGGAGCTTTGTGTCCGCAGCGCCTTCACCCATCACTCTATGATCACCCTCAATCATGTAAAAGTAACGGTTCCCAGGATGGGTGATAAATTTACGAGGAGTATATGATAGAGGCATCGAGTCCTGCTTTAGCTTCGTTCCCAGCTTCGGTACTTGGAATATCCTGCCAGAAAGCAAGAAATCAGACAAGGACAGAAACATCAAAGGCTGTGAGGCATACCGGAGGACACTACCAGCAATACCAATCAAACCCTCGGGACTCAGTTCAGCCGAGAAGCTCCAAGCATAGTCTAGATTATCATAAATAAGCGGCGTGAAGTGCATTAGGTTTTGATGAGTATAATTCAGCCATGACCGAGAAGAAAGAGCCAAAATCGCAGGATTCCGTTGAATCTGTACGCGTACGAGTTTGACAGGCCTCGTTCCCAAGAAACTATTAATTCAATAGATTTAGAACAAGGAAGTGAAGACGTAGATAAAGTGATCCTACCGAGTTCGGGTGTCAGTCAGCTGCCCGTTGATAGGGTCAAGGACTGTGCGAAGCAAGACACCATTTTGTAGACCAATGTTCACGAACATGGTTGGTTGAGCCTTGTTGATACTGGCATCCAACATATATGCGATACAGATGGAAGAAGGAGGAGCAGTCAACACCTGAAGACTGATAGTTTCGAGCGTGCTTTCTGGATCCAACGAGATGATTCGGACGGTCTGATCCTCGCAACCGACGGCCTACGACACCGTCAACATCGTAAGTGACGCTAAAAGACGGGAACTTACCAAGTATGGTGTTCTCTGCCGACCTTCCGGCACCTCCGCAATGGATAATGCCAGTACAGTACTACCCATTGCTTTCCGGTCTTGATACTCATTCAATTGACCATCCAAGTCCAACTCAAAATAAACCAGTTCTGCAGAGCTCAGAGCCACCACAACCTGTCGCTTATTGGTCGTTGCAGTGACGATGGTCTTGCCTTGTGGCACCCTCCATTCGTTTACGCGGCGATCTGCTAGTACATGACGGATTCCTTGTGGGTGCACTTGAAGAAGAGCATCGGCACCGATTTGTTGTACTGCAAGAGTGGGAGCAGCAGAAAGGAAACCAGTGTCTTGGACTTCTTCAATCGTTTCGCCAATGGACAATACCAGAGTGCCGTTCACGAAGGACAGAATAATGTAAGAGTCATAGGGATCTTTTAACATTTCAATACAAATCTGGAATAAAAAAACAAACAAACGGACGTACCGTCTTCTGTCCGTTTTGTCGTCCAAACAGCGTTGGGGATACCTGGGAGGTCGGAGCTCACAGATTCGTCCACTTCCAAGCCATGACGCAGAGTTCTGAAGGTACTACGGGCGCCCCGCCCGCATGCAGCAAATATCTGTGGGGTATCTGAATTTGGAAGAACGTTCATAACTTTTGAGTCGAGGATAGGGTCTAATGACTCAAGTTCATCTGCGACGACCAAATTCTCTAAAGGCCTCGGACGGAAAAAGGCGTGGGGTAGGGGGACACTAGGGTCAGCCATACCATATGATGGATATGAAGTCGAGCTGTATTCAGGTTCGTTATCATCATCACCAAGCTTTTGGAACTGGTAGAGAAAACTATTTGATTGGATGTTTCATGAGCAACTAGAAAACGGGATAGCTTTGATCACTTACTGGTTGCCAAATTCACTCGCAACAAAAAGAAAACCAGACTTGAGAATGCAAAGACTAGACGCGACAGGCACAGTATCAAAATACTTGATTTTTAATGACTTTACTGTCTCCTCTTCGTGTTCGATCGTGACTTTATACAGATCACCGTCTTCGCTCTGGAGCAGGAAAAAGAATGCGCCCTAAGAGAAAATGGGTTGGCCTGGAAAAGAATAACGAGAGCATACTTCACTGACCTTCATTTTGTGCATGACAGCTGAGGTGATAATCAGGCCCCGATTAGGATCCTCCAAAGGATGTTTTCTCCGAGGTATTGGAACTCGGTGTTGGGGAACATCCACATGGCGGTAAATGATATGGTCTTCACAACAGACGAGCACGCCTGACGGTCCATCGAAACGATCTGAAGATGCTAATTGCCCCCCTGGAACTTGTACGAGCAAATTAGCACGAGGATCGGTGGCCTCGCTCCATTTACGAACAACATGATTCAAGCCCAGATCCAGTTCGTAATAAGTAAGCATCTGCAGAGTTATCAGACTGGTGAAATATGAGTTAAAGTGGAAATCTCCATACTTTTTCTGCCTTGTTGAAAGCTTCTCCAGTAGGATCTTGATCAGACTCCGTATACTCTACTTCCAACGCCGCAAACATTGGATTTTCGAACCCAACATCAAGACCGACAATATGGTGAATGATAGCGGCATTTTTATGTGCCTCCAAGGGGGATGAAATGGTGAGATTGGCTGCTGCGTCGCGGTTGAGAATATAAACCAGTTTTGCCTTTTCCATTGCCGCAATCATCACGCTGCGCCCTTTAGGATCTGTCGCAAGATACTGACCAGGAACGATACGTCGAGCGCCGGATTTGCCGTAGGTCTCCTGGTGCAGCTTAACGAAACTGCTTATTTTGGCGTCGTAGTCTAGGATAATAATCCGTCCAGAGTCAGACCCCACGATAGCATAGTCTGAAAAAAGAAACTATAAGTGCTAGAATAAGGAACATGGGTGATTCACTCACCTTTCGTTCCTCCCGTTAAACGAAAAGCGGCAAGAGAGCGAATGGACCCAAACGCGTCCGTGGCAATAACTGTTGAAACTTTCCCTGTTTGCGCATCTGGACGAAGCAGTTCTAGACGTGTTCCATGGGAGACAATAATTTCTTGTTGTCGAGCGCCAGAGAAATTTCCAACTATTGCTTGTGTTGTCGCGGTCGCTGGCTGGAGTGTGAGGTTGTACAAGTGCATTATTTGATACTTTTACAAAGAACTGGGGATCAGAGAGCACACTGACTACATTACATAAGCACATTTCAAGAATTGTATAAGACGCAAGGTTAGAGTTTACAGATATCAAGAAAACAACTTGTCCACATTCAATAATCATCTGCAGCTGCGTAAGTGGACTTTTTCTTGCCGCCTCTTCCACCTCCACCTCCACCTCGCTTTGCTTTGGTGGTGCCGCCATCTCTTCCGCGTTTGCCAGTCCCTGAACTGGAGGAGACTGACTTGGACTTGGAACTTCCTCCAGTTTGTGGACAATCTGAAAAGTGAAAGGTTGACAGAAAACATATACCCCTAGGAAACGTACGTACTTGTGCTCCAATGTCCCGATTTGCCACACTTGAAGCATTCATCTCCACCCTTACTATGATTCTCTGAAAAGGTCGGTCCCGATACCGACCCTTTCCCGCCATTAGGACATACTAAGCAAGGAAACTGAGTTATACATTCTATATCAAAAGCAGGGACACTGACCTGAAGCGAAGTGACCAACTTGTTGACATTTATAGCATGTCGCAGTTGTATTGTCATTCGTGCTGTTACCAAAACTCTTGGGACGCTTGTTGCTGTTACTACCTTCATTCGGACATTCTAACGTCCAAACAAGCTCGTTAGCACAAGATATTCTTGGCAACATCAAGCTTGATCACTGACCACGGGCCCAGTGGCCCACTTGGTTACACTGACAATACATTCATAAGCATATAAATTTGCGATAACCGCAGAATCCGTACCTTGAAACAGTCTCCAGAAGTTCCACCTGAGCCCGGGCCATTGCTGGTATTCAAGGATTGTGTTCGAGAAGCCATACCCCCCTGTGTTGACGCCGTCCGTGGTGGTTCATCATCCCATTCAAAGAATGCACAACGAGCATGTTCGCCTTTGCGACAGGACCAGAATTTCCTGCCTTTGTTAGCGTTCTCCTTGACGACTGTCTGTAAAGCGCCTTCCTCATTACACTTGCACATTCGTACTACACTATCCAAAATTTCGTCCTGTGTCGAATAGATTCATGATCAGGAGTTGTTTGATGTCAATATCAATTATCAACTCACTGTGGAATAGGGACGTTTCGCCAGAACATTAGTCATGGACATTCGTGAGCCGCTTGCAACAGGGCCTTCGTCAGCCCACGCGAAGAAACCACAACCATCACGATTGGAACAGCTCCAAAATTGCCTCCCTTTTGAGGCCGTTTCTCTGACAACGGTTTTCAACACAGGGGGAAGATCGCACGTACACTGAACGCCCTCTGAATTAGAGGTGTTCTTCGTTGAGGTCGTTTGGCTTGAAATTGGTTTGGGGGCCGCCGAGGAATAATCTGAAAGACCAGCTTTTCGAGAGGTCGAAAAAGGTCGAGACGAAGACGCAATTGGTGTTGTTGAAGGCGCTGAAAGCCCCAGGCGAACACTTTGCGAGGAACCAACCAGAGTGCCATTTGTCAACGAAGATGGTCCAGACTGGCGAGATGAAGGTTTACGGTAAGCCGGCGTATCCTTTGAGTCTAGAGAATGCAATACATCGTCACAGAAAGTTTGAATTACGAGAGGAGCGCCATACCATCTTCTGAATCAATGACGTTGATCATTGTGCTGGCATTAGCTGATGCTGGCGCTCGATTCCCTCGACTAGTGGCGCGTCCACGGCCACCGCCGTCGCGTTGTCCCCCATGGCCATCATCTCCATTACGCCCGCGCCCACCGCGCCCACCTCTTCCACCACCCCGTCCACCTCTTCCACCGCCTCCTCCCCTTCCTCCCCCGCCTCCTCCCCCCTCGCCGCCACCGCCACCCGCCGGGGCATTCTGCGCAGCCCCCTGACCCGCTAAGTGTTGGAGCACACTCTGCAAAGCGTTCAATTGCTAATAATTCGACAAAAAGGAAAAGCTGAACATACCGAAGTAACTTTTTCAAACTCTCTTCTAACAATAATGTACATATCTTTATACTGGTCAAGACTTCGAATGAGCATATCATTTTTGGTGCTTGTGCCTTCACAAACTTGCACCATTCTGCGTTCGGTCTGCCAAAGAATTTTGAGTGTTGGATGATGTTGGTTTGTGATTGTGTGCCTTACCTCTCGTCTAAGCTGAGGTTTGCTAACATTCTTCGCCAGTCCAATTCGGTTATAACCCTCAATCAATCCTATTCCAAGGGTAGAAGGAACCAGATACTTGACTCCTCCCTCCATTCGCTCGATCACATACTCACGATCGATAATGGTTTGAATATGCTGTGCAATGGTAGCATCGGTGCCTACAGAAAGAGAGGAGATTAGTACGAGGGAATTTCCTACCAACCTCAACGCAATGACAAACCGATGCCGTTTTTGTCCATAAGTGTAACAAGATCTGCTTCAGTCAAGTAATTTGGTTTAGAAGTTTGTCCTTCGCGAAGCTCGCATACGGTGGGTTCAAACTCTTCGCCCTCTTCAAAGTCAGGAATGTGATGTCCAACCCACTTGTCGTAGATGTAAACGTTGAGGTAGTTCTTTTCTCGCACAATAAGCCCTATTCACAACTCAGTACTTCAGTCAACGAAGAACGACAGATTGACAAACCTGTTGCTGAGAAATCTTCTCCCCCATACACCACATCCACAGTTGTCTGCCAGCCTTCGGCATCTTTAGAACAACATGCCAGAAATCGGCGAGTGATATACTCGTAGACTCTCTTCTCATCTCCTACAAGATTACCCGCATGTGCCGTGGGGTGAATCGGAGGATGGGCCTTGTCGTCATGCTTTCCCTTCCTTGGAACACCGAAGCCACCTTGTTGCAATCTAGTGAAGAAAGCTTGCGTGAAGATCGAGAACAAAAAAAAGAGAAAGTCGCTTACGACGTGGCAAATGCACCCCAAGCGGGATCCACCATTTGTTTCCCAATTAAAGTCATGAAATCGAATTGAGGATCGAACTGGTCTGTCTCTGTACGTGGGTAAGAGACAAAACCTTGTTGGTAAAGCTTCTCAGCAACCTAGATGGACACGATCGTTACTAGCCCGGTTTTATGACTGAGTGTAAAAAGAAATCCTACATCTAGCACCTTCTTCGGAGCCAAGCGTAACAGCCTCGATCCTGCTTTCTGAAGTTCTACCGTAGTAAGAGGTAGCGGTTTCCTTTTTTTTCATGAGAATGTCTTCGGCAACAAGAAGTAAATAAACTTCATACCATTTCTTCGTATTACTGTTGGTGACTTTGGTAACTCTGGCTAACGTGCTTTCCATCATCAATGAGAAGATATTCGTCGCAGCGAATCGATCAAAACAATGATGTCGTTTCCATTTGAATTTGGTTTCTTCCTCGCCTTGAGAGGCCGTCTGCCTTGTCAGAGAGAGGTAGATGTACCAAAAGCTTTCCGGGCGAAAGACCTTCACATAAGAATATCGTTGGACCACGAAGCCAAGTGTAGGGAATTGACATGGGCCTGGCGGAGGTACATTTATCAGGTGTGGTCTTACGAAAACTCAACACAATACTGTACCGTAGGAGACAATACTTGAGCCCTGAGCTATTTGCTGGACCTGGCCCTGTAGTGTTAAAGTTTGTAACCTAGTGAAAGCTGCGCCGACTTTCAGATCCAAAATAATTCGAGCTTCTACAGCATCCGCTTGTCGCCTATCGAGTTCTACTGGATGCTGAGCGGCGTTATGAATTTGCCTGTCCGGGCGTGATAAGCGAAGCAGAGATTACGAAATGGGTTGGAACAGCATACTGAGGGATGATGGCACTAAATCTGGCCCGCTTTACCCTGATGGTGGGCTTTGCCTTCCGACAGACTTTGGCTACTTCCATTCCTATATGCTCTCCTTCTCGATCACAATCAGTCCATATCATAAGCACGTCTGCGCGACGAGCTTGAATAATAAGATTCTGTTCTATAGCTTTCTTGTCCGACGGGACTTGAATGTCCACAGGCGCGTCAAATAGATCAAATGAATCACAAGCATTCCATTTTCGATGTGTTTCGTAAAAGTCAACGCCTGTCAGATGTCCAGACACACACGTCACTGTGAAGAAAGAGCGCGTTTGTGGATAATCGAATTCATAGTTTTTGATATAGTTTGTCTGCGTGTTGTGCTTGGAAGATATACGCGTCAATGTGATGACTCAGTGTGTGTGAGAGAGGTCACTCACTGTTGTCAATTGACCGCCTGAAAGTATTTGGCTGATTGATTTCGCAATAGAAGGTTTCTCGGCAACGCATAAGACTCTCATGGCTTGCCAAATCGTTGCTATCCAACTTTCGATAACGCACCTTGCGCTTCAAAAAATGCTGAACGATGTTGGATGCAAGATGATAAGATGTGTAATATGAAAACAACTAACACGTTTTGGTTCGAAATTCTGGCTTGTTGAAAGAAGTAAACGCGTTCCTTGCAGTCGGATCTCCTGATCCGAATTCACGACGCGACCGTGACGGGAACACGGGATTCATATTTGGCCTTGTTGGCCAACAGCGTCAGAATTTTCCAGCTTTTTTCTAAAACACCTATGGACGACGGAAACTCAATGTTAAATGTATCTGCTACAAAAATAGGAAAACGAAAGAGAGTCGATCAGGATTTTATTCCTTCTGAAAAATTAAACAAGCGGAAGTCCACAGATACGAATGCAATTTCCGAAGAAAAGGAGGATGACCCTACGGAGGAGGAAGGTATCGCGCCCGCTGCAAATGGAGAGGATGGAGAAATGGGTGATGAAGCAGGAGATACAGACCCGAAAGGTTCGTTTTATTCATAAAGTACCAAGTACCCTAAGAGCGGTTGACCATGGTTTCTTCGCTGAACGCATCTTAGACGCTACTGACCCATATGAGCAACATTTTGGCATGAAACCCCAATTATTATCAAAAAATTCAAGAGCTTCCGTGCAAGATCATTCTTGGAAAACGTCGAGAGAGAAACTAGGCAAACTAGGCTCAGCTATTGTTTCAATACCCGATGCTTTAGAAGCAAGTGCATTTGCCCCGACTGCCTCAACCAGTGTGAACACTGTATATTAACCCTTTCCATCGGCACCTTCACTGATAATGTTTTCAGATCCTCGAAAATTTAAAAGCACCATTCGCTCTGAGGCAAAGCAAACAAGCTCAAAGTCTGTGTATATCGCCAGTATTCGTCTACCAAACCCGCTGACTTCTATGCAGATCAAGTAGACCTTCAAAACGACCTCTTATCAGCCCTTGCAACAAACAAGGATCTGTACCTTACCTCCACGCCATTGGAGCAAAAGCGATGTACGAGAGAGGCCATTGCGTTGCATGCCCTCAATCATGTTACAAAGTGTGTTACTCGGTATAGTGATGAAAACACTCTAATTTCTTACTGTCTACTTTTTAGAAAACGTCGTCATGTACTCAAAAATAATGAACGCCTTTCTCGCGCAACAAAAACCAACCCTGATGCACCACCTGAAGATGTTCAGGACCAGGGCTTCACTCGACCTTCAATCCTCATTCTTCTACCCTTTCGCTCTTCCGCACTCGACTGGTTCCGAGCTATCACATCTCATACCCCACCTCCAAACTTCCAGATCGAAAACCAATCTCGGTTTTTGTCAGAATACGGTTTACCCGCTGGTGTCGTTGACAAACTAGTGACTGCAGAACCTGGGACATATGCGCCAGACCACGTAGACACATTCAAAGGAAACGTGGATGACAACTTCAGAGTAGGAGTGAAGATGACGCGGAAAACAGTCAAGTTATTCGCAGATTTTTATAAATGCGACATCATCATTGCGAGTCCTCTTGGCCTAAGGCGTTCCATTGAGAAAGAAAAGTTCGACTTTTTTTCAACTGGCTTATTTTGCCAAAACTCAAATCTCGATCTCTGACAGAAACCAAGACTATCTGTCCTCCATTGAAATGCTTGTAATTGACCAGATGGACGCGCTTACGATGCAAAATTGGGATCACGTCAAGGTTTGCTTGCTACTCTCTTTTTTTCCCCCTTTTCCATACCTTATGGAAATCCTCACAGTACGTGTTATCACACATGAATGGTTTTCCGAAAGAATCTCGTGATACCGATTTTTCACGTATCAAACCTTGGTATCTCGATGGACAGTGAGTATAAACATACCTCATTCAGATCAGGCTGTGTTCACCGTTTCCTCACCAGTGCTGCTTACCTACGACAATCAATATTGTTGTCCACATATGAGACTGCTGAAACTAGGTCATTGTATAACTCGTCCCTCAAAAATGTCGCTGGGAAGATCAGGACGGAAAAGCACTGGCAACCGATCGCAGTGCCAGATGGGATTGATCAAGTAGGTTTGACTGTTTCGTGACAAGAGGAACTAATGCCAATTCCTCTGTCTTTCCAGAATTTCATTCATTTTGACTGTCTTAGTCCTGTCGACGAACCTGAAAAGCGGTTCCATCATTTCACAACTCAGGTATGTCTATCTCTCCCTGGTCACACTCATTTATACCGTCTAAATTCACACAGCTCCTTCCTGCCGTCTTAAAATCTGCTGTACAAAGTGCAAACACCGTCATTTTCGTGCCGTCCTCTTTTGATTTCATTCGCGTACACAACTACTTCCGAAAATCTGCGGGCGTTTCTTTCACTGTACTATCCGAGTGAGCACTTGCATTCTAACCTGGCTCCATTACCCTAACTAAACAAGACACCATTCCTAGATACTCGACAAATCAGGACATCTCAAGAGCTCGTCAAGCATTCTTTTCGGGCCAAAAAGCTTTCCTTCTTATGAGCGAACGATTCCACTTTTATAAGAGGCAAGTTTCGTCCATCCGTATCATACCATCCTTTTTCACTCTAACACACGCCCATAACCCAGATATAAAATCCGTGGGATAAGAAATATCCTCTTCTACGGGCCGCCAGACCACCCTCAGTATTTCACCGAGTTGATTTCGTATCCCTTCCTCGACGAATGGGTAGAGGCTTCAGACATTACTTGTCGAGTTTTATTCTCCAAGTATGATAGGTTTAAGTTGGAGAGAATTGCCGGTACAGAGATAGGGATGGAGCTTATCAAAGCTTCCTGATGATCATGTCACATTGATCAGACATTTAACAATATGTATTTATTGTAAGCTGCCATATTGTTATAGTAATAAAACTCATTCATTACAGCTAGTATAATCACTTTTCGATTGAGGGTACTCTACTCGCTTGCTTCCGTGGGTCGATGGCGTAGTTGGTTATCGCATCTGTCTAACAAGCGTACACAGAAGGTCCTCAGTTCGAACCTGGGTCGACTCATGTTTTTGCATATAGATCTAACGTAAGCGACTTCTAACCAAGATCCGGATCTTAGACGTCGCTTATAGCCGGACATTGCATTTTTTACTTGGGGGTAGAAGCCAACATATTCAATTTAGGGATACAGGAACTTCCTTTTACAAAAAAAAAAAAAAACAGAGCATTTACAGTGTCTATATCATAGGAGTGTATCGTCCACTTTCAAGAGGGATAGACGGTTGGTAGCAAGAAGCGAGAGGGTATAGCGACCATCGACTTGTGGTCTTTCCATCGTCGCCCCATCCAATCAACCTCTCGTCTCACCTCTCCTCACATGCCATACTCACACACTAAATTAGAAGGACGTGGTAGAGTCGACCTCAATCGTTGGCACAATTGACGCTATAAACTTGAGGAACACGACCAGATAGAAATCCACACGCATGCCCTCGATCTCTTCGTCCTCGGCGTTAGAGGACGATGAAACATTGTCTTTCCCCATTCCACTTGCTTTCCTACTAAAGGGCCACTTCTTCTTCGTTTCTTTACCATCTTTCGCTGATGGGGATGGACTCAAGGGACTTTTGCGTTGTGCTAGCTGTTCAGCAACTACGCTGTTGTTCATACGTTCAATAACTTTCTTCATGACGCTCGCGTGCTTGCATGGATGAACGGAAGCTGCCTGCAGAGAGGTGGAGTGGATGAAAGGCTCGATGGTTACGGTTTTGTGGGCATGATCAGCAGAGATGTCTTGGAATATCTGAGGTGGTGTGAGCGGGGTGCCGTTCTGTAGTTTACAGAAATTATTGATGAGTTCTTCAGACGGTATCAGAAATGACAAATAGGACGTACCTCGTCATAGCCAATCAGCCAGACTCGTGGAGTTTGATAGTACTTGTCGTAGGTGATCATAACATCGTATGTGCGTACTTGTAGTAAATTGCCTTTGGCTGCTTCTATTGTTGCACTGCAAGCAATAAATGACATGAATAGACGTGTGCGGCCTTATTAAAAAAGAAAAGATACAGACCTTGGGTCAACAATGTTGGAAGTGGTTGTTTTGGGCGCTACTACCTTGGGCGCGGCAGTGGCTTCATCCCCGTCTTCAAGATCCTCCTCCTCCATATCAGGAATATCATCCAAGTCAAGTACTTCATGTTTTTTCTCTCCTTTTCCTCCAAGCGATAGAGAACCAACTCCAGAAGTGATGTCATCTCCTGGACCATCTATATCAGGGATCTCATCTATATCACTATGATCCGTCGCAGATTGGACTGTCGTTTGGCGCCCAGCATGTGTTTCCACCCATTCGTCGCCTTCTGCACTAGGTGCAGACGAGTCAGCGAAGGAAACTAAGCGTTCCGCGTCTTCATCCGCATCGGTGTAAGCAAGCGAAGTGGCACGACGCAAGCAAGGTACACCTCGAGTGACAAGGTATTGCTTGTCTCCAGGCAGAAAATCTCTGGCTTTGGTCGCGTCCCCCTTCTCCCTACCAAAAATCGCATTGATCAGAAGGTGAAATAGTGCAGTCAAGATAAGATAACGGCGCGTACCAATTCCACACAGGGAACTTGTACACCAAAAAGTCACCTGCTGCTACAAACTCCTCTATACAGTTTATCTTGATGAGATATAAAACGTGGATTGTAAACAGAATCTAGACATACCGGGTGTGATACGACCGTGTTCTTTGAACTTGCTTTCCCTGAGGACCTGGTCGGATGATCGGTGAGCTGATCTTATGGAAAACGCCGTAGAAACACTTACTGGGCTAAGATAATCACGAATAGAGAAATAATGGGACTATACAATATCATTAACGAGTTATGGATAGGGGGTGTGCATTGATTTACAGACCTGGAGGGTTTGCATAGTGTGTGGTATGTAGTTGGGGAGATAGTAAGAAATCGATTCAAATCCTACGACCGGCGTCAAACACGTGCCTTTATCTTAAATTAAGCAGGGTTTATCATCGTCTGGAGTCAGCACAAAAGCTTTTCTTGTCCTTTTGTTCTGGATCCTTTAAAAATGTTCCCTAATAAGTACTAGTGAAAGCTAGTTCAGATATTCGAGCCTGTATCATATGCTTCAAGATGCGAAGAAAATAAAATATCTAAGTAGTAGATGTCTATACATGAGCCTTTCGATAAAAGAAGATTAGAATTCACGAGCACATAAAACAGACTTACAGAGACACATCAAGTGCCCGGTTCTGCGACCTTCAATTTTTTACTTTTCTTCTTCTTCGCCTCCATCCCAGAGGAATCAACATCTGTCGTGCTATCCAAGGCCTTCCTCTCCTTTTTTCTCTTTTTCTTCATCTCCTTTGCGTCAACCCCCGCATCGATATCACCACCATCCTTCACAACGTCTTCCTCAGCATCTCGTCTTCGTTTCTTGTCTTTTCGGTTCACTGCAACTCCATTCACCGGCTTGGGGACCTCCGTTGCTACTTCATCCCTCTCGGCACTCTCCTTGTCCTCTTTTCCCTTCTCCTTTTTGTTTTTCTTGTCCCTCGACTTTGCCTTCTTGCTCTCTGGCTCTACCGAGTTTCCCTGAGTATCATCTCCATCTCCAACTACTGTCTCTAGACCTTCTTTCCGCTTCTCCTTCTTCTTTTTCTTTTCCTCCTTCTCGCCCCCTTTGTCTTTCGACTTTTCCTTCTTACCCGTCCACTCTGCTTGCTCGGAATCATCCACGAAGGCGTCTGCAGATGCCGTTTCTTTCTTCTTCCTCTTCTTGCCTTCCTTCTCCTCAACCTCGTCGGTCATCGAAGTAGATTTCTTTTCCTTCTTCGACTTCTTCTCTTTTTTCAATTCCGCTTCACCACGCGGCACCGACGCAGGCTCTACATCAGCCTGCTGAGCCATTTTTGCCCTTTTGTTGGACGGAATATCGTCATTAGGCGGCTACGCAGAGATGAACATTTGTTTGAATCAATTCAAAGGTCCCAATATAAAAATCATGAAGAAATGCTCACTAGGGTATCTTCGGTTCCCATAGACTTCCGTTTTTTGCTTTTGAGAGAAGGTGATTCAGCAGCTGGAGGTTGAGATATCTCCTTCACAGGAGTTGGTGTGGGTTGCGTTACGGGTGACCCGCGGTTAGGCGTCCCCAGAGGTGTGTCATTCGCCCCAGTGACTCTTGAAGAAGGCTGTCCCCATCCACCGCGACCACCAAACCCACCCCTTGAGCCTCTTCCTCCTCTAAACCCCCCACGACCCCGATCTGACCAGCCTCCTGGATATGGTTCCGATGCAGGTTGTGGTGGATAATTGTTTTTTGGCGCAGATTCACCCTACATATTTTTCATGAGAGAAAATTGAAAAAAATCAAAATACAACATCACACATCACATTTTTGACTAACAACCATCGAAATGCGTACCGTTCTTGGTCCCTTATACAGACCCTTTTGATATTTCTCCGCTTCGCTTATACATGAAGTATGTCCCTTGTATTCAGCAGGAGAGTTAAAAGTTGTCGAACAGTCTATGCAGTCGAAACCAGCATGACACCGTGTTCGGTGTTGATCAAGTTTGGGCTTTTTTACGACGTCGCCACAGGCTGTGGAAAAGCCCATTTGGTCAGCTGAAATTCAGTGGGGTTTGATGACTGACTGTGGCATCTAAAACACAATAAAAACTGGCCATTAACGAAATTGAACAAGGGTTTTAAGATGTAGGTGAACATACTGAAAGGAAACCATCTTGGAATTTTGATTTTATTTTCGGTGTGATACGACAGAGATCTGCACAGATTTAGGACTGCCCCAGTTACCAGAACGATAAGTTTTAAATTCCAAGTTGAGCGCGCTGAAAAAGACCACCAGCGAAAAAAGTCAAAGAGTCAAACTGGTTCAAGCTTGCAAAAAAAAAAATTTCAAAGATTCAAGATTCGAGAGTTTCATCAAAATTTTAGAAAATGACACGTGACCGCTAGTTACATTCTACCCCGACCGCGTCCCGACATTCCCAGTTCAACGGCCCATACTTCGGGTATGGGCAGTTTCGAATACGGCATTCGTCTCATTTCTTCCAAATCTTTGTCCCGTCTAAACCCAAGGAACGCTGTCTTGCGTCCAAGGCAATCAATACGCTTCAAGGTCATACTCCCATCATTTGTCTTTAAGTGTCCTCTATGATCAGGCTTTACTAGTACGTTAGACCGGGGAGTCCTATTTATCCTCGTGTTGGCAAATGTCTCTATATCGACTTTGTATTGTGGATCACGGTCCAACATGAGGATAGACCATTCATGATCCTCTATTTGTTTGTGAAGGTCGTTGTATAAGGCTTCCAACATATCTTTCCAGGTGATATTGCCATGATTGCTCTTGGCGACATCTATGTTCCATGCGAAGGCTTGAGAAATTATCCGCACAGATGTGGCAGATGGTTGCTTGAGATCAAATCGATGTTCCTCCAACATTGTGACACATTCTGCAAGTTGAAATCTCAAGTCAAAATGTGGTAAGCCAAGATCGTCCAACTGTTGGGTGGTTAATTCTAATCGGGTCATCCATAAGTAGGGGGAATTCTCCTATAAACAACAGAATTCATACATACCTGGTTGTGGCTTCGTTTTTGGGGGGTAAATCATTTTGGAATTTGAATACCGTGAAGGTGGATCCTCCAAGCAATCTCTAGGAGTACTTCGAGTTAACAAAGGACTTCTATCAAAGGGATCATGAGAATGTCGTGAACGAGAGTGAGATCGTCTGGGAGAGCGTGGAACTTGAAGAACATGGTCAGGATGAGATTGAGTAAATTGCAATTGAGAGCGGGGAAGACATTGGTAACTTGGAAAAGCACCAGGACAATGGGGTGCTAGTGGCTGAACACACTCTGGCAAAAGAGAAAGTCGCGCTGCCGCTGTCCTTGACGTATAAATGTGAGGTGTCGAGAATGATGTTGGTATTCCTGAGTGAATATTCATTTGGAAAAGTAGATGAGAAACTTACTCGTACTCTCATTATTTAATACAGAGCGTGGCGTCTAAGGGCTAGTAAAATGAGGAGGAGGCCGCCGTTCTGTAGACTGTCATAGTTGAAATCAATTAGAACAGTATTACTAGACTGCAAGTGCTCAGTTCCCGCGGCACCGCGGGATGATAAGTAGTATATTCAGATGGCAGAACCCTAAGTAAGTGATGTCCTCGTCAATCTATTATACATGGTCCACCAGTGGTCGGCACAAGGGGCCATCGTCTCACTTACAACTCAACCTAGATCTTACCTTGAAAAGCGAGGTGATAGTAAGTAATAGAACATGAAAGTGCGGCCAATAAGTTGTGGTCACCAGGGCCGGCCATATTAACTGAGGCCATTTGCCCAGGAAATAAACGCCTTGGACATGGCACTCGAACCTTTATCAAATATCACAGTCCTCGTCCTCGTCTGGCAAGATTTGAGTCATAACCGTATAGGTGTTCCCCATAATTGTTCTGATATCAATCGACTATACTACCATTAATTTGTAACTCATGAATTGATCATGTCTTAGACAATCTCCTGGGCGGCTGGGCCCTCGGTGTTGTTCCCGACGTTGACGCTGAAACTTCGGACTCGAAAAGATCCGTCTAGTAAGCAATCTTGACCAACTCAGCCTATTCCTTGGGGCTACCGGGACCCGCGCGTCTATTGTCTCCTACTAGCGCCTAGCCTCGAACTTAGGACGGAAAAACGTTGATCATAAGAATAGGTAATTGCTATCATCTCAAAAGGTCTTCTGCATACTATTTACTGGACATACTTAAACCCCGTTGGGGCCGACTGCTTGGGGATCCAGACTTCGAGCTTCATCAGTTTGTTTCATATGTGATATCATATTTGGGACTAATCAAAATACACCAGAGAACAAATGAAGGGAACCAAATTTAAAAATCCCAGGACTGTAGTCTTGTGCTCAATGTGTGTAACCAGTGAAGGAATCAAAAAAGTTATCAAGAGATAAGCTTGACCACCCATGTTTCCGCACACGCAGATGAATGCGGCATGAGCCTCAGTTTTACAAATTCGTCGTCTTTTTCTAGACCCTTGAAGAGCGTCACTTTGCCAAGGAAATCAATCCGTTTCGGACGCTTATCAGCATTCGGATCGCTTTCGATCCTCCTCTTCGTTGCAGCCTCCATCGCCTCTCTCAGTTTCGGGTCTTGGACGATGAACCCCCATTCCGAGTCAACGATTGGATGTTGAAGGGCGGCGTACAGGGATTCCCATACGTCTTCGCAGGCGACATTCGTTTGAGTCATGATATCGATTTGCCATGGGAACGACTTCGAGATAAGTCGCATATGGCGGGTGGGTGCTGCAAGCGCATAAGTGTGGCGATTGGCATAGTATGTTGATGCAAGAAGGGTAGTTGAAGGTTTCTGCTTCACATCAAACCGTAAAAGTGTGGTATCTTCTGCGAGACTAGGGTTTATAGAGGGATATTTGGAAAATCGGGGTTGATTGACTGAGGATGGTAGTTGGTAAGATATTGGAATAACTGAAAATATGTTATCATCTTAACCTGGTTGTGATCTCACGGTGTAATTTTCGCCATTCCACCATGCGGGATATGCATGAGGTGCAACGTAGACATGTCGTGGATCAACCCCTTGATGGAACGGAGAGGGTCCCTGCCATCCATGCCAGCCCGAAGCCATTGCGGAAGAATGATGATAGTGGAAGTGGCGATCGTTGGAAGGGTGAGTCAGGAGGGAATCCTCCAAGCCGTGGTTTTTATACTTGAGGCCGTCCCTACCACGCTACAGAGATCTGACAAATCGTGAGTCAGAAAAAGATCGCAGTCAAAGGAATGCAGACCAAGAGCTGCAGCAGATTATCAGCCCTTTAGATAGGTGACCGTGACCGTTTGTCCCATGTGAGTAAGGTAAGGCGTCACTCATTGTCAGCACGTGGTTATGTAAGCAAAACAACCTACTTTTGCGACGGCTTCGACACTTGCATCGGGAAATTGAGGAACGTCGGACAAGGATTTATTTTTATTGAAAAAGGTTGACAAAAAGTAGAAGGTCCCCCAAATGTACAAGTCTTTGACATGTACTTTTCAAAGCTTAAATGCACTGAGAGA
>Ga0193743_1001192_pt1 | contig 19546 bp, 15 predicted proteins | sample L2c2metaG_FD_143038 | JGI IMG/M metagenome (GOLD analysis project Ga0193743, IMG submission 143038) | Soil microbial communities from a riparian zone of the East river system, Colorado, United States - L2c2 | ecosystem: Environmental > Terrestrial > Soil > Riparian zone | place: USA: East River... | reverse complement strand
ATCGTCTGGGCTCTCAAAGCAACCCGAACTACCCCGGTGTCCTGCACGCCTACGAAGCCACCAACCTCGCCCATGAACTCTACAACAGCAATCAGGCCCCCAACGGCCGGGACAACTACGGCAACGACCTCATTACCCCGCTGATCGTTCACGGCAGGGTCTACATCGGCTCCCCCATGGGAATTGCCGTGTTCGGGATGCTTACTCAGCATTGTGACCTTTATATGCCCCCAATGACGCCGGGTAGCGGGGTGTCAACAGGCGTCGGGGACGGGGACTAGCGGCGCGGCGAGATGCGGAGCATGCGGGCCTGGCCGAGGCGGGCGCCGAGTGGCGTTGCTTCGGTGGGCTCCTCGAAGATTTCGGAGACCAGGGCGGTCAGGGGTTCGTCCAGCGGCAGGCCCAGCGTGAGAAGTGAGTTCGTCAGGAGTTCTGTAGCAAACAGGCCTTCGCCGTAGAGGATGGGGAGGCCGAAGTGTTCGGGGCTGGAGCGTTGTCCGATACTGCGAATGACTTCGGGGATCGGAAGCGGATCGACATAGTGTGTGAGCTTGCTTGGGTCGAGAGCCTGAGAAGAAGTCAGCAGTTTTTTGGGGATGCGGGAGTTTTGGAGAAACAGGCCGGCTGCGAGTCGATTGAGGCGCTCGAGAAAGATTCTTCGTGTGATCAATACTGAGGGCCTCGTGTTAGCAGACTGAGCTAAAAGACAGGTGCAGAGGGATTCGTCTTCTCCTGCACCTGATATTGCTGTTGATAGGGTCGAGCCGATTAGTGATTGATTCCGAAGTTGCCTGCCGGTTCTCCTGTGGACTCGTCGAGGAAGAAGGGACTGGGCTGCGGATTGTGGAAGTCGAACATGTTGTTGAGTGTGCCGGCGCGCTCATCGAATGAACCTTGGCCGATTCGCTGGCCTTCAAGCCAGTTGTCTTCGATGAAGCGCAGGATCGATGTCTGGTCGGTGAGAGTGTGATCGACGTAGTTCTGCTTTGCGTAGGGCGAGACAACGAGCAGAGGCAAGCGCGGGCCGTAGCCGCACCGTCCCTGAGCGTGAAGGGCGGTGGGGCTGGAGAGTGCGGTCGAGCCGTCTCCGCAGCTACCTGTGCCAAGCAGGGCGTCAGCAGGCGAAGAAGACTGGTTCACAATCTGGCCGAGCTGGTGATCGTACCAGCCGTCCGAGTCGTCGTAGGCGATGACGACGGCAGTGTGCTCCCAATCGCGGCTTTGCTGCAGGACATTGATAACGTGGGTGACGAAGGTCTGCTCGTCCAGCGGATCGGAGTAGCCGGCATGACCGTCCTGATATCCGGGAGCCTTGAGGAAGCTGACGGAAGGAATATTTCCAGCACGGACAGCGGCGTAGAAATCATTGATGTCGTACTGGTGGTTGGCGGGGTCACCTTCGTATCCGATGGCGCTGATCGAGCGGGGACGAACGTGTTTTGGATTTGCGGTCGAGGTGTAGTACTGGAACGGCTGGTGGTGAGGGATGTAATCAGCCTTGTTGGTTCCTGTAACTGTCGAGGTAGTGCTGCGCTGGCAGCCGGTGGTTCCGTTGGGATTGGTGGCGGTAAGGTCGAAGCCGCCTGAGAAGAAGCCCCATGTGATGCCGCGAGTGTTGAGCAGATCGCCGATATTCTGTCCGCTGAGGTGATACGCGGAGGAACCGGAGCACACATCGCCGATGGGGTCTGCATCACCGATTGCCGTGAGGCCGCCGCTACCATCTGAGATGACCGAGTCACCGGGGCTGATGGAGTCATCTACCCCACCGGTCTGACCCGAGATAAGATTGAGAGCCCCAGGCGTGGACGGACCGAAGGTGGTACCGAAGGAGTTGTCATTGAGGGCGAAGCGCTGGGCGTAGTTCCATAATGCGGTCACGGTGTTTCCATCGTAGTACCCCATGACAAGAGCGTTTGTAGTCTGTCCGTTAGGCGGTGGGCCGGGGGTGCCGGTGTACTTGGGAAAACCGTCCATGAGTCCACCGTGAAAGGCCTGCTGCTCAGGAGTGTAGTCGTGATCTTGATCGGCAGTGGCGGCTTGCGAGGGATCAAGACGGAACGGATTGCTGGCACCGGCGCCGTTGAGGGTCTTATTCAAAAAATTGGGGTTATTGAAGAGCAGAGCGTCTGTATAGCCGTTGACAGATGGCGTGCCCGGGAGTGCCTTGAATCGAGGTTCGTGGGGTGGGTTGAGAGCGTTAGGATAAGTACCGAAATAGTGATCAAACGAGACATTCTCCTGAAAGATGACAACGAGATGTTTGATGGGTGTCACTTTGTTTTGGGATTCGGGCTGCGCCGATGCAATGGCTGGAACAACTAGCTGTCCAGCAGTGAATACTGTCGCGAGGGTTCCTGCAATGAACTTGTTTGACATCACCGCTCCTTCGGCCATGGCCATCGACCGTTCTCAACTTTTTATGAGATCGCTGTGAATAGAAGGTGAAGTAGCTGTGATTGTGTAGGAAATCTCACTTCCGGCTAGGCTCGTACTTCGATTGGACGTGCATGAAGCGAGTGATCGAGGATGCGCACGACATTTGTGCTTCTTCCCAGAGGCAGTCCAGGACAACGAAACCAGCCTCCATACGACAATGAGTGTCGAGAGGAGGGCTCTGTTGCATTAAGTCGAAATCGGCTCGTTTGCATACCAGCAGTAGGGGTCCCAGCCAGCTATCTACCACAACATCTGGGGGTCAAAAAAGCTAATGCAACAGTGCCGAACTTTGACCTCCCGGAAAGATTGAGCTACCGACCCATGCCGTCACCATCCAAGCCCGACTCACCGATTACAAAGTAACGACGATTCGGGGTTAAGGGTTCGATTTCTACCGACGACCGCTCTGTTTTTAGGATGCCTTGAGACATCCTCAGATGCTGGTGTGATACGCGACCGAGCCAGGAGGCGCGTTCTGTCTTAATGCGTGTCCTTAGCGAGGTAGAAGAACCTCGCCGTTGAACGTATTGAGTGTCGCAAGGCAAAGGCGACCGCTCGCTTCTGCATGTGACCGTGTCCTTGGTCTGTGGCCTTTTCTGCCTACGCACACTTTGCAGCAATGACCAGATGAACAAAGACCCCCGTATGACTCCCCTAGCTTGGGGTGTTCATGAGATTTTGAACAGCCTACCGACACTGTTTCTGGAAGAGACAAAGGAGATTACGATGAGTGCAGTCATTGAGTTGAAGAAGCAAGACATTCGGAAGGAAACCGATACTGGCTCATCACCCACATGCTTGCGCGAGCGTTCTCGGTCTCCCGAGACGACGATCTGCTCGGGGGCATGTGGGCTGTAGTGGCTACTGTATTCGTGTATCGCTACGGCTACGAGGAAAGTGTTGGAGCGGCCCTGTCGCGGATGGGAGCTACTACGTTAAGTTCCTTTGTTTCATCTACCTGCTCTTTTTCCCGTTTCACCTCTGGGGATTGGCGACGCTGATTGGGGTCGGGGCTGTCGCGATGTCCCTGCTTGGTCGACCGAACGACATAATCACCACGGGAATCACGACTGCGGTCGTGATGGTCGTCGCAGCTGTAAGCCCGAATCATGCGTGGAAACAGCCAATTCTGCGGTTGGTGGACACGATTGTGGGAGTCGCCGTTGGAGTTGTTGGTGCATGGATCAGCCTGAGGTCAGGGCAGCGCAGGAGTGCAACGGCCTGAAAACGGCCGATGCGAATTATGCGAAAGTTAACGGGCAAACTCGTGTGTGTAATGTGGGTTGCGTCGTGCCTCTTTGTGGCTCGTGCCTATTGCCAGGAGGCTCAAGAGGAAAGTCTGGGCGGCCCGGACAGTCACGAGACGGGCCAAGGCCCACACGGGCACCTCTTCGGAGAATGGAACGGCGAGCGGACGCGCCTGCTGGAGCGCGGAGTGAGATTCGATTTTCAATACATCAGCGATTCCCTGTGGAACATCAAGAGCGAGCAGAAAGAACGACTCGCGAGTTGGAACAGATTCTGGGAACCGTGGACATCGATTTTGGCGCGCTGGTTGGTAGGAAGGGGTTATATTTCCATGCGACAGCGCTCTGGCAGGCCGGAGGTAATCTCGGAACATATCTGGGACTTCTGACCGGTCCCAGCGGAATGGCCAGTGCGAATACATGGCGCCTCGATTCATGGTGGCTCGAGAAGCGATGGCTGGACAAACGCAGCAGTGCACGCGTTGGTCAGTTTGTGGGTCAAGATTTCTATGGAGCCCAGCACTACGCCGCGTCTCATCCTCGAACCGATGGGCCACGCGCTGGGAAATCTATTTACGACCCTCGAAGTTTTCGACCCCTCCCTCGACGCCGGCGATGGAAATCCGCGTCGTGCCCATGCACAACCTCTACGTTTAAATCGATGGTGCTCGCTGCGGTCCGCACGCCTTTCTCCCAAAACCCCACCGGTCTCGTCCCGCAGTTCAATGGAACTCCAGTGAGTGTTTTCGGAGATCGAGTTTACACCGGGTAAGAAGGTATTGTCCGTGCGGGCGTTCGACAGCGTCGACGGCCGAAAGAGATATTTCTGGCCTCTATCAATTCGGCGTGGCCTACAATCCAGCAAAGTTCACAACGCCGACGAGTACGACACCACGGTCGGGGAACTACCTCTGGTACTGGATAGCAAGCTAGGCTCTCTGGCGAGTGGATCCGCACGAAGCAAAAGGTTTGGACGGGACGTTTGCGTATGACTGGAGCCCACCGAGCATCAACCGCAACAATACGTTACTCACGGCGGGGATACGTTTCAACGAGCCGCTGCCCGTGAACTTTCACAACACCATGTCGCTGGGTTATGTGCGAAACAGTCTGAGTTTCTACCGCCAGGCACTCCTGCGTGGAAGACCGAGCAGGGTGTTGAGTTCAACGTTCTGCTGGACGTTGCACCAATGCTCCTTCTGCAGCCCGTGATCCAGCACTACGCGAATGTGGGAGGGGGTGTGCAGCGCGCGGTTGTTTTCGGATTCAGAACCAAAGCGGAGTTCTAGACACGCTTTTGTAGCGGTTTAAAGGAGGTCTTTCATGAACATCGGCGAATTATTCGGAGCCCTAACTCTCGTGTTCTTTGTCCTCGTACTCGGTTACTTCGCCGGCAAGCGCAATGCCTTCGATGCGGACCAGTCCGCAGGCTTGAGCAAACTTGCGCTTACGTTTGCTTTGCCCGCGTCACTGTTCGTCAGCATGACCGACATTCAAAAGGATCTTCTGCTGGAGCAGGGTCGTCTTGTTCGCGCACTCATCCTTTCTCACGCCGGACTTTTCGTGGCTGCCTGGCTGCTCTCCGGCTTGTGAAGTCGCTCAGCGGGACGGCTTCCATCATCTATGCGCTTATGCTCGCGACCTCAGCTACACCAGTCTTTGGCCTTGCCGTTCTCGGACCACTTTTAGGCCCGACCAGCGGCGGTGCGGTAGGACTCGTCGCCCTAGCAATTAACCTAACGGTGCCTCCGGCAGTCATCCTATTGGAAATGGATGCAGCAGCGAAGCATCAGCAGGTTGCCACAGACCCTTCGAAGCCGAGCGTCCTCGTAACGGGATTGAATGCCGGCTTGACATCACCACTCCTATGGCTCCAATCCTTGGAATCGCCGTTGTCAATGCGAGCATCCACGGCTACAAGCCGTGGTAGCCAGCTGTTTCGAACTGATCGGCTCGCCACTTCCGGGGTTGCGGTTTTTGCGGTAGGTCTCATCCTGGCGGCGCATCCGGTTCGCTTTTCACCTGTTGTATTGGTCGGTTCCGTTGCTCGTATCACCGTGCAATCTGCTGTTCTGTTCGCTCTATTGCATCTCTTGCACGTTGTGAGTCCGTTCGCGCGTGAGGCGCTGGTGTGCGGCAGTTTTCCCTTGGCTACCGTGATCGTGCTCTTTGCGGCCCGGTACAAAGCCGTCGAGTCAGAAGCCGCTTCTATGCTTCTCGTCTCTACGCTCGCTTTGGCAATCACGGTATGGCAATCCTGTGGTTAAGCCACTGAGCTATGAACGATATGTTGAGAGCCCGAATCGCTATAGGCCACAACTGAGCTGCACATTCCCCTTGGTTTTAGGTGCTTCCGCACAGGAATTCTGACGAATCACCTAAAGCGGAAGTTTGAGGGCTCTCCATCAGATCATTTCATGGCTGCTTTATGAATGTCGCGAACGGGCGAATGGGTATAAATTAGATGCCATTTTGAAGTCGAATGAACTGGAAATTGTTTGATTGGCGATGGGAAGCACACGATATCGCCGCATTGCTTTCACGAATCCGACAACTGTTAAGGCGGGAAGTATGAGAGTTGGGTTGATGGTCCCCTGTTACGTAGATATGTTCTACCCCGAAGTGGGAATAGCTACTGTCGAGTTGCTTGAGAAAACTCAAGGTCGATTTCGAATATCCATATGACCAGACCTGTTGCGGCCAGCCAATGGCGAACAGTGGATGCTATGAAGAGGCGAAAGCGACCGAGGAGCTGTTCATCCGGCTCTTCCGTGTTTATGACTACACGTGGCTGAGATTCTGAATGGAGCGTCACTATGAAGATCGTCGACCAAGCCGCAAATGCCGTGTCGTTTGTGGAGGATAAGGTTCACGAGTCGCACTTCGACAGGATTATCTGGATGCTCCGGACCCGTCGTGATCAAGCGGCTCGAGAAGTACCAGAGTGGGAGCAGCTGCGTGATCTCGCATCTCAGATCAAGGAGCATACGCTCTCCAGACTGGGTGACTATCTTGAAGAATTCGAAGCATGATGAGATTCTGTATAGCATTCTGGCGGACCACAAGGTAAAGAATCTCATCAAGTCGAAATCAATGCTAACCGAGGAGTGTGATACGAGACCATATCTTCAAAGGCGTTCGATCACGGTGACAGAGACGGACCTTGGTGAACGCATCCAGCAACTTGCGGATGAGCCGCCGGCACACATCGTCGGTCCTGCGTGGCAAAAGACCAATGAAGATATCGCTGAATTGTTCGCGAAGAATTACGGAGGCGATCCAAATAGCACAGACGCGGCCTATCTCGCGGGCCAGATGCGACGAAATACCGCCCTCTGATGGAGCACGGTGACGCAGGGATGACTGGAGCAAACTTCGCTGTGGCAGAGAGTGGCGCGATCGTGACCGTAACGAACGAAGGCAATGCCGACATCTCGGCGAACGCGCCGAAGCTCCAGATTTGCTCGGTAGGGATCGAGAAGGTGATACCGAAGAACGAGCATCTTGTAGTTTTCATCCGATTGCTCACGCGCAGCGCTACAGGTGAAAGAATCAAGCAATACACGTCCCACTTTCTCGCTCCGCGGCAGGACGGCGAGATGCACGTGATTCTAGTGGACAACGGACGGTCGGAACGTCTGGGTATGGACAACTTCTGGCACTCTCTCAAATGCATACGCTGCGCCGCGTGCATGAACACATGCCCCGTGTATCGACGCAGTGGTGGCCTAAGCTACGGATCGACATACATGGGCCCTATCGGCATTATTATGATGCCCACATTCGACGTGCGCCGTTACAGTGAGCTTCCTTTCTCGTCGACCTTGAACGGCAGTTGCACGAACGTTTGCCCAGTCAAGATCAACATCCACGACCAGATCTATGCTTGGCGTGAAGTGATGGAAGAGAAGAACCAGATTCAGTTTGTGAAGAAAGAAACAATGATCGTTGCTGACAAGATACTCAGCAATCCACATCTCTACCGTATTGCGGCTGCCGCGGGAGAAACAGCACTGCACGCTCTTCCCCGGTTCGCTTTATACAACAGCCTGAATGCCTGGGGTAGACATCGTGAGCTACCCCATCCGGTGAAGCAAACTTTCCACGAGTGGTACAAGGAAAACCGGCCTGTAAAAGACGGAAAGGACAACTGAGATGGGCACACGCGAGCAGATCCTCGAAGCGGTGCGAACAAGTAAACGGGAGTTTGTACAGTTACCCGAGATTCCAAACTTCGAGGGAGCTCCACAAGATCTCTCCGAGAAATTTGAGAGTGCGCTCAAGCGCCTGGCAGGCGTCGTCGTGCACAATCCGCCGAAGGACTTCGATCAGTTCCTGCGCGAGAGCTTTCCGGCTGCCAAAACCATCTGCTCAACAGCTCCGGAAGTGCAAGGGAACTTGCGCGTGGACGACATCGGAGAATGGTCAAATGCAAGTAAGATCGATGCGACGATTGTTCGCTCCCCGCTGGGAGTTGCTGAGACCGGTTCCGTCAACACAATCGGCTTTCTCGCTCACGACATCGTCATTCTGCTCGATCCTAACGACATCGTACCGGACCTTCACGTCGCGTATCGGCAATCCGCATTTCCGAGACAAGGCATATGCCGTACTCATCGGGACCTTTCGGCTCGGCCGACATCGGCGGAAAGACCGTACATCCAGCACAAGGAGTCATGACACTCACAGTGATCTACTGGCCTCCCAACAACCACATAATTGAGAGGGCACCTTCGAAGAGCCGCGGACGATTAAACGCCCAACGTTTTTGGGGTTCTAGGGAACTGCCAAGAGGTAGGTTCAAGAGGGCGCGAAACCTTACCGCCAGAAGCCACAATCGGCAATTGTTCTGATTCGAACTTGCGACTCGCAAGATGAATTGACTTAAACCGGAGCGATCGGATTAGACCAAATGGACGTGGCAAATAGGGGTTCTGCGTGCTTTTCTATGCCATGCCGTACGAGCCGCCGTTAACCGAAGGGTGGTAGGTTCGAGTCCTACCTCAGGAGCCATATTTCATTACTCCCAGACAACACAATCTAAAGGGCGAAGCGCCGCCGGCAGTCGAGAACCCAGCGCCGTCTGAAATGCAAGTGGCAGTTTTGGTAGCACTTGGAAGTTAAGTCAATCAAGGCATTCAATGATCTCTGGGTGGGAGTAAGGGACCCTACAGTTCGAATCTAGTCGACCCGACCATTTACTTGTTCCTCTTTTTCAGCAACTTACAGCAGACCCATTCTTCTTTTTCGAACTCCACACGAGTGACTGTAAGAACCTCTATGCGTTGCAGTTCGCGTCCGCTCATCGTCACCAAGTCCAATCCCTGCCTCCCGAACCTCATCTTCGGAAGGGTAGTTTGGACATTTCAACTTTGCACGAACCGGACACTTCAACTTCCCCCAGTCATTAGACTTCAAGGCTAATCCGCCGAACTTTCGGGTCGGATTCCTGTAAAACAGCAACGTGGGGAGTTTCAATGTCCTGAACGCAATAAGTTTTCTCAGCTAAGCCTTATCGCACGATTTTTTCTGTAAGCGATGATTTCTCACCGGACTGTTCTGCTTCATCCTACAAATCACTTTGCGTAGCTCTTGAAAGCTGCACCATGACGTTCTGGCCCTGTGGCAGTCCCGATGATCGCCAGAAGAAGACTAATGAGAGCCGTCCCTGCCATGGCCCACGCATAACTGATATGAACGGCCAGAATCGCCTCCACATAAACGACGGAACTGGATATGAGCACGCCACATTGATATCCGAAACCTACAAGAAACCCTCGAACCGAATTCGGAGAGATCTCCGAGAGGTGCGCGGGTACGACACCCATCGCTCCCTGAATCAGAAACTGCATCGCAACCGCTCCCAGAATCAGGCCCACCTTGGATGAACTGAAAGCCCATAGCGGAATCACCCCTATAGCAACACACATAGCGACGATGATCATTCGGCGACGTCCCCAGCGATCCGAAAGCATACCGAAGAAGATGCCACCAATAAGTGCTCCAGCCATGGAGATGGCCGTGATCCAAGCGCGCTCAGTCGGACCATAGTGCCAATAGCGTTCAAGGAAGGTTGGATACATGTCTTGCGTGCCATGCGTTGTCAACTGGAGGCCAGCCATAAACAGAGCGATGTAGATGAACAGCTTCCAATGCATTGCCATCACCTGGATAAGGTCTTTCCACGAGTCCTGTCTGGTCTTCTTCCATACGTCCGATTCTGTAACGCGCATGCGAACGAAGAGTGCAAGTAACGCCGGCAAGCCACCAAGGAAGAAAAGTGGTCTCCAACCGAATCGGGGAAAAACATAGATGTAGCACAAAGCTGCCAACAGGTAGCCCGCGGGATAGCCCTGCTGCAGTATGCCAGAGAGAAATCCTCGGCTCTTCGCAGGGGCCGCTTCCATGGCGAGGGATGTCCCAACGCCCCACTCCCCTCCCATTCCAATTCCGAACAGCGCTCTCAGCACAAGAAAAGTCATGTAGTTGGGAGCCAGTCCGGAGAGAACTTCAATCATGGAGTAGAAGACCAACGCCAGCATCAGCGGTCCGCGGCGGCCATACTTATCCGCAAGAGCACCAAAGATGAAGGCTCCGACAGGGCGAAAGGCAAGTGTGAGCGTAATGGAGAGGGCTATGGCGCGGTCCGTCTGGTGAAATTCGCGAGCAATAGCCGTCAGGCAGAACACGACGAGAAAGAAATCGAAGGCATCCAACATCCAACCGAGAAAACCCGCAAGAAGAGCGGTACGGTGTCCTGTAGTGATCTCCGCCAGTGACTCCAGCTCGAGCTCAGAAATCGCTTTTGTCATACATTTTCCCTTTCTGCACGAGCAACTCTATTGGCGGCCATCCGCCCGAACCGATCCTTCTAATCTCTTAGGCGTGCAATACAGTCGATCTCGATCTTTCGTCCACTTCGCAGTACGGCCTGCGTTGTTGTGCGCACTGGCTGCTCGCTCGGGAAGAACTCCTTGTACACCGCGTTCATCCCCTCAAAGTCGTCCAGGTTCGCGAGGTGAATACTTACTTTCACCACGCTCGCAAGGTTACTGCCTGAAGTCTCCAGAATGAATGCCATATTACCCAGTTCCAGACGAGTTTCAGAGCCGATGTCTCCCAATCGAAACTCCTGTGTCACTGGGTCGATCGGCGCCTGACCAGCGACGAAGACAAAGCCACCCGCCACTACGGCATGGGAGTAAGGACCAAGGACTCGGGCATGGGAGTAAGGACCAAGGACTCGCGGAAATTCTTCCGAGGTAATGGCCCTGCGGTCCGGTGCCGGAGCACCTGCAGTCGCTACTTTGGCAATGGGAGATTTCGTATTCATGACACTGCTCCTTAAAGGCTGGACCCGCTAAAGGCGAGTTCAGTCGTGCGAACGGCAAAGATGTAGGCGGAGGCTGGCTGCTCCGCTTCTGACGGATGAAATCGGGAGTGAAGAGCGTACTCGATGGCTTCACTCTATCCCCAGCTTAGAGGTGAGGCTACGTTTGGAACGGATCGGAACCGTTATGCCTTGGGATATCTGGTTGTTACATGATGTTACGAACCGTCAGGCCCATGAAATGACGTTGACAGCACCTTGACAATGCGTAACGATCACACATGACTGAGATGAAGCTAGATATTTCGTCCACTGCTGTGGATGCGAACCAGCGTCTTCATGTAGAGGCGGAGCTTGAGCGCATCCTCCAAAGTCCCGGTTTCCGCACTTCAAAGCGCTCTCAGGAATTTCTCCGATACATCGTCATCACCTCGCTTGATGGACGCTTTGAAGAACTTAAAGAGCGAGTTATTGGCAATCAGGTCTTTCAGCGCCTGCCCGACTACGACACCGGTGAACATTCGATTGTCCGCGTAAAGGCAAACGAACTAAGAAAGCGCCTGGCGCAGTTTTACAGCGAGACCCGCGAAAAGTCTGCCCTTGAGATTCATCTCCCAAAAGGTTCCTATACTCCGCAGTACCGGTGGATTGAGATCGACGACGGCCCGGTGCCGGCGCCACCGTTAGCCCCCGAGGAACGGCAATCTCCCTCGCGTCTGTGGCCTTGGCTTGTAGCGGGCGGAATCGTCCTTTCAATCTTCGGCCTGGTCTCCTGGCACTTTGTTCATGAGAAATTCTCGCCAAGCGTCGTCGAACAGTTCTGGCAGCCTGTCCTTCAGGACGCGAACGCCCCTCTGCTCTGTACAGGAAGTCCCGACGTATGGAAATTGAACGACCGTTCCGAAGCGTTGGCTTCTCAAGGTGCACTCCCCGCCACAATTCCCTCCTCAGAACTGGTTCATGAGGTGAACCATTATGTGGCATGGGGAGATACTCTCGCATTGACACAACTAGCTGCGTTCTTCGCCAATCACTACAAAGACCCACAGATCCGGCTCGCCAATGATGTGTCTTTCTCCGAGCTAAGTCACTCGCCCGCTATTTTGATTGGCGCACGATCTAACTCCTGGACGATGCAGTTGGCCAATAACTTGCGCTTTGTCTTCGAGCAGTCGGGTGAGGGAAGAGCCATTCGCGACAAGGCGGGCTCCGGGAAAAAGTGGATTTTTGAGCAAGGGTCTCCAAAAGTCGACTACGTTCTCGTATCCCGTATCTTTGAATCAAAGACGGGACGAATGATCGTGCTTGCCGCAGGCCTCTCGCACTATGGAACTCAGGCGGCAGGAAAGATCCTCACCGATCCTGTGTCCCTACGGAAGGCACTTGAGAATGCACCCAAAGACTGGACTGTGCGCAACATACAACTCGTGTTTCGCGTTGAGATCTTTGGAAGTGCCGCCGGTGAACCGGTGTTAGAGGCAAGTAATTTCTGGTAGATCAGAATTGAAACTGGCCATGTAACAGCTAAGTGTGCTTTTGCGTCACCTGGCTGAACAGCCGAAGTAGATTCCCACCCCAGAACTTATCTATTCTCTCCTCCGAATAGCCACGACGCAACATCGCGTCGGTGATCATGGGAAGATCACGCGTATCGCGCATGCCACGGGGAAGGTTCGGACCGCCATCGAAGTCGGTTCCGAGTGCTACGTGATCTTCGCCCACCATCTCGATTGCCTTGTCCACCACACCCACCCACTCATCCTCAGTCATTCGCACGGAGTCCGGTACATCCGGACCTACTCGCGGAAACTGTGGCCCCACGATCTTATCTACTTCGTAGATTGACTTTCCCTCAACCTTCTTTGCCACAGTCGACGTGTCAAAGAAGGTCCTCTTCTCATGCTCAGTCTGATAGGCATACTCGGTCGCGCTATGAAACTCATTGCCAATCTGAAATCCAAAAACGCCACCCTTCCCCGCCAACTTCTTAAGAACGTCGTCAGGCATGTTCCTCGGGATGTTGACCATGTTGCGCATTCCATTGTGCGTCGCAATCACCGGATGGGAACTGGCATCGATCGCCTGCATTGTCGCTTCGGGCGAAGCATGAGAGACGTTGATAACCATCCCCAGGAGATTCATCTCATGGATCACCTCTCTTCCATGCGATGTGAGGCCATTCCACTGTGGTTTCGAGCAGCAGGTATCGGCATAATTTTGATTCCAGTTATGCGCAGAGAGCTGAGCCGACCGCACTCCCAAACGGCACATCTCGTGCATCACTCCCAGGTCACCATCCAAATCGTAGCTGCCCTCAATATCCAGGATCGCCGCCAACTTTCCTTTGGCTCGAATTCTCTTGATGTCAGTGGCATTGAGGGCGAGCTCTACCTGATCACGATTCTTCTCCAACTCCTCAAGTGCATCGTCAATCCGGCGCAGCGCCTGCTTCGTCTCAAAACGACCGGGATAGTACTCCTCAGGAATATAGACAGACAAAAAGAAGGCACCCACGCCTCCCTCCCTCGCCCGTGGCAGATCCCAATATCCGTCATCCTTGCGCGTGCCCATACTGCCGCCCTTGTAGAACTCACGATCCAGAGCGTGAACATGTCCATCAAAAATGAAGGCGCGCTTATGTATCGCCCGCGCCTTCGCCGAGATAACAGGCGCAGGCATACGGGATGGTAAATTAACCGCCTCCTCCGCTGACATCGTCCGCAACAGCGGACGAGCAGCGAGCATCGCCGGTACTAGCGCGGCGTGACCAAGAAAGCGGCGGCGTGTGTACATCAGATCCTCCCGTAAATACTCAGCAACTAGGTCCTTGCGTATTGCGATTCCGTCGGTGGCTGATAATGCACCGCGGCCAGATGAGGCGTCTCGATCTTTTGGTTCTGCCGCGAGCGAGAGTTGAGGCACGCCTCCAAGATGCCGCTGGTCAGCAGCGTACGGTGCGCAGAGTAAGGCGCCTTTTTCGTCATGTACATCTCTTCGATCTTCGAAGCAAGGCTAGCAGAGTAAGTGACATTAGGCGTCGGTGAATTGAAGAACTGTGTCGCGATAGTCCCATGCCCAGCAACGCGCGCTGCAAAGGTGAAGTCTGCATCTGCGCCGTTGAGCATCAGAAGCGTTGCACGCATGCCATCGTTGTATTCGATGCAGTATGCAGAGGGATCGCGCACAAGCTGTGGCAGTACGCCGGACGCCACCATGTTTTGAGGACGGCCATCCATCACAGTAAGACCCTGCAAAGCATCGCTGCGAGACTGCGCCGAGCTGAGCAACTCCTTCGACCACCGGCCTGATTCACCTGCGGCCCATACATCATCACCCTCGAGGAACTGCACGGACTTCACGCCCGTCTCTCCACCCTTGCGGCGTTCCAACATGCATTGCATGGCTTCAAGAGCATCGAAGTCCATACCGTCGATGCCTCCAATGCCGACCATCACAGCTTCTTCAATTTGCGCGCCCATGGGAATGTCGACATCCGGAATGCGCCACGTCACAGGAAGAGACGAGCCCGCCATTAGCGGAAACTTGAGCCGCTCTGCCGTAGCAACCATGCTCTTCGCCTCCTGAAAGCTGAAGGAGAGGCTTTCATGGTTGAAGTAAGGAACAGCGCGGCCCTCTGTTTCAAACACCTGCGCACACTGCTGGAAAAAGTCGAAGCGCGGATAGAGGATCTGGCCCTTGTGATTATGGAGATATTCTCCCTGCTCCAAAACAACCAGTACCGCATCCACTGCGAGTTTGTCACCACCGCAGCGGAGCGCCTCCGGAATATTTCGGCACAAGCGGAAACCAAACTCCTTGGCACGGCCCTGGCTTAAAACATCATGCTCGAGCTTCAGTGGCGCGATGCGGCCTGGACCATACGCCGGTCCAACTTCAGCGGGCTTCGTCTCCAGGTACATCGAGACAACCTGCACGTCCGGCATATGCCAATCACCCTCGAATGGGTAGCCCACGAGAAAACGATCGGTGATCGTCTGCAACGCCGATCCTAGGTAATACGTATTACCTAGGACTGCAAGGCGCACAACGGGGCGCGAAGGATCACGAGGCGTCTGCGCAACCGCAGAACCAAGGAGCGGACGATAAGCCATCATGGCTGTCGTCAGGGCGGAATTTCCAATAAAGCGGCGTCTCGTCAGCATTTAGGTCCTCCGAAGTGTGGATGCGCCAGGTTGATAGTGAACGTCAAGCTGTGGTGTATGAATCTTCTTCTGTCCTTCGCTCAGGCTGTCGAGGCCAGCGCACAGAATGCCATTGGCCAGCAGAACACGCTCCACCGGATACGGCTCCTTGCCGGTCAGCATGAACTGCTCAATGTAAAAGACCAGCGGATCGAAGTACGATTCCAGAGTGGCAGCCTCTCGCCCGCGAGAGAGATACATCATGTTCGAAAAGGGCTTTGTCTGTCCCTCAATCTCCGCCGCGAAGTTGAAGTCTTCGACAAAACCATTCAGCAGCATGATCGTTCCACGCGTACCATCTCTGTAGCGGAAGTGATACGCCAGAGGATCGCGCACTATCGCCTTCATCTCTGCCAGCGTGGGGTATATATCGGTATAACCCTCGCGACCGGGCGCCAGTGTGTGACTACGGCATACTGCTGCCTTGAACACGGCCTGAGACCATACACCCTGCTCATGGGCCTTCCAGAAGTTCTCTCCCTTGTAGGCCTGCAGCCACTCCAAACCGGTCTCGCCGCCCTTGCGCCGCTCCACCATGCACTGCACCGTCTCGATCGCGTGGACGTCATAGCTGTCTACGCCACCAAAGGCGACACACATCGCTTCGCGAATCGGTGCATTCAGCGGCATCTCTACTTGTGGGATACGCCATGTCACCGGCAGGCTCGATCCACCCATCATCGGGAAACCCATCTTCCGCGAGGTGTCGTACATCTCCTTCGCCCAATCCCATCTCCACGAGAAATGTTTGTCGGTATAGTAGGGCACTGTCTGTCCCGTCTTACGAAAAACCTCAACCACTTTCATAAAAAACTCATACCGAGGATATGGAATCAATCCCTTTTCATTCCTCGGGTAGTTGCCCTGCTCTCCGATGTAGATCACGCCGTCCACAGCAAGCTTATTTGTCCCAAAGGTTAGGGCTTCTGCAACACTGTCACAGACCTTTATTCCGTGGCGCTTCGCACGCTCCGGAACAAGGTCTCCCTCGTTTCGCTGCTCCACATAAATCGATACAACGTCGAGCGCAGGCTTGCGAAACTCACCGCCGTAGCCATACCCCTCAAGGACACGGTCAATGATGTGCTGTGTGTGCAGATGCGTCTTGTAAATGTTTGCCAAGACCGCCACTCTAGGCCGCTTGGTTCCCGTTGCAGTTTTAGCCATGATCACATTCCTTTCCATACTCGCAGAACATTTAGAAGACCAGCCGGCCCATGAACTCAAAGACTCTCATATTGGTGGCCGTCGAAGTGATATTGCCAAAGGTGGTCGTGGCGGACCAGTTACCGTTCGGCGCGCCCCAGTTGACATGATTGAACGTGTTATACGCATCAGCGCGGAACTGGAAGGCAAGGCGATCGTAGATCGGAAATGTCTTCGCCAAAGCAGTATCGAAGTTCACAAATCCGGGACCATAGAAAGGATTGCGGGCAGCGTTTCCATACGTGTACTGCGTAGGCAACGCGAAGGCATCACGATTGACGCAGGCTACGATGACGGCACCGCAGGTGGAATGAATCGGTCCAACACGGTTTGGCCGCTGGGCTGATTGCCCTGTATTCGCCTGGTCCTGACTGATAGTCACGTTCACCGGCAGTCCAGTCTGTATTGTTCCAATACCGCTGAGCGACCACCCGCCAACAGCAGTGCGCAGGAAGCTGCTGGTACTGTTCGCAAAGAACGGCATGCGCCACACATAGTGACCAACAAAGCGATGGCGGATGTCATCGCTCGAGTTGCCGTAGTCTGCGCGAATGTTATACGGATTCACAATCTGCCCGCCACCCGTGGAATACAGACCCATATCCAGGCTGTGCGACCAGGTATAACTTACCTGCCCGCTTATGCCGTGCTGCATTCTTTGCGTGAAGATGATATTGAATCCGTTGTAGTTCGATATGGATCCGTTGTAGAGATTGCGGATGTTTCCGAAGTGCGAATTCGGACGCCGTGACTGGATGTTTCCAGGTCCAGGGGTGGGAGCGTTGACCTGCAAACTGGTATCCAGATGGTCTGTGTGATTCCCAACCGCCTGAAAATCAATTCCGGCATTCTTCCAGAGCCCCTTCTCGACGTCGAAGCTCCACTGCGTCATGATGGCCGACGGGAAATCCGGGCTGAGCGTAATGATGTCCGGAACTGGGGTTCCACCGACAGCTGACGATGGGTTGGGATTGCGGAAGGAGATCACCGGGTTCGCGTGGGATGCGTTGTAGGTAAAGTTCGTGCTGAATGGAGGATTCAGAGAAAGTATTGTAATGGCATTCATCGTGGCGGGGCTGTAATAGACGCCTGCGCCTCCGCGGATCACCCAATCTCCCTTCAAGCGATAGGCCGCTCCAACGCGCGGCGCCCATTGGTTACGGTTCGGCTTCGTAAGCTTGTAATTTGGCGTAGTTGTAGGCGGAATCAGTGTCGAACCATCTGGGCTCAGAACATTCGCAATGCCGCTCGGGCTGTAGGGAACCTTTGGCAACTCATACCGGATACCAAGATTCAGGCTTAGATTGTGGCCGATGTTCCACTTGTCGAGAACGAAGAAGTCGTCACGCCACTGTAGGCCTGCAGATTCCAACTGTACGACCGGCGTCGTATCGCTCGCGACGAGACCACGCATAAAATCTGCCGCACCATCGCCCGTCATGACGCCGGACATATTGAAGTTGCCTCGGGGGCTGTTTGCAGCAAATCGAGTCGTGATATTCCGCCCCATATCCATTCCGGCGATGATGGTGTGCGCTCCATGACTCCAGTTCAACGTGTCTGTGCCTGTCCATACCTCGTCTGTCTGGAGCGAATTGCGTGCCGCGCTTCCAAGGGCCTGGTACCCGCTGATAGTGACATTAGGCTCTCCCGGATTTCCCTGCGGGTTTTGATAACCCGGGATTGTAAGGACAGAGAGCTGACTCTGCAGCGCAGAATTTACGAAGTAGCCATTGGCACTGTTCAAAGCGACTTGATTGCGTCCAATAAGGAACTGATTGATGAGATTTGGCGTGAAGACCTGGGTATACCCGGCGACGAAGTTATTCTGCCAGTTAGGGCTATAGGTGGAATCCGGAGCAAAAGGGGCTCCCGTAAAAGGACGGCCCGTTTGGTAGGCATAGCGAAAGTAGATACGCGATTTGTCATTGATCGCATGATCGATGCGCGTAATGTACTGATCGAAGTTGTTTCCGCTAGCGATTGCGAGTCTGAGATTGTTGGAGAGACCTGGCAAATTGGGCAGCGGCGGCATAAAATTGAGCAACTCCAGCGAGTGCGGATCGATGCAGCGCGATTGAATAACATTGCTGACGATGCACGTCGGATCCACCGGGTCAGAGAGATGTGTCGACAGCGCTCTAAAGTCACCTGCTCTTTCAGCTGCGGTTAGAACCGTAAAGAGCTGCGAAGTAGAGGATATCTGCCTGCGTGCCTGATAGGCGAACATGAAGAAGCTCTTATCTCGACCGTTGTAGAGCCATGGCAGCACGATGGGACCATCGAGTTCTGCGCCGTACTGATTCTGTCGCAGAGGGGGTTTCTTCGATCCTGGAGCATCGAACCGTCCATGTGTATTGAAAGCGTCATTGCGGATGGCCTCGGTAATGACACCATGCAGGGAGTTACCACCACTCTTCGAAATAGCGTTGATGTGCACACCTAAGTAAGTACCGTACTGAGCGGAGTAGGTCCCGGTCTGCACGCTAACCTCCTGAACGGCATCTGGCGAAGGAGCAAAGTCTACGGTTCTATGGATGGTATTCAACATGGTTACGCCATCCAGCGAGACGTCGTTCTGCTCGCCACGCTGACCGGGACCCGCGAACGACTCCCCTGGAGGGTCACCCACTGTGACATCACCAGACTGGATAACACCAGCCGTCGTCAGAGCAAGTTTGAATGTGTCATGTCCCTGCACTGGGAGCGAAGAGATCGCCTCTGTCGCCAGCGTCTGCATGATCGCCGCGTCGTCCGTCGCGATTGGTGGGGAAGCACTCGACACCGTGATCTCGTTGGTGACTTCGCCCACAACCAGGCTGAAGTTGGTCCGTACGATCTGGTTCACCTCAACAACAACATGGGTGCGAGTGAACTTCTGAAAGCCTGGGGTCTCGACGGTGATGGTGTACGTTCCCACTTCAACGTAAGGAAGCGAATAGTCGCCGCTGTCCGTCGTCTGCCCTTTGTAAGCGACCTTGGTCGCATCTTGCACAGCAATAACGCTGGCGTTCGGAACTGCAGCACCGGAACTGTCGGTCACGGTTCCTACCAGCGTCGTCGCCGAAGCAGCCTGTCCGACCGCGCTCCGTACGGACAGCACAAGAAGACCTAGAAGAAAA
>Ga0193743_1001191_pt1 | contig 19547 bp, 14 predicted proteins | sample L2c2metaG_FD_143038 | JGI IMG/M metagenome (GOLD analysis project Ga0193743, IMG submission 143038) | Soil microbial communities from a riparian zone of the East river system, Colorado, United States - L2c2 | ecosystem: Environmental > Terrestrial > Soil > Riparian zone | place: USA: East River... | reverse complement strand
GGATGTCTATGGATGTCTTCACTAGCAATCAGGGAGGACTGAGAAACAAGTCCGTCCTGATCCTACCCTGACATAATGGAGACAAGTCAACTTCTCTTCAATGGATTTTAAGTCCGCATGCTCTTCCTTGCCCTTCCCCGCACAATTCGTGCATGACTCCGTGAGTCATTGAACCGACTCATTATCTCAAGACAACAGGCTCGCATAACTTCGTAGGCCTGCGCAGTCGACGTGCAGGTCCTATCCAGTAGGAGGCGGCCTATGGATTTTTTTGTCAAGCCCTCGAGTGGCGCAAAAACCGCCACGCCATCTCGCATATTTACAATCCGCCACAGCAGATCCACTACATTCGAGTGCATGTTTCGCAGGGTGGTACGGTCACGCCGACTCGGAAAGATTCGCTTCAAGCCGAGCACTTCGGCGTGAAGCCGTGAGTATCGGCACCTATGGTTCTGGAAGTCTTCGTTTCTTTGCCGTGAGGTTTCTTCTGCCCGGCGACTTCAACGGCGACGCCAATCTCGATCTCGCTGTCATGGATGGAGCGAGAACATTGCGTGAATGGCGGAACAACGGCGACGACACGTTTCTGCCCCCCTTGTGACCGCCGGGGCCTCGATCTCTGAGCGTACTAAGCACTTGCGTTACAAAACAGACCAGAGACATGCGTTACAGCGAAGTGGAACCTTGATGTTCCTCGGCTTTGGTCGGACGCACGATGATGCGGTATGCCCTGGAAAGAGAGTCGTATCGTGGATCAACGCCTGCAGTTCCTGTCGAGCTACCAAAAGGAGGAGATGTCAGTCTCGGATCTGTGCCGCGAGTTTGGAGTGTCAAGGCCTACGGGATACCGTTGGATCAACCGTTACAAGGAGGTCGGACCGGAAGGTCTCTTAGACTTGAGCAGTCGGCCTCATAGCTGCTCCCACGCAACGCCTGAGAGGACTGAGAACGCGATCCTTGCATTACGGAAGCAAGTACCCGTCCTGGGAGCGCGGAAGCTCAAGGCGAGGCTTGAACAGCTGGACCCCAGCATAGAGTGGTCTTTATCAGCGAAGTCTTTCGCTTTGAAGATCTGGGCTTTGAGTTGGTGGCAGAGGCCTTCTACAAGGTCTTCTTCCGCGAGATCGAGATCGGAGAGTTCGACGTTGAGGCTTTGCGGTTTAGGCCTCTGCGGGTGCTGCGATGAGTGTGTCTATCGAATAATCAAATCACCGCTGCGGATCACTAGGTAATCCTCTTGAGAGCTGACTGTGACAGCCACAGTCGGCTTACCTCTCAAGAGCTATGCTTGTCAGCCACTCACGGCCGTTTCGCTAAGAGCGACAGGATTTCACCTTCAACTGCGGGCCACGTAGCGGAGAAAGGGCTTGCGATCTCGAAGTGTCCAGCCTCTGGGAGGCTCACCAGCCGCGCAGGATCACCGGCATGTTCGGCCGTTTGCGTATACTTCTCGAAGAGTGAAATGGGATTAAATTGATCTCTTCGGCCCCAAATGAGTATTTGCGGTACGCCAAGCGGCAACATCTTGATTGCCGATGCCTGGGCATAGTGTTCGGGAACCTCGGCCGGCTTCCCTCCGAGCATCTGTTCGACTACCGTCCCGCGGCAGACATGCTGTTCGAGCGGAATGAACGCCTCCATGTCTACGATTCCGGCCAGATCTATAACTCCGCGAATAGGCAGCGGATCGCTGACGTAAATGAGGCTGCTCTTCGGAAGACGGGAACGAGCCGCCACCCACATAGCCATTTGTCCGCCATTCGAGTGCCCGACGACGATCACCCGAGTGAGATCCAGATGATTCTGCACTGCAATCGAGCGTAGGTAGTCGACTCCCCTTCCCACATCCAGGTACGTTCCCGGCCACCCGCTGCCGGCCTGAGGAAGCCTCCGGTATTCAATATTCCAGGTTGCGATCCCCTTCGCCTTCAACATGTCGGCCATTGGTGCTAAATCGCGGAGCGAACCGTACTCGGCTTTCCAACACCCTCCATGAATAAGAATCGCTACGGGGTGCGGGCCGACGCCAGACGGTACTCGTAGCTCACCGAATTGATTCGCGTCGGTTCCGTACGAAAGGCGGTAATCAGCAGGATTGCTGGGAAGGGCTTGAAATTGCGCGGGCGTCATCAGACCGGCGGCACTCACGGACGCTATCTCAGGCGGATTTGGTCGATCGCTCGGCATCTGCGCAACGACTCCTAGAGCTGTCAAAAGGCCAATTACTGAGATGAGCATGATTTTCATGGCAGTACTCCTCGGTGTCACCAATTGCGTAACGCCGTGAGCGAGAATCCTACCCGTCCGCTCTCGCGAATAGTGAACTAAATACGGTGCAATGCCCGAAATTGCTCACGATACGCTCGTGGCAGAGACGATGCAGCCAGATACCCGAAGGGCAGGCCATGGAATGACAGAGTATGGAAAGCCATAAAGCCGGCTTCCCACCCTTCCCACACTCTTTGGAAATCCCTTCGGGATTACCACATTCCCACGGCCTCGACGACGAGATTAGATAGTTAGAAGCAACGGCAACGTCCCAGCACTTTAAGCCTCTACCATCGCAAGGGAGTTGTAATGGATGTCCCCGGTCCAAAGTGTAACGGATGTTCCGGTACACTCACCTCCGGCACCGCAGTCACCGCTGACCTGAACGCGGATGGCAAGACAGACTTGGCCATCTTCAATACGACTGGATTGTTCACGGTCCTGTTGGGCAATGCGGATGGGTCCTTCACGTCTGTAACGAATCCTTCGATCCGCATCTCCAAACCCCCTGCAATCGGAGATTTCAATGGCGACGGCAAAGTCGATTTGGTATGCGATTCGGGGATTCTTCTCGGCAATGGGGATGGAACATTCATCGCCGCCCCGAGCCTGGCCTTTTGGATAGTGCGTCGCAAACGCCTGGTAGGAGTTCTTCCTCGAAGCCTGATCCTATCCCTGCTGTTATTGGGCTGCATGGCTGCGCTGTTCACCGGCTGCGGTAGCAAAGGGGATACCCCCACCTCCAACGCCCCCACCACGTCCAATTCAGCCACGCAAACGCCCACCGGCTCCTTCGCCATCAATTTGAACGTCTCTGGATCGAACGGTCTGTCGCAGACCACAAGTCTGAACCTCACCGTCCACTAAGAGTGAAGATCAAATATTGCATGCCAGAATGGTCCTATGCGCATCCAACGGAGATCATGGAGCGCCAGCTGATCATTGAGCGCCAGCTGTTTTTCCTGTCAAGCCCCTGGCAGCCGAAACTAAGACGCATCTCCGCACGCAAATCAAACAAAAACAAAACCTTAGCCTCCGAAAATAATCTTCCGCAAAGTTGCCTATTAGTTTTACTCAATCGGCTATAGTTAAATACAGAGTCAGAAAAAGCCCCGGCCACCACCGGGGCATTTCTCTTTAAATCAATAAACCTTTTAGAAAGACGAATTTAGCCGTAACCAGTTTAGAATGACGACTTTGCAGCGAGAGATTCGTTTAAGTCGCTGAATTCAGATGACTTGCAGTCAAAGTCCCCCCCAGGGGGGTACCCCCTAAGGGAAGCAGTGATCGTAGTTCATAACAGGCTCTAGAACGCCTCGAAATGTGCAGGTGTTGATTGCACGATCCGCAGAATCCTTCCGGTCGCCGTCCGGGGCTTAGGTACCGACGCACTATCCACTTGGTATCTATCGGAGTGCTGCTTCGGTTATTCGGTCGTCGCACGTCTCCTAAGGATTGCTGCTCAGTCGCCGGTAGTACTCGGCTACTGAATTTTGGTATCCCGGCGGAACAGCGTAAGGTTTGCCGGTGCGCGCCTTGGTCGAGCCGTCGTCGCGCTGCAACTCGAGTTCGATGCGATCTATGGAGCCGAGCACTTCACGGTGCATCTGCTCCACCATCGCCGGATTGCCAGAGAAGCGGTTGGGGTTGAGCTGCTGCATCTGCTTCGCCAGCTCCTGCACTTCCTTCGTGCCCTGCGGATCTCCCTGTAAAATTTGTCGAAGCTGGTTTAGCTCGCGCATGCCCTGCTGATAGGTGCGCTCAGCATCAGCGGGATTGCCGGAGGCGTCAGTCGGCACTGGCTGCTGCTGCCCGGCTTGGCCATAGCGGTTGTTGCCGGTGTTGATGTTGTCCCAAGCGATGCCGTCCGTACCGCCTCCGCCACCGTATCGCACATCACCGTTCTGGCCGCTGCGCTGTCCCATACGATTCCCCGCCTGCTGTCCAACGCCGCTCTGTGGGTTCTGGCCCTGCTGCTGCCCGGGGCGGCCAGACTGGCCGCTGTTGCCGGACTCCTGTCCACCGCCATTGGCAGGCCCCGGCAGGTCGCCATTCTGTCCGGGCTGATTATTCTGGCTCTGCTGTCCGTTGCGGCCCGACTGACCATTCTGGCCCTGCCGTCGGCCATTGTCGCTGCGTGTGGCGGCCATCACCTCAAGCTGCCTGCGCAGCCGCTCGACTTGATCTAGCGCGGCTGTTTCGTCACCTTGCGTTCTACCACGCTGACCTGGCTTTTCCTGACCTATTCCCTGCTGCGCTTGCCGAAGCTGCTGGCTCAACTGCTGCAGGCCCTGCGCGATCTGGGTTTCAGTGCCGTTCGAGTTCGGATTAATGCCGCCCCGCAGCCAGTCAGCCGTCCTCTGCACATGATTGTCGAGGTCAGACTGATCCATCTCCGCGAGCGCATCGCGCAGTTTCTGCGCAACTCCTGGTTGGTTCGGAGCCACTTCTCGCGCGGTATCGCGAAGACCCTTCTGCAGCTTCGACAAATCATCGGAGAGCTGCTGCCGTTCGCCGGCTAGCCGGTTGCGTTCGTCGAGGCGCGCCATCATGCTGTCTCGGTCCATCGCGCTATAGTTGCCCTGCTGGCTAGCGAACTTGTTGATGCGGTCGGACTGCGCGCGCTGCTCCTGTGTCAGCCGATCGGCCTCATGGGAAAGAGAGTCCAACTTGCCCGAGGCAAGTTGCTGCTGTGTTCCACCCAGCAGGCTCGTGGCCTCGCGCAGCCGATCAGCGGCCTTCCTCGCGGCATCGGCGCTCTGCTGCGGACCACCACTGCGTTTCATTGCATCGCCCGCCTGACGAAGACGGCTTAGGGCCTGCTCGATCCGCTGGTCTGAAGTCTCCCCGGCAGACTGGCTACCGGCATGTTGCGGTGATGTCTGCGAACCCGATTGCGCCGATTGCGAACCAGATTGTCCCGAAGCCGCTCCGCTGCCCTGCTGACCCTGGCTGTCCTGTGCAAGCTGTTCCATCTGCCGCCGCAGCTGCTCGGCTTCGCGCCGCAGCATCTCCTGCTGCCACCGCTCCTGGAAGCTCTGCTGCGGATTGTGCTGCTGGTTGGCTAGCTCCTCCTGCCGCTTGGCCAGCGCATCGAGTTTTGCGAGCGCGTCGTCTACATTCTTCGCATGCTGCTCCGCGGGAGAAGCGGTCTGCGCTGTCTCGTACTGGTTTTTCTCCGTGTCCAGCTCCAGGTCAAAGAGACTGGCCAGATCGCGTCCTGCGCTATCGCTACCGCCACCTCCACCGCCGCTCTGCTGGCCGAAGGCAACCTGAATCTGCCGGAAGGTTGCCTCAGCATGCAACAGCGACTGCAGTGCCTTCTGCTCCAGCGGGATAGCATCCTTCCACTGCATACCCTTCAGCTTGTCCGCTGAAGGAAGCATCGCCGCAGCTGCGGCCTGCATGTCCTTCTCAAAGCCAGTGAATTCCTCGTTCGCCGCAGGGAGATCGCGGCTCTGCATACGGGCCGAGAGCGCCATTACCTGATCACGCAGCTTCTGCTGCGCATCGGAGAGGAACTGTCCTGCCCGTGCGGCGTCCTTTGGGGTTGCGGCTTTATCATTCTGTTGTTTCCAGGTCGCAGCGATCAGTTCTTTCTCTCGCTTCGAGATCTCCGTCTGGTTGTTCTGCCCACTACCACCACCTCCTCCACTGCCACCACTCTGCTGCGACTGCGAAAACTCGCGCTCATACGGATCAACCTGAATAAAACTAATGGCTGTGCGGGTTTCAGCGTGGCCATCCCTCGCCGTCGCATAGAGGCTTACCAAATCGCCAGGCACCAGTTTGAAATCTTCCAGCCGCAGCGTGTAGGAGCCGTCGGCGCTTTTCGCGCTGGGCACTTTGAGCATGTTCACATCGCGGTCTGGCCCGCCATTCACTGAGTAATGCAAATGAACATCTTTTAGCCCGAACTGGTCCGCTGCCTTGACGCCGACCGCTACCTCTTCGATCGGACTGGCGCGGTAGTCTCCGCCGGGGCGGCTGATTGCAACTTCCGGCGGTATTGCCTTGTCGGTCGCGATAAAGTAGTCCCCCGAGAGCCGCACCGGCTGGCCTTCGTCGGTGGCGGACACATGATAGGCGCCGTCCTTCTCCATGTGGATTGTGCCTAGGTATCTGTTGCCCTCGCCACTCACCAGTTGGATCGTCTTGCCGCCGTCGAGCGTCAGTTGTCCATCCTTCAAGGGGCGGTCCATTTCGACGTCAATTGCAGCGTCAGTCCCTTCGATCGCACGTAGGTCTCCCGAGTGATCTTCTGTCACCGGCTTCATCCCGGTCCATTTTGGATACTGGTAAGTCACTCGGACCCGCTTCACAGAAGGAAGGTCCACGACACGCACTTTGTAGTGCGGCGAAACCAGCGGACCAGCAGCCACATAGTACTCGACGTTCTCCGGCAGGCCGGCAAATATGAAGTGATACGTCGCCGCGCCACCTGAGTCCGGCTGCGCCTGCATTGTGACTGGTTCCCATGCGCTCGCGCTCTGGTAGTGGGCGAATATCTGCACTTTCTCCGGTCGCATGCCGATCACATGTGCGGTAATAAGCTGGTCGCTGTTCCGTCGCACCGCCACGTCGCCGGGCATCACCGTGATTGCATAGAGCGGAGCCGCGTCCTTCTTCGGTCCCGTCCAGAGCAGCGAAGCGCCGTAACCGAAGTAGCCCGGTCCGGAGGTGATCATCCACGTTAGCACTCCGAAGCACGCTAGCACCGCGCCGCTGAGTGCGAAGAGCCGGAGCTTCGGAACCAGCGAGGACAGCGCAGCATTCTGCGTATGCGAGAGCGTATCGGCGGCCAGCAACTCCAGAAACGGGTCACTACCGTCGCGGTCTCGCTCATAAAAGGTCGTCAGCCGTTGCTGGAGCTCAGGATGTGCGGATTCGACATCGTGCACTGCACGTGCCCGTGTCAGGTGGGCTAACGGGAGCACGATGCCAAACGCCGCGACTCCAACGAGCGCAGCGAGTAGAGCTAGACGTGCCTCTGCGATTCCATTCGTCGGGAAGGCATAATGATTGAGTAGCAGCACCAGCGCGACTGTGACAATGAGCGCCGTACCGGCAAAGATGGCCGCGCCGCGCAGCCACGCTCCAAGCCGCAACCGGTGCTGCAATCGCGCGATATAGGAGTTGAGCTCGTTCTGCTTGCTCATGGGTCCTCCCGCTGCGTGCTGACGTAGCCGCTGGAAAGCATCGTCTCCGCCAGTGCCACGATCAATGTCAGTAGCATAACGTACCACCACAGACTAACGGGCCGATATTTTACGTCAGCCGCGACAATGGCGGCCGTCTGTGCAGGCGCGCCACCACTTCCGGTCCAAAGCTGCAGTACATCCTGTGCAATCGGCTCCAGGTCCGATTCGCGCCGGTCGGGATTAACCCCAATAACTGCATCGTGTCCGTTCGCAAATCGAATCTGATAGAAGCCAGCACGCTGCAGCCGAAAGGTCTGCACCGTCCGCGCCTCGCTCAGCGAGAGCGGCCTGCCTCCATCGGGGTCGACCACCTCCACGCTAGCTACATCCCCCACCGGCTCCGCCACCGAGCGGAGTTGCACGAACGAGTCCACGAGCCGGGAGCCGCTCATCCGCTCACTGCCTGAAAGATATCGTGCCGTCTTGTCAACGAATGCCACAAAAACTGGATGCAGCGGGAGGTCATTGGTCAGACTTTCCAGTCCAGACGTGAATAACAGCATGTGTCCTTCGCCTATCTGCTTGTCGAGCAACAATGGCGTCCCATCGCCCAGCTGCGCCACTACGCGCGCCTGTCCGGAGTCCACTATTGCGGCATGGAAGAACTTCGTCTCGGCCCAGCCCCCGTTGTCGCGCCCCGGCTCCGCCTGTTGGAGCGCGGGATGCGTAAAGTCTACCTGGCTGACCGTCGCTGCACCGCCGGTGTGGGCGTAATCGTGCACATCCTTCACATCGCCTCCCCACAGCGGAATACGCGCGTGATGCCCTGCACCGATGCCGAGCGCAATCAAAATGTTGCCTCCCTTCGAGATGTATTGCGCGAGCGTGTGCTCGAAGATCGACGGCAGCAATACTGCATCCGACAACACCACAAAAGCGTACTTCGACGGATCGAGGTCCGTCGTCTGCTCCGCAGTCACAGATTGCAGCACGAACGAAGCCTGAGTTGCCGCCCCCAGCGCAGCACCGAAGTATAGCGCCGACCGCGTGTCGCTCGCAGCATGGACGAACAGTACCCGCTCGGGGTCCGCCCGGCGTATCACGAACACGCTTGTATCATCTGCGGGGAAGGCATCGCCGCCGCCTTCGATCCGCACCTCGCAGCGGTTGAATCCATATCCCACATCGACCGCCGCGAACTCCACCACCGCACGCCCATTGGCAGGAACCTCCACCTTACGCGTCGCGATCGTCTTGCCCTTCACTACGAACGACACTGTCTTCTCTACTACCGGAGTACCGAAGCCCACGACAACGGCCTGCACACGCGATCGCTTTGAGTCTTTTGGGTCGGCAAGTTCAGTCGGTGCGCTCACACTCTCAACCGTCCAATTGGGCGGCACTGTACCTTTTGCCACAGAATGCAGCACCAGCGTCACGTTGGACGGCAGCACCATATCGGCAAAGTTCGCAGGCATGGCCGTGCGTTGCATATCGCTGAACAGATGCAGATCGATCGACCCGCGCACCGTCTCGCCCATCGCGCGGATACTTCGACCCAGTTCACCGAAGTTCGCGTGCTCATCTTGAGGCTGGATGCTCTCAAGCGCCGAATGCAACAGTGCTTCGTCAGCGATCGGCTGAGTCAGCACCTTGAGCTGTTCTCCGAGCGCGATCACCTGCGCCTTCTGCGAACGCGGTTTTGCGGCCAGTACCGTAAGCGCCTGCTGCTTCGCATCCGCGAACCGCGTCCCAGCACGCATGCTGAAGGAATCGTCCAGTACGATCAGCAGTAGATGCCCCTTCGCATCTGCTGCGGGTCGTCGGACAAATGGGTTCGCAAACGCCAGCACCACCAGCAGCAGCAATGCAGACCGCAGGGCGAAGAGCAGCAGATACCGCAATCGTCGGTGCCGCGTCGAGCTCTGCGTGCCGCGCTCGAAGAACATCAGTGAACTCACCGGTCGCGGCACGGTCACATGCCTCCGCAGCAGATGTACGAATACCGGCACGCCCAGCGCGGCGAGGCCTCCCAGAAACCATGGCGCAAGAAAACCCATCAGTTCCCCGCCCGCCGCAGCGAAAGATACTCGCGCAACGTTGCATCGAGAGGTTGATCAGTTACGAGCAACTGATAATCCATCCCCGCTGCCCGCGTGCGTGAACGAAGCTGCTCAATGTGCGCTTCCATCTTCGCGCGATAGATCGTCCTCGCGTACTCGGGAACGACTTCGATCTCCTGATCGGTTTCAAGATCAACCAAGATCGTGGATCCCTTCAGCACCGGCTGTATCTCCTGCGGATCAAGAATATGAAACAGCACCACATCGTTGCCATGGAAGCGAAGTGGCTCGATGGCGCGCACGATCGTTTGCGGTTCCTCATAGAAGTCCGAAATCACGATCACGATGCCACGCCGGTGCAGTAACTCCTGGAAATGCCGCAGCGGTTTACTGAAGTCCGTCCGTGCGCGCGGCTCTGCCTGCTCAAGTCCCGCAAAAAGCCGCGTAAGCTGGCCCTGTCGTGTGGATGGCTTCACATATTCCCGCAACTCATCATCGAAAACGATCAGCCCCGCCGCATCGTGCTGGTTCCGGATCGCAAGATATAAGATCGACGCCGCAATAAAGCGCGCGTAGTCCATCTTCTTCGGAGGGCCGGACGTATACTGCATCGAGTTGCTCGCATCGAGCAATACCATGAGCTGGCTGTTCGTCTCTCCGCGATAGCGCTTCAGATAGCAGCGTTCGGTGCGCGCGAACAAATTCCAGTCCACATGGCGCAGATCGTCACCCGGGGCGTAGGCGCGATACTCGGCGAACTCCTGGCTGAAGCCGAAGTCCGGCGATCGATGCAAGCCAGCCACAAAGCCGTCCACTACTGTCTTTGCCAACAGGTCCAGGGAGGAGATGCCAGCCAGCACCGCGGGATCCAGGAAGCGCTGCATCAACTCTCCTTTGGTCGCGGCACATACGCCAGCAGCCGGTTGAGAATTTCGTCCGCATCGATCCGTTCGGACTCAGCGTGGAAGTTCAGCAGGATGCGATGTCTTAACACTGGCAACGACACAGACGTGATGTCGTCGTAGGTCACGTGATAACGCCTTCGCGAGAGCGCCCGTGCCTTTGCGGCCAGTACAATGAATTGCGCCGCTCGGATACTTCCTCCATAGTTCACATACTTTTTCACGAAGTCGGGCGCGTTTTCGCTCTTGGGCCTCGTCGCACGCACCAGACTCACGACATACCGCGCAACCGATTCGGCGATTGGCACCATTCGCACGAGCTGCTGGAAATCGAGCAGCTCCCCGGCTGACGTTACTGTCTCAATTTTTGCAGTGCGCGTAGTCGTTGTCAGATCAACGACCTCCAGTTCATCCTCGATGCTCAGATAATCCAGCGTGGCGTTGAAGAGGAATCGGTCCAACTGCGCCTCTGGCAGAGGATACGTGCCTTCGAGTTCGATCGGGTTCTGCGTCGCTAACACGAAGAACGGCGCCGGCAACCGGTAGATGTGCCCGCGCACCGTGCAGGAGTGCTCCTGCATGGCTTCGAGCAGCGCAGCTTGCGTCTTTGGTGGCGTGCGATTGATTTCGTCAGCTAACAGAATGTTGCCGAAGATCGGCCCTTCAACAAACGTCCATTTGCGATGGCCGGTCGTTAGGTCCTCTTCAATGAGGTCAGTGCCAGTGATATCCGATGGCATCAGGTCTGGCGTGAACTGGATGCGCCGGAACTCGAGGCCCAGCGCGTCGGCGATCGTACGCACCATCAGGGTCTTCGCCGTACCAGGTAGGCCGGTAATCAGGCAATGGCCGCCCACGAAGAGTGCGATCAACACCTGGTCTAAGACCTCGTGTTGTCCCACTATCACCCTACGCACTTGCTTAACGATGTCTTCTCGCACTGCATGGAAGCGCTCGACGCGCTCCTGAAGTTGTGCTGCATCCGGATTCAAGTCGGCAAAAGTGGCTATCATTTTTCGTCCTCATTAGTTCATTTTTCAGATGATTGGTTCAGCTCCAGCAACATCTTCTGTGCCGGCCGATAGCCGGGCGCAGCCTCGAGAGCGGCCAGCACACGCTCCTCGGCCTTGTCCTTCTGTCCAGCGGCTAGATATGCCTGCGCCAGATGAAACTCCGCGCTCGCCTTGTCCAGCGGAGTCGACGCCACGACGGCGGTGTACTCGCGTATGGCGCCGTCGTACTGCTTCTGCATGTACAGCAGGTCACCAAGCCGGCGATGCAGCTCCTCATTTTTGACGGGGTAGATATAGTTCAAGCGCTCGAGCGTCGTCACCGCTTCGGCCTGCTTCCCAGCGGCCTCTTCGAGCGTCGCGAGCCGCTTCAGTACCGCTGGTTCCGAGCCCCCCTCTCGTGCATACGCCGTCAGCACCGCAGCCTCAGCCTTCGCATCTCCGTTTGTCTTGTGCGCATCAGCCATCAACTCGTAAATATTCGCGCCCCCAACGTATTCGGGATACATCGCTATCACCATGGGCCCCTGCGCCAGCACCGTGTCGTACTGCTTCTGCTGCGAGGCCGCTACAAGCGTCTTCAGCTTCTCGCGCCAGTCATCAAGGTGCGCAGCTTCCGCTCCGTACTTCTTGTCGATCCACGCAAGATACTGTCTATCGAACTCCTCCGGGGCCAGCCCGAGGGCCTGCTGCACCACTTGCGGCGTCGTCTTCACCTGGGCATAGGAATGGACCATCTCCAGCAGCTTCTCCTCGCTCCACTTCGCCTTCACAAAATCGCAGATGCTGCCTGCCTGAAAGTACGAGACGACCACCTGCGAAGAATACTCCGGATAGACAAAGCCGCGATCCAGCTGAGCCAGAGGCAGCAGCTTCTTTTCGCGAATGGCGATTAGGACCTCCGGTGTGACGCGGTTTCTCCACTCTGGAAATTGCTCTCCTTCCTCATGTACCGCAAGTCCCTCAGTGAACCAACGAGGGACCCGATGGTTCGTGGCCGTGAGAATGTAGACATGGCTCATCTCATGCCAGAGCGTCGCGCCCCAGTTGAAGTCGCCGGGCTTGCGCGCCGAAGGGCTGTCCATTGCCACTACTTCCCCAAAGGTCACACCCAGCGCACCCAGTCCAGGCATTCCCATCGTTCGTACGGCGAAGTCCTCGTGATCCGGATAGATCTCCACTTGTACCGGATCGGGCAGCTTCATGCGGTATTTCTTCTCGTAAGTCGCGATAATCGCGTGGAGTTCCGCCTGCATATACGGCCGCAGCAGATCGGCCTCTGTTTTCTTCAGCTTCAAAATCGTCGTATCGTCTCGAAAGGTTTCAAAGTCCTTGTAGCTGTCCAGCAGGCGTAGACTGTTCACCGTTACGGCGTCGCGATAGCCGTTGTTGTAACTCAGCTTCAGCTCCCTTAGCGGCTCGTCTTCTTTGCCCAGCCGCATGAGGTTGATGCCAAGCGCCGAATGAGCCGCCCAGAGCTGCGGGGCGGCTTTGATCGCCTTGCGGTAATACATCACCGCGTCCTCATAGCGGTAGTGCAGCTCAAGCTGGTGCGCCACGCGTGCGTACGCCTCTCCATAACCGGGGTTGATCGCCGCAATCTTCGCGAACCACACATCGGGAGAACGATCGGCAATCAGCTCAACTGCCGCGTGGATCGCCATCGCATCCAGTGCATCATTCCCCAAAGCAATCGCCTTGTCCGCCTCGGCGACGGCTGCATCGCGATCATCAGTCTCGAGCGCAAGGTTCGCCATCAGTTCATGCGTTTCAGCCCGCTTGGGGTTGAGCGCGATCGCCTTTGCCGCATACTTCGCCGCTTGGCCGTCAAAGGCGGCTGCGGAGACAATCGCGAGACCGAGATACGCTTCGTCGTTCGATGGTTCCTGCGCCAGCGCTTCGCGAAAGAGATCGGCTGCTTCAGGATTATTGAAGCGTTCGTGCAGCAACATGCCCCAGCGCACTTTGTAGACAGCCTTGCTGTTCGCGGGCTGTGTTGCCAGACGGAACTGTTCGTTTGCCTGCTCCCACTCTTCAAGACCCCAAAAGCCCTCGGCACGAGTGTACGCATCACCGCTGTGCGTCAACCCATCGAAGCATGCCTGCGCCTCAGCGGGATGCCCATGCTTGCGCAGCGACCAGCAATCCCCAGGCACAGCATCAGATGCAGATGCAGCGGCACAGGCAGTTGCGGCGCACATCAGCAACAACACAAGAGATGGAGTGAGGTGTCTCATTTGTCCAGCCCCTCCTGCACCTTCGCCAACTCCAGCAGAGCTGCCGTTAATTGCTGCCTGTAGTCCGCAGGATTCATCGCCGCTTTCTGGTACTTGAGCGTGTCAATCTTCTGTTCCAGCTCCTCCTTTTTTGCAAGCAAGACGCGTTTAGCTGGATCGTTAAACGCGTCTTGGCTTTTGCCAAGGCGCAGCAGGATGAAGCTCGACATAAGCGTTCCCTGACCGTTGCCAGCCTCGCGCACCGGCTCACCACGGCCCACATCATCGAAGACCGCATGCTCGGTCGCAAGCCGTTTCTGTGAGTCATAGAACGCCGCGGTCTTCGTCGTTGCGTAAGTAAAGGCTTCCATAGCGCTGATGGTGTCGCTCTTGTCCGTGTCGGCCGCAGGATCCTGCAGCGCCTCAACCCAGTACCGCGCAAAAACCGTTGCGTTCTTTTCCGTACCCGATTTCGTGGCCGCAATCACCGCACGCCCCGATCGCTCGAAAGCCTGTATCGCTCCGCCGCTGGCGCTGGTTGTGTCGACGACAAGCTGGCGCCGCGTTAGGATGCGGTCGCACATCGTTGCGATCTCGTCAGCCGTCACATCCGGCCCAACGAGGTTGAACTTGTACTTGACGCCGTCAAAGGACCCATGACCAATCAGGATGAGCACAAAGTCATCCTCTGCCTTTGCCTCGCGCGCCACCGTACTCAGGGTCTCCTTCAGTTGGGACCCCGTGGCCTGTGAGCCGGTCAGCGTGTAGACGTGCGCCGTACTGCCCGCAACCTTGAACACCTTATCCACGTCTTTCGCCACCGCGGTGAAGCGCTGCTCGTAATCCGGCTCACCGCCGAGTCCGGCCACAGTGACGTAGTACACCGCAGCGTGAGCCTGCAACTCGTGTGCACACACCGTTGCAAAGAGCCCAATTCCCACCCCGATTCGCAGCAAGGCATATTTCATACCACACCCCACTTCCGGCGTAGCAGCCACTCGGTGGTTGGAAGCCCCAGCAGCAGCAGAAAGACGATCGGCATGTCCCACAACTCCTTCGTGCTGCGGACGGAGATCCCTGCTTCGGAGTACGAAATATCGCGGGGCAGGTCCTTTAGTTTGGACGACTCCCAGAAATGTCCTCCCGTCTGCGATGCAAGCTGCTTCAACAGCAGTTGGTTCTGTTCAGTGTGAAAGTTCTCGGCTAAGCCATCCTCGCGCTGGAAGGTCAGCACGTCGCGGCCCAACTCCTGCGGCTTGTTGCTGGCAGACTCTGCCGTGACCTCTGCCAGATACGCACCCTGCTTCTCCGCAGTCCATTCCGCCTGATACAGGCCCGGCGTGTCCTGCGATGGGGCGAAGTCCAGCAACGCATTCGTTCCCTCCGGCCCTACGATGTGCGCCGTAACGTGGGCGTCTCCAGCCGGCTGAAATTGCTGGTTACGCACCTGCGCCGTAAACTGCACACGTCCTTCATCCATCAGGGTCCGTGCGGGCATTGAGGCAGTCACGGGGCCGGGCGAGTCAGCCACTAGCCAGCGCAGGAGTTGCTGCCAGAAGAGATCGTGGGAAGGATCGCCTAGAGCTTCGCTCATCTGCCAACGCCACGTGCCACCCGTCGCCATGATTGCGGTGCGACCATGGCCGTAGCTCTGCGTAATCAGCAGCGGCAGCTTGCGATGCCTCACATTCAGCTGTGCCAGCACAGTGGCGCCGGGTTTGGGCGAGCCAGCGTCCTGATAGTCGGCCAGATAGGTCAGCTTCTTCCAGCGCTCGGCGTTCTTCGCCGGGTCATCCAGTAGCCGCGTGATAGGCGAGTCCATACCCTCCGCCGTCAGTTCTACCGTCGCCGTGTTGCGATGGAAGCTATTGCCACCTGCTGGCAGGAAAGTCGGCAGCAGCTCGTTCATGCTCGACGCGCCCCAACCTCCGTCACCTAGCGACGAGCGCCCGCCCAGGAAGAGTACGCCGCCGCCCCGGCGGTCGACATACTCGCGCAGCAACTCCTGCTGCAGTGGTGTGAAGTAGCCTGCGTCGATGGAGCCGATGATGATGCCTGCGTAACCGAACAGGTCCTCCGGTCGTACGGGAAAGCCGTTCGCCAGCTCGGCTGGATCGCTGATGCCCTGACGATAGATCTTGTTCTCGCTCGTGCGCAACATCGAGACGATCTGCACGGTCGGATCGTCCTCTTCGGCACGTCGGATGAACTTAAACTCCCAGCGCGGCTCGCCCTCGATGAACAAAATCCGTCGCTTTGCATCGCTTACGAACACCGGCCGCGTCATCGCGTTGTTCTTGAGATTCTCTTCGCCCGCAAGCGGCTCGATTCCAAACTGAAGGCGCTTCGCGCCCGCCGCACCGGCGGAGAAGAAGAGCGGTTCAGTCTGAATCACCCCATTCGCCGCCAACGTCACCTCGCGCGTCGCGAGCGCCTTATCTCCATCGCGGACAGTGAGCATCGCCTTCTGGTCTGCGTAGCCGTGCTGTCTAAAGCTGATAGTCGCGGTGAGGCGTGCGTTGGCGACGGCGCTCGCCGATACGCTCACGTTTTCGAGCTCCACATCATGCGCCTGCTCTAGGCTGCCGAAGCCCACCGTGTGCACCGGCAGGCGCCGGTTCCGTAGCGCCTGCAGTGCATCTAGACCTATCCCCGAGTTGCCCCCGACTGTATTCTGGCCGCCATCGGTCAGCAGCAGGACAGCTCCGATTGGGAGGTCTGACGTTTCTGTGGCGAGCTGCTTCAAGCCATCGCCGATATGCGTAGCGGCCTCAATGGGCTCAATGCCCTTCAGTCCATCCACCCGCGTGATTGCACTGCCGAGACGATAGATCCGCGTCTGGAAACGCTTCTGCAGCCCGTAGAGAACGCCGTCCTCGAGCGCAGCCAGCGCCGCGGTCTCGCGTGTTTTGCCGCCGCTGTCCGCGATAGCCATGCTGCGGGAGTCATCCACCACCACGGCGATGATGTTCTGCTGCGAGTTCAGCGCCGCCACCGTGATCGCCGGCTGCCATAGCAGCAGCAGAACGAGTGCCACGAACGCCGATTGCATTCCCCACACCACCCACGCGCGCCAGCTTTGCAGCTTTGGCGCTGCATCGTGCAGCCTCCATCGGACCCGCAGCGCGAGCCCGCCGGCAGAGGTAACGATCAGCACTGGCAGCAGCCATGCAGGCCACGCAGATAGCAGCACAACTCCCCCCTTGGTGAAGACCGGACTAGGGTACTTGAAGAAAAACTCAAACATGCCCGCTGGACTCCGAATGAAACTCGTACGTGCCGTTGCAACCTTCGATCGCCTCTCAGCCGCGGGCGAGCCTAATGCGTCATACCGTATAGGATGTAATCGAGTCCCACGCGGAAGGCCATCGATGCGAAGGGCTCCGGGTAATTTGGATCGTCGGCCCACTCCCATGCGTCGCCCAGGTGCATGTTGTGGCAGATGGCGACGATGATGCGCCCTTTGTCATCGCGGATGGCGCGCCACTTGGGCTGATAGCCGTCCTTTTCGTAGGTGCGTCCGGTCCGAATCCACTGCTCGCCCGGAATCTGCATCTTATCGTTGACGTCGTAGAGCGTGTGGAATATCTCGTCGCCGCTCTGAAGGTCTTCGACAGAAAGGTTAGGCAGCACCTGCCGCATACCGTTCATAAAATTCTCCCAATCCTCGGTGCCGTGAAAGTCGTCCACCATCAGGAAGCCCCCCTTCAGCAGGTACTCGCGCAGCCGCTTTGCCTCTTCGTCAGTGAACGACCACATCTCCACCTGTACCGCGTAGATCCATGGATAGTTGAAGATCTCATCGGAGTCGAGCGTGATTACCTGCTCCGTCGGTCTGCCATCGATGCGGGTCAGCCGGTGCATGGCGATGAGAAACTGGCGGTCCGCCTTGGGATAGTCGCGCGACCAGGCGTTGCGTCCCCAGTAACCGCGACGACCGTAGCCGCCGAAGCTCTGCATGTTCGCGGTATAGGCCAGGCGCGACCAGTAGAACTCCGCCTTGACGTTGGTCGGAGAGTCGTCGTTACCGAAGCCGTAGTCCGCCACCCGCTGGTAGGCCCGCAGCCCCGCGCAGCAAACGGCAGCCGTCACCACCACCAATGCGAACTGCGAGAACTTCATCAGCACCTCCTCGGGAGGGAGTTCTGCGGCGAGAGTAGCAGAAATGCCTACTGCATTGTCTAAATAGACGAAGCGGACCTGTGACTTGTTGCAGTCCGGCGCCCTTGTCAGGTCGGTTTCAGCGTGAGACCATGCAGGCACGCACCACCTTGCGGAGCGGCAGATTTGTGAAACGGCGCGACTTACTCAAGCTCGGCGGCATGACTCTGGTCGGCGCGGCGCGGCTGCCCCTGCTGGCGCAAACAGGCATGAAGATGCCACTCGCCGCTCCTCTCGCTGAGAGTAAGGCTGACTACACGCTCCGCATCGCCCCGGTAACGGTCGAGCTCGATCGCTCACACATCATCTCGACCATCGGCTACAACGGCACCGCGCCCGGACCCGTGTTGCGAATGCGCGAGGGCAAGCCGGTCTCCGTCGACGTGATCAATGACACCGACACTCCAGAGTTCGTGCACTGGCACGGTATGCTCATTCCGGCGGAGGTAGACGGCACGGGCGAGGAGGGTTCCCCGCCCGTGCCGTCACACGGCCAACGCCGTTTCCAACTCACACCTGGCCCCGCCGGAAGCCGCTGGTACCACTCGCACGCCATGGCCATGGACGACCTGCACAAAGGCTCCTACACCGGCCAGTTCGGCTTCGTCTACGTCGATGACGGCAATGATCCCGGCCACTACGACCAGGAGCTCTTCCTCGCCCTGCGCGATTGGGAGCCATTCTTCACCTCCACGATGGAAGATGATGACGACGATACCCACAACGACCCAGTGCTGGAAAAGCCGCCGGTGCTGAACACCGACCCCAACGGCCTCGAAGTCGGCTCCATGACCTACTCCATCAACGACAAGGCGCTCGGCTCCGGGGAACCGATCCGCGTCCGCGAAGGCCAGCGGTTGCTCATCCGCTTTCTCAACGCCAGCGCGATTGAGAACCGCCGCATCGCGCTCCCCGGCCACAAGATGAAAGTGATCGCGCTCGATGGCAACCCAGTGCCGACCCCACAGATGCTCGATTCGATCTTTCTCGGCGCTGGCGAGCGCGTCGACGTCGTTATAGAGATGAACCACCCCGGCGTCTGGATTCTCGGCTCGACAGAGAAGATGATCCGGGAGTCCGGCCTGGGCGTTGTGGTGGAATACGCTGGGCAGCACCGCCAGCCACAGTGGATTGACCCGCCCAAAGCGCCATGGGACTACACCATCTTTGGTACGTCAACCTCCAGCTTACCCCCTCCGCAGCAGACCATTGAAACTGTCTTCGAGAAGATCCCCGGCGGCGCCGGCAAGTTCAACTCCTGGCTGATTAACGGCAAGCCCTACCCCCATGAGCGCGAATTCATGCTACAACAGGGCGTGCGTTACCGGCTCGTGATGCGCAACCGCACTGACGACGCCCACCCCATGCACCTGCACCGGCATCTCTGGGAGCTGGCCGAGATCAACGGAAAGAAGACCGCCGGCGTCCTCAAGGACACGGTAGTAGTTCCCTACTATGGGCGCGCCACCGTCGACTTTACCGCCGATCAGCCTGGCCTCTCCCTCTTCCACTGCCATCTCCAGCAACATATGGACTACGGCTTCAAAGCACTTTTTCATGTCTCTGAAGCCCTTTAGAGTAAGAGCGTCGATAGATCCACAGATCCACCAGCAGAATCCATTCATCTGCAGCAAGATAGACAATTCTAAGTATGTTCTTTAGAGGCTGTTAATGACTTTAATTCCCCTCTGTAGGAAGGCGGTGATTGTGTTGTTGTCATCGCGCAGCATAGTTTGGATGGGGAATAAGGGTCAGGTTGGTTATCCGAGCGATGTGAGCGATGAGG
>Ga0193743_1001190_pt1 | contig 19558 bp, 23 predicted proteins | sample L2c2metaG_FD_143038 | JGI IMG/M metagenome (GOLD analysis project Ga0193743, IMG submission 143038) | Soil microbial communities from a riparian zone of the East river system, Colorado, United States - L2c2 | ecosystem: Environmental > Terrestrial > Soil > Riparian zone | place: USA: East River... | reverse complement strand
GCGTAAAACCGGTAATGATCGATCCCATGATCGAACCCATGCCGCCGATCACCACCACCGCGAACACGACGATGATCAAATCGGCCCCCATCAGCGGCCGCACCTGATTGATCGGCGCCGACAAGACCCCGGCCAGCGCGGCAAGGCCGACGCCAAGTCCGTAGGTCAGCGTGATCATCCGCGGCACATTGATGCCGAAGGCGCGCACCAGCGTCGGGTTTTCGGTGGCGGCGCGCAGGTTGGCGCCGAGCCGCGTCCGCTCGATCAGGTACCAGGTCAGCAAACACACGATCAGCGAGAACACCACCACCCAGCCGCGATAGATCGGCAGGAACATGAAGCCGAGATTCATGCCGCCCTTCAGCTCGTCAGGGATCGCATAGGGCAGACCCGACGAGCCGAAATAATTCTGGAAGACACCCTGGATGATCAGCGCCACGCCGAAGGTCAGCAGCAGCCCGTAGAGATGATCGAGGCCGGAAAGCCATTGCAGCATCGTCCGTTCCAGGATCATGCCGAAAATGCCAACCGCAATGGGCGCGATGATCAGCGCCGGCCAATATCCGATACCCGCCACGTTGAGCAGAAAATAGGCGCAGAAAGCGCCCATCATGTAGAGCGCGCCGTGCGCGAAATTGATGATGTTGAGCATGCCAAAGATCACGGCCAGCCCAAGACTCAGCAGCGCATAGAACGAGCCGTTGATCAGTCCCACCAGAAGCTGCGCGTAGAGAGCCTGCATCGATCGATCTTTCGCACTCAATCTTGGATAAAGCCGGATGGGGAAACCCGCCGGCGCAAGGCCGGCGGGTAACCGTTGTTATTTCTTTACCAGTGCGCAAGCACTTTCCGAAAGCGGCCGGAAAGCCTGATCTCCCGGGGTGGTTCCGATCAGCTTGTAGTAGTCCCACGGTCCCTTGGATTCGGACGGCTTCTTGACTTCGAACAGATAGGCCGGGTGAATCTTGCGGCCATCCGCGCGGATCGTGCCCTTGCCGAACAGCGTATCGTCGGTCGGCATTTCCTTCATTTTCGCGACGACCTTTGCGCCATCGTGCGGATTGCCGCCCATCGCTTCGAGCGCCTTGAAATAGTGGACCAGGCCCGAATAGACGCCGGCCTGCACCATGCTGGGCTGCGCCTTGTTCTTCATGCGTTCGGAGAAACGTTTTGAAAACGCGCGGGTCCCGTCATTCAGATCCCAATAGAAGGTTTCCGTGAAATTCAGACCCTGCGCCACGTTCAAACCGAGGGAGTGAACATCGGTAATGAATAGCAGCAAACCCGCGAGTTTCTGTCCGCCCTTGACGATGCCGAATTCCGACGCCTGCTTGATCGTATTGGTGGTATCGCCGCCGGCATTGGCCATGCCGATAACCTTGGCTTTGGACGCTTGCGCCTGCAGCAGGAACGAGGAGAAGTCCGACGAATTCAGGGGATGCTTGACGGTACCAAGCACCTTTCCGCCCGATTTCACCACGACCGCGGTGGTGTCGCGCTCCAGCGCCGCACCGAACGCGTAGTCGGCAGTCAGGAAGTACCAGGTATCGCCACCGGCCTTCACCAGTGCCTGACCGGTGCTGTTGGCAAGCATGTAGGTGTCGTAAACCCAATGAACTGTGTTCGGCGAGCACTGGGCATTGGTGAGATCCGACGACGCCGCGCCGGTATTGATCATGATGGAGTTCTTCTCCTTCACGAGATTATTGACCGCGAGCGCAACGCCTGAGTTCAGCACATCCATGAAGATGTCGACCTTCTCGACATCGATCCATTGGCGCGCAATGTTGGTGCCGATGTCCGGCTTGTTCTGATGGTCGGCGGAAATCACATCGATTTTCCAGCCTTTGGCCGCAAGCCCGGAATCCTCGACCGCCATCTGGGCCGCCAGGGTGGAGCCTGCGCCGCCAAGATCGGAGTAAAGCCCCGAATTATCGGTCAGCACGCCAATCTTGACGGTCTTGTCCTGCGCGAAAGCGCCGCTGCCAGCGGCAAGCGCCAGTGCGGAGCCAAGTAGAAGAGCCGAAATTCTATTTTTCATAATATCTCCGTGGACACTGTTTGAAGACGTTGTTCAGACGCCGAGATAGGTGTGAAGTTTATCCATGTTGGCCTGCAGTTCCGAGTTCGCGAAACCATCAATGATCTTGCCGTGCTCGACGATGTAAAAACGGTCCGCCACCGTCGAGGCAAAGCGGAAATTCTGTTCGACCAGGAGGATGGTGAAGCCTTCCGACTTGAGGCGCGCAATGGTGTGGCCGATCTGCTGGATGATGACGGGAGCGAGGCCCTCGGTCGGTTCGTCCAGCATCAGAAACCGCGCGCCGGTACGCAGGATTCTGGCAATCGCCAGCATCTGCTGCTCGCCGCCCGACAATTTGGTGCCCTGGCTATTGAGCCGGTCCTTGAGGTTGGGAAACAGATCGAAGATTTGATCCAGCGACAGGCCGCCGCTGCGCACGATCGGCGGCAACAACAGATTTTCGCGGACGTCGAGGCTGGCGAAAATCCCGCGCTCCTCGGGGCAAAAAGCGACGCCCATGCGCGCAATCCGGTCCGATGACGCCCGGGTGATATCCTGATCGTTGAAACGGATCGAGCCGGTGCGCTTGCCGATAATCCCCATCACCGATTTCAGCGTGGTGGTTTTGCCGGCGCCGTTGCGTCCGAGCAACGTGACCACCTCGCCGGCGTTCACGTTGAAATCGATACCGTGAAGAATGTGAGACTCGCCGTACCAGGCTTCGAGATTCTGAACCGACAGCACCTGCGTGCCTGCGCCGGATGTTTGTGCCGACTTGGTCGCGGCGGCATCGGCCATTTTCAAATCAACCATGACCTGCCCCCAGATAGGCTTCCTTGACGCGCTCGTCCTTGGACAGGTCGGCATAATTGCCTTCCGCAAGCACGTGACCGCGCGTCAGCACGGTGATGATGTCGGAGAGGTCGGCGACCACGCTGAGATTATGTTCGACCATCAGGATGGTGTATTTTGCGGAGATGCGCTTGATCAGCGCCGCGATCTTGTCGATGTCTTCATGTCCCATGCCGGCCATCGGCTCGTCGAGCAGCATCATTTCCGGATCGAGCGCCAGCGTGGTGGCAATTTCGAGCGCGCGTTTGCGCCCGTAGGGCATCTCGACCGCCGGCGTCGTTGCAAATTCGCTCAGGCCCACGTCATTGAGCAGTTCATGGGCGCGGTCGTTGAAACGATCGAGCACCGTTTTCGAACGCCAGAAATCGAAGGAGTGCCCATGCTGGCGCTGCAGCGCGACCCTCACATTCTCCAGTGCGGTCAAATGCGGGAACACCGCCGAAATCTGGAACGAGCGCACCAGCCCGAGACGCGCCACATCGGCCGGCGCCAGCGCGGTAATATCCTGTCCCTTGTACAGAATCTGGCCCGCTGAAGGCTTCAGGAACTTGGTCAACAGATTAAAGCACGTGGTTTTACCGGCCCCATTCGGCCCGATCAACGCGTGTATGCTGCCACGGCGGACCCGAAGACCGACATCGCGAACGGCGAAGAAGCCTGCGAATTCCTTGGTCAATCCGTGGGTTTCGAGAATGAACTCATCGGCCAATCAAATTTCCCCCGTCAGCCATCGCCGCGAAAAGCCATCGCGCGTGGCTAATTTTTCACAACCGGCAGGTTCTCCCAGACGCCTTGGAAAATCCCGTCCCGGAACCGGCCGCCTCCGGCCGGGAATATGCCGTCAACGGCCCAGCTTACGCAAGGTGGAAAGCTGGGCATACGCTGGAACGAGCACGGCTGCAGATTCGCCATTAGTCGAATTGCGCAGGGGCGTTATGGATGGGTTTGCCAAGCTTCGCCGGTTCGTTCAATCCGCCGGGAAAGCAGCCATTAACGGTTTTTGGACGCGATCCCAAGCTTTCATACAAAATTTGTGCCTGAAGTCTATGGTCGGGCGTTTTGCACGTTTTGCATTGAGAACGGATCGCAGCCTTGGAATTCGAAAGCGCCAACCCGTCGATTATTAAATCGATCAAGCAGCGCGATCTGTTGAACACCTGGCTGCGGCTTTATGCCCGCGAGCAGCGGATGCCGGGCATCGAGGAATACCAGCCCGCGCGGCTCGCCGATGAGCTTCCTGACCTTGTGTATTATACCGTAGACACCTCAAAGTTGCCGCCGCGCTTGACCATCCAGAGCGACGGCACCCGTATGTCGACCGCCTATGGCAACACCGGCAAGGGCCGATATCTCGACGAATACCTTCCGGCCAACCTCGTATCCATCGTGATGCCGGTCTACTACGAATGCGTGGCTCGCGCCCTTCCCGTCTACACCATCTCCAACATCGACGACATCTATGGGCGAATCGTCGCATATGAGAGGATGCTGCTGCCGTTCGCGAAAGGCGGCGATGTCACGCATGTGATCGCATCGCTGAAAACCATCAGCGACGACGGTGGTTTTGAAATCAAGAATCTGATGCGGGGAAACGACACGCTGCCGACGGCGAAGCTTCGCACCGTTATCGATCGCGATCTTTTCCACCGCGCCCCCGGCCGCATTCCGGCCGGTGACGTGATCGAATTCAGTTAAGCTTCCCAGACGATGTCATCGAGTTGAGCTAGACTTCCCGCGCTCATGGTGACGCGGTTCCTGATGCCGTAGATGGTGATGGCCTGTGGCAGCCACGTAGTGCTCGCTACATTGCGGATCTTTGGAAACGAACGCTGTCTGGCAAGAGATCTTCCGATGGCGGCGCTTTCGCCCAGAAATTTCCGGTTTTGGCTTTGTCGAATCCGTACTGGTAAAGAGAACGCATATAGCTGGTTTCAAAACCGGATGAGCTAGGCGACGGAACGTCTTTGTCGATGTAGGTCAGGTTGAATCCGAAGTTGTTGCGGCGAGCGAAGTCAAAAGTTCTATAGAGGATGGAGCGGGTTTGCGTCTTCGTGACGGAAGCCGAAGCCCGTGCAGCGATGTCGATCGTGCTGTTCGGCACCAGTTGGAAGTCTCGCTCCACCTTGTTGTTGACCAAGATGTAAATGTTCATACGCGGACCTCCGGCGAGCGCGCTGTTTCGCAGAAGGAAGGCTTCCGGCAACGTCAGGACCGGCGCTGTCACACCTCCATCCACATGCATCTCCTGAAAGCGACGTCCGTTCGCTTCTGCGTCAATGAGCATTGGCGGGAAAACCACGGGGATGCTTGCGGATGCGGCCATGACATCCTGGAACAAGCTCAACGCTTGGGCTGACCCAATCGTAGCGATGTGGCCCATATCCCAGATCACCGTGCGTTGCGTATCGAGATCGGTCGTTACGATGAGCAGCTTTCTGCCCTTGACGTGTTCGGCGGCGATTGCCGCGAGCACGTCTTGATCGACATAACGAGCAACGAGCTCGCGCAGACGCGTATTCCCAAACAGGCCAGATCCGAAAAGCGCGCTCAGGATGCTTGGCCTATCGAGAAGACTTTCAGCGATGCCACTGGTGTACACTTCCCGCAATGTAGCGTCGTAGGCAGGGCCAAGAAATGCAAATGGCGCAATCAATGCACCTGTGCTCACCCCCGAAACCATCGAGAATTTTGGGCGCGTGCCTGCCGCGGTCCAACCACTCAACACACCGGCACCGTAAGCACCGTCGGCTCCGCCTCCCGATAATGCAAGATAGCTGAGAGGACCGGCACGAAAACTTGCATGTGCTTCCTTGCGGAACGTCGATGCTGGTTCGTCCGCATACCTGCGCAGTTCGTTAATATCCAATACACGCGAGGATGCCGCGTCGGATGCTGTATACGGTGTTCGGGGAAGCGAACTGCAGCCAGCAAGGATAAGCAATGCAGTTGGAAGGGCCAATGACAGGACAAGCAGCCGACGAAAGGAACGCATGACCATTACTGACTCTTCCCGACAACGCGGATTTGCAAGCCTTGCCAAAGTATTTTGCCAAGTATTCTGCCAAGTATTTTGAGATTGCTTCGCGAACAATTCGCTAATGAATCCCGTATCGTTCCGAGCGAGGACTCATGAAGTTCTCACGCCTTTCAAGAAGAACTCGACCGCAGCCTGCCTCTGTCGTTCCAGCATCTTTGGATCGATTGCGGTGCCATAGAGGGCCGTGCGCAAGGGCTGCCCGAGCAGAAGATCAAGGAATAGTTCGGCCGCGAGTTCTGGATCGTCCACCTTGATCTGGCCACGCGCCGCAAACTGCCGAAGCAGAATTGCCACGCCCCGGACCGCCCGAAGCCAACCTTCCTCATGTGCGAGCTTTGCCAATTCCGGAAACTGAACAGCCTGCGCCGCCAAAATTCGCTGTAGCGTGGCGCACTCCGGCATCAACGCGTGGGCAAGCACGTGCCGGCTAAGTTCATGCAGAGTCGTTTCGATACTCTTGGGTTTGGCTTCAGTAGCCTGCGCCTCAGCCGCCGCCGATATGGGAGCCAGCCAGTCTCGAATCCTGCCTCGCAGGACTGCCGCGAACAGGTCGCGCTTGTCGCGGTAACGCGCATAAACAGTCGGCTTGCTTACGCCGGCCGCCTCCGCGACCGCATCGATGGATGTGCCATCAAAACCTCGCTCCATGAACAGGGTCGTTGCAACGTCGAGCAACCGTGCGTCACGCCGCACGGCCTCCTCACGGGTAGGACGGCCGCCGCCGCCCCGCCGGACAGGGCGTTCGGCAACGTCGATTCCTTCGTTCGTCACCACAATTCTCCTTGTCAGGCCGGTGAAGCCCAATTATATAAACGATACAGTATAGTTTTGATATTGGCTAGCGATATGAACGATGTTCGACGAGCTAATTACCGCTGATGGAGGCTCACTGACGATTGCGCGGGACAAGAATCGCAGAACCTGCGGGTTGGCGATGCGACAGCCGGCTTGGATCCCCTCATCCAGGCTCGGATGTCGTGATGTGGCGCCGGTTTGGGGATTTGCCCCGACCCAGACCGGGCGTCGCGATGCGGCGGCCGGCCTGCGGGAATCGTCCCTTTCCCCATGCCGGCCGTCTGCCCGCAGCAGCGGGACCTAGTGCACTCAATGCGACAGAACCCCAGAGGAGGCCATGCAGCGCATCGTCGAAACCTACCGCCTCCCCAATAGAGATTTTCGCAATCCGGAGGACAGGCAGGCGACGACGTCGATGTGCTTCGGGCGTTTAGCGAGGCTTGCCGTGAAGACTTGCGCGTTTAGGAAGACCTGCGCGTTTAGATAGTCACGACGTGCCTGCGAGCGGCCGCGCATCAGGCGGTGTCATCGAGCTGAGCTAGGCTTTCCGCGCCCGGGTCCCGCCCGATGGCGCCACCCTCCGTCATGTCTCGTCATCCACCAATGCCTGAAATACAGCATGGATTTCCGTGCTCCAAGGCGAAGGTCAGTCTTCGACAGCCTGAAGCACCTCGGCGTGGTCCGCTAGGCGACGGGCCAAATTGGGCGAGAGGGCCTTCGCCAGCTTGGCTTGCGCCCTGCGCCAGATCGGGATTGCCGCTTCGAGCCGCCGACCGCCGCTCTCGGTAAGCCACACCGCCCGCCGCCGAAGGTCCGTTTCCACCACGGCGATTTCTATAAGACCCTCGGCCTCGAGCGTCCGTAAATTCCGCGACAGCGTCGACTGATCGAGGCCGGTGCGCTGGGCCAAGGCGCCGAGCCTATCGTCGGATATGACGGCGATCTGCGCCATCAGGCCGAGCTGCGCCGCGGTGAGGCCGCAGCTCGCCACCTCACGATCAAGGAATTGGGTAATGCGCCGCGCGGCCAGCCGGCTGTTCCAGCCGGCGCATGAAGCGACCAAGGCACGGGCGTCTGTGCGCAGAGTCTTTGGCGGTTGCTTCGGGTTGGGCATAGATGTATGCATATACATAATATGTAGATACATGGAAAGGCTCATGACTTCGACAATCACCGTCAGATGCGGCCCGTCTGGCACCAAAATGACGGCGGTCGTGGTGAAACGCGTCTACGAGCCGCCGAACGCCGACGACGGGGCGCGCATCCTGGTCGACCGGCTATGGCCGCGCGGGATCGCCAAAGGCAAGGCGCGGATCGATCTCTGGCTCAAGGACATCGCGCCGAGCGGCGCGCTTCGCGAGCGCTTCCATGACAACCCGGATAATTGGGACGCGTTTTGCGCCACCTATTTCGCCGAGTTGGAGGCCGCATCGGCTCAGGCAGCTGCGCAGGACCTGTTCGACCACCTGCGCAAGGGTCCGGTCACCCTGCTCTATGCGGCCCGCGACGAGCACCGGAACAATGCCGTCGCGCTGATGGCGTGGCTGGAGCGACATCCGAAATGGGGGCGCCGGATGTCATGAACGAAGTCCAGCGGAACATCCTGCATTGCATCGGCAACACCACCTTATTGGCCTTGCGCAACATCGTGCCCCCGAACGGCTCCCGCATCCTGCTGAAACTGGAAAACGAAAATCCCACCGGCAGCATGAAGGACCGGATGGCGCTTGCCATGATCGAAGCGGCGGAGGCAGACGGGCGTCTCAAGGCCGGTGGTTCCGTCGTCGAATATACCGGCGGCAGCACCGGCGTCTCGCTGTCTCTGATCTGTGCAGTAAAGCGATATCGCCTGCATATCGTGACCTCGGACGCCTTCGCCCGGGAAAAGCTCGATCACATGAAAAAACTGGGGGCCTTGCTCAAAATCCTGCGCAGCGACAGCGGGCGCATGACCGAGAAACTCACCCGGGACATGGTCGAAGCTGCCCGCATCATCGCGGTGGAAACCGGCAGCTTCTGGACCGACCAGTTGAACAATCGGGACCAACTTACGGCCTATCACCAAATGGCAGCGGAAATCTGGACTCAGAGCGGCGGACGGATCGATGGTTTTGTCCAGAGCGTGGGCACCGCGGCGTCCCTTCGGGGCATCGGGGAAGCCTTGCACCGCCATGATGCACGAATTCGGATCGTCGCCGTGGAGCCCGCCGAATCCCCGGTTCTGTCAGGCGGCCAACCGGGTGGTCACAAGATCGATGGAGTGGGAGCCGGCTTTATAGTGCCGCTCTGGCAGGAGGGCTTCGCCGATCAGATCGAGCAAGTCTCGACGGAAGACGCGGCGTCGATGACTCTTCGGCTCGCCCGGGAGGAAGGTCTGTTCGCGGGAACTTCCACCGGCGCCAATGTCATCGCTGCGCTGCGATTGGCCGAGCAGTTCAAACCCGACGCGACCATCGTCACCGTCATGTGCGACACCGGGATGAAATATCTCAGCAAGCGATCGTAATTTGAAATCGCTCCGTTGATGGCGGCCCGGCAGGTCCCGCGCATCGGACGATGTTATCCAGCTGAGCTAGATTTTCCGCGCCGGGACCCGCCTGATGACGTCACTTCCTTGGCGTAGATTTCCGGCTTGAACCCAACCAGCAATTTGCCGCCGAGATCGAGCACCGGCCGCTTGATCATCGAGGGCTGCGCTAGCATCAAGGCGATGGCGTTGCGCTCGTTGAGGCCTTCCTTGTCGCTATCCGGCAGTTTGCGAAACGTGGTGCCGGCGCGGTTGAGCAGCGTTTCCCAACCGAGTTCGTCGCTCCATTGCTTGAGCTTGTCTTTCGCGATGCCTTCGGTTTTGTAATCATGAAAGCTATAGGCGACGCCGTGGCTGTCGAGCCAGGCGCGGGCTTTCTTCATGGTGTCGCAGTTCTTGATGCCGTAGATGGTGATGGGCAAAGCCAATCCTCACGTGAATTTGCAAGGCAACGTTAGCCTGCTATGGCCAAACACGCCAACTCGATCGGCTCTGACCAGCAAGGCTGTGCACAAGGACGAGTCCTGCCGGTTCGTTCGGGTTGGCTCGACAGGCCGCTCCGCGCCATGGCCACGACGATGGGCCGCGCCTCGTCGGACGGCCGCGACACACTGCGATCCGCTTTCCGCTGCTTGGATCGATCAGAGCATAACGCGGAGCGGCGCTCTTGTTTTTTGTCATGCAGCTTTCGCAGCCGCGATCTCCGCCACGGTCCGGCCGTTATATCCCCATGCTGCAGCCGGCACTTCGTCGAATGTAACGTAAAGCGGCAGAATCGGATCACCCAGTTCCTTCGTCAGAACTGTGGTCGTCGCCGCGATCATTCGAGATTTTTGTTCGTCGGAGTTAGCGCCCGCGATGATCCGAATGACAGCTTGTATACCGACAAGCCCATCCTCTTTGACAGCTTCGCCGCCCACTGCCCAATCCGATACAGGCGACGAGGAAAGCGAGACCACGACGAGCTTTCTTGTGCGACCCAGCACGTCCACCATGAGATCGGTGATCTCGGCGAAAATGGCCGTCTTCTGGGCATCTGAGGGCGGCTTACCGATCACCTGAATGTTAACCTGGGGCATATCCTGTCCTCCTCGGTTCGAGTTGACGCAGCCCATCGGCCGCTGCATCGGAGGCTAGGCAATGCCAGGGATTTATGATACTCACTAGTGAGTTTACTTTGCGCATTCCCGTCGGGCTGGAACGCGAAAAAGACGAAGCCATGCCACGCGACTCAAGGATTACACGTCGAGACATTCTGGCGGCGGCCGACGAGCTGTTCTATGGCGAGGGGCTTCGCTCGGTGAGCGTCGACGAAATCTCGGCCAAGGCCGGAATAACGAAGAAGACCCTGTACTATCATTTTCGGTCGAAGGACGAACTGATTGCCGCGTATCTCGACGCAAGGGATCGCCCGACCCTTGAGCGCTTTCAGCGATGGGCGGGCAACGAAGGCACTGTGGCCGAGCGTCTCGAGCGGATGTTTCGACGCCTTGGCAGGTGCGCCAAATCACCGACATGGAAAGGATGCGGATTCGTCCGCGCCACAGGCGAGTTGGCCAATATCCCGGGCCATCCAGCGATCAGGATCGCCCGCGCCCACAAGGTCAACTTCGAAAAATGGCTCAGCAATAGTCTTGCGGCCGAAGGCCATCGGGATTGCGACGCTTCGGCTCGTGGATTGATGGTAATCATAGACGGGGCAGTCACACAGATGTTGCTTCATCGAGATCCAAGTTACGCTCGCGCTGCTAGCCGCGCAGCCTGCGCGCTGCTCCGGTCCTAGGATTCCGGCATCGCGGCGCTATCAGGCAGTTTGCGAAACGTGGTGTCGGCGCGGTTGAGCAGCGTTTCCCAACCGAGTTCGTCGCTCCATTGCTTGAGCTTGTCCTTCGCAATGCCTTCGGTCTTGTAGTCATGAAAGCTATAGGCGACGCCTTGGCTGTCTAGCCAGACGGGCGTTCTTCATGGTGTCGCAATTCTTGATGCCGTAGATGGTGATGGGCATTTTAGTCCATTCCAGAAATGGTGCTGTTCGGTCGTCTATTGTAGTGTACCGCCAGCTGCATTGCATTCGGGGCGAAGATGGAATTCACCGCGCTGTTTCTGGCCGTCACGATCGTGATGCTCGTCGCCTGGCGAGGAGCGCGATCCCTCGCGCTGACCCTGTTCGCCGCCGTGCTCATTGCTTGCGTTGCGACCTACCTGCACCATGCGACCGATACGTTGAAGCTGTCGTTCTGAGGCCTGCATGACCCGCGCATTTGCCGTAACCCTCAACGCACTCAGCCTGTACGCGGTGGCGTTGGTGTTGGTCGCTGCGTTTACCGCGCAACTCCTGCTGCATGAACTGCCCTGCCCTTTATGCCTGCTGCAGCGCATCCAGTTCGCGGTGCTGGCGATCGGACCCATCATGAATATCCGCTGGGGCCCGCGCCCCAGTCATTACGCCTTGTCGCTGTTGGCTGCCGCCGCGGGTGCTGCTTTTTCAACGCGCCAGATCCTGCTGCACATCATGCCCGGAGATGCCGGCTACGGCATGGCGCTGTTCGGCTATCATTATTACACGTGGGCATTGATCGGCTTTGCCGCGGCAATCGTGCTGCTCGCGGCCATCCTGCTGTTCGATCGTCAATTCGAGCAGGACAAAACGGCGCAGCAGGTAGCTCCCGGTGCGTTCGCGATTACAGCGGTGTGGCTTGTGATCGGCTTGACGGCGCTGAACGTCGTTTCGACGCTGCTGGAATGCGGTTTTGGGGCCTGCGCCGAAAACCCGCTGCTTTACGAGCTACTCAAAGGCGGGGCTTGATGGTCGGACAAAGATTAGCCCCGCAGCGGCCAGCGCGCTAACTCGACATACCGACTTTGACCGATCAGGCTGTGCACAAGAACGAAGTCGTGCACGTCCATCCGAATTGGCAGCTCCCGCACCATGCGACTGTCGTAAAGCAAGGTCATGTGCGGGGTGAAATGCGACGTTACGCGTCGTCCTATTCTGGCTCGCTTCATCGCGACGCCGAGGACGTAACGAAGTGCGAAAAGTCGTGCAAGATCGTATCCCGGACGCAAGACCAAAGGCCGGTTCTCGCGTTTGTTATCAAAACTCACGACACGATCGAACACGAGCGGGAATGGTGACGTCGAAACCATTGTTCCAGCCTCATATGCCCTCTCGACGATGAAATTGGGCAGGCCGTCGTATTGCCCAACGGCGTGAAGCGAGACGTGAAGACGCTCGGGCCCGATCAGGCGGCCATTCAACCCATATAGATGTCGCAAACCATCGGCGGCCTTACTGATCTCCATAGCCGCGTCGGCCCGTGAAAGAAGACCGAAAAACAAATTGTCGCGTGCGCGCTGGGGCTCAAATCCTGGAAGACAGAACTGTTCAGGCATGTTACGCATCCGTTGCCAAATGAGAACATATCATGAACGTATGCTTCCGTAAAGGGTTGGATATGAGCATTTGTCCGACCATCTCCTCACTCCGACCCACGTCCGGCGTCTTGCAAAATGACCGCGGCACTACGGCGCGGAGAAGTCAGCACGTCGCGTCGATAACCTCACAGCCATCGAGCATTTCGTGGCGCGTCTTGACGTGCCGCCGTTCGCAGCCAAAGCGGCTGCGCATTACGGTCAGGTTCGGGCAGAGCTGGAGCGGGCGGGAACGCCCTGCGGTCCACACGACATGCAGATTGGCGGTCATGCCCGCAGCGAGGGGTTGATCGTGGTCACCAACAATATGCGCGAGTTCAGCCGCATGCCGGGAATCAGAGTTGAGAACTGGGTCTAACCGAATGGGAGCGCATCCGGGGGCGGTTTGGTTCATCACCATGCCGATCCGGCGACGGAGAAGGCAGGATGAGAAGCAACCGGCCGCTCACGGCCGCTTGGGAATCTCAAGCCCGCGTTGCACCGCCGGTCGTGCGAGGCCGCGCTCCAGCCAGGCCGGAACTCGCCTGAAGCTGTCGAATTCAACAAGTTCGCGCGCGCCGTAGAACCCGATGAGATTGCGCACCCAGCCGAGCATTGAAATATCGGCAATCGTATACTCATCGCCCATGATCCACTGCCGCCCGTCAAGGCGGGTTTCGACCACGCCTAGCAGCCGTCTGGATTCGGCGACGTAGCGCTCGAGCGGCCGCTTGTCGGCAATCTCCTTGCCAGCGAATTTATGGAAATATCCGACCTGGCCGAACATCGGTCCGATTCCGCCCATCTGGAAGTGCACCCACTGGATGGTTTCATATCGGCGCGCCGCATCGGTTGGCAGAAGCTTTCCAGTCTTCTCGGCGAGATATTGCAGGATCGCACCGGATTCGAACAACCCCAGCGGCGCGCCGTCCGGTCCGTTCGGATCGATGATCGCCGGGATCTTGCCGTTCGGATTGAGCGACAGGAATTCCGGCGTCTTCTGGTCGTCCTTGTTGAAGTCGACGAGATGCACTTCATACGGCAGAGCGATCTCTTCCAGCATGATCGAAACCTTGACGCCGTTCGGCGTCGGCAGCGAATACAGCTGAAGGCGGTCAGGATGTTTCGCCGGCCAGCGCGCGGTGATCGGAAACGCGGAAAGATCGGTCATCACAGCTCGCTGGAATCAACTACGCTCGCTTCGGCAAACCCGTGCGCGCCTGAAGTAGCTTTGCTTCGATCGTGCATCGGGCTTTGCGTCAACCTGCCCCACGGTTAGTGTACGGCTGTAGCCGGACGTGGCAAGAGGTCAGCGCCTCCAATGGATGATCATCAAGCGCAGGCGAAGCTCGGCCCAACTGACGCGGAGCTTGCGGTCCATCGGACCGTTTTCGCGGCCGATGCCCTTAAAGATATGATCGTGGTGGTGTCAGGAGGCACCGGCGGTATCGGACGCGCGATCACATGGCTGTTTGCACGACTAGGCGCACATGTTGTCGTTGTCGGCCGTGACCGAGGCAAGCTCGACGCCCTCGTCGCCGATTTGGCCAGCCGCAATCTGAAGGCATCCGCACACGTCGCCGACATCAGGGAACCGGATGCGGTCAACGCCCTGTTCGACACGGTCTGGACCACGCATGGCCGTGTCGACAGCCTCATCAACAGCGCCGGCGGACAGTTTCCGCAAGGAGCGATCGATTTTTCGGTGAACGGCTGGAACGCGGTCATCAACACCAATCTGAACGGCACCTGGTACATGATGCAGGCTGCGGCGCAGCGCTGGCGCGATCACAAGCATCCCGGCAGCATCGTCAATATCGTGGTCGTCACGACGCATGGGCTCTACGGCATCGCGCATACGATTGCTGCGAGATCCGGCGTCATCGGGCTTTCGCGCAGTGTCGCGGTCGAATGGGCGCCGCTGAACATCCGGGTGAATTGCGTGGCGCCCGGCGCGATCGAGACCGAAGGTTGGAAAGTCTATACGCCGGAAGCCCGGGCGGCTTATCCCCGCTCAAATCCGATGATGCGCGCGGGTTCGCCGTGGGACATTGCGGAAGCTTGCGTCTATCTCGCAGGGCCCTCGGGAGGATTCGTCACCGGAGAAACCTTGACGGTGGACGGTGGCGGGCAGCTCTGGGGCGAGACGTGGACGACGGGGAAGCCGAAGTATTTTGGCGGCGAGGATGAATGATGCGCGGATGGCCACGGAGCGTTAATTCCAAGCCAGCCTGACTTCGGCGCAATTTCTGATTCGAATTTCAAACAGCCGAGAGCGTACGAACGTTCTCTAAATCGTGGACGCACAGACCCTCGAAACTCCGCGTATTAGCACTACTTTGGCAGATTTACCCACGCCACTGTTTTTCACGGCTTCGTCTTCGGCAGTGTGGGCATTGCTGAGATAGTGGTCGAAGAATGAGATCGACGATGGCGTGGCGTACGGCCGGCAGGCTAGGCTGAGGCGGCGGTCCGTTGATTCTTTTTTTCGCCCCACTTGTGTGAGGTGACGATGTTGCAGGAAGGCGTAGGCGATCATGGTCATCAATGCGTGACGATGAAGACCTTGCCAGGATCGTCCCTCGAAGTGATCAAGTCCGAGTTTTTCTTTCAACTGCTGATGCGCCTGTTCGCAAATCCATCGTGCCTTGATGGTGGCGGCTAGTCCGGCGCGCTTCATCCGACGAAAGCTTGCCAACGCCGAAACTGTAGCGCTGCGCGTCCTCGCGGCAATAAAGCCACGCCAAGGTTACGCACGTTGGTGTCCTTGACGACGTAGCACTCCGAATTTTCCCGGACCAACGTGCAGGGAGGTCGAAAACGGCGGCTTGATTCTGTAAGAACATGACCCGTCGACGGTCAATCTGGAATAGCGCATGTCCTCGGTCTCTCAGACGAACGAATGGGACGATGAAAAATGTCAAGTGCGGGTTCAAGAATGTCTCGACTTGTCTACTGAGCCTACCCTAGGTAATTCGTTAGTCTGCGGGGATGCGATCAGCCAAACATGGCCGGCGGGCGCCCTTTTGTGTGCAAACAGGAGCGTGCAGTGGCGGTACGAAAGCTCGATCCGGAGGGTGCCAGGCGCTTCGCACACTTCAGTCAAGCGGTCTTGGTTGAGGTTCCCGGTCCCACACTCTACGTCGCCGGTCAGGGCGACGTGACCGGAGACTTCGAAATCCAGGCGCGGAAGGCCTGGACGCAAATCGAGGTCCTGCTCAATGAGGCCGGAATGACGTTGACCGACGTGGTTAAGGTCACCGGTTATGTTGTCGATCGAAATTACGTTTCCGCGTATCGCGCCGTTTTCCTGGAAGTGATGGGCGAGGTACGCCCAGCGTCCACGCTCGTCATTTGCGATTTGGTGCACCCGGCGATGCTGGTAGAGATCGAAATTGTAGCTACGAAGAACTAGCACTATTTTGGCAGATTTACTCACGCCGCTGCTCGCTGCAAATCCAGTTTCGGCAGTGCGGGCATTGGTGCGGTGGTGGTCGAATGATGAGTTCGAGGATGGCCTGACGCACCGCTGGCAAGGTTGGTTGCGGTGGCGGCCCGTTGATTCTTTTTTTTCCCGCCTTGCGGTTTTGAGCCGGCGATGCTGGAGGAAAGCGTAAGCAATCATGGTCATGAGCGCGTGGCGGTGGAGGCCTTGCCAGGATCGCCCCTCGAAGTGGTCGAGACCCAGTTCTTCTTTCAGTTGCTGGTGAGCCTGCTCGCAAATCCATCGCGCCTTGATGGTGGCCGCCAAGGTGCGCAGGTCCGTCTTCGCTGGCAGGTTGGCGAGATAGTATTTCTTCTCTCCCGACATCCTGTGTTCGCCGATGAGCCAAGCCTCGTCGCCTGGCAGATGTTGCTGACCCTTGTCCCTGATCCGCTGCGGTGGTCCGTCGGCAACACGCACGCGGACGGCGGCAAAACGAGCCTTGAGCTTCCCCTTCGTACCGGTGCGCCAACTGATGGTATGCCATTGGGCATTGGCCAGCATGTCTTCGGCCGGGATCGACAGAATGTCCGGGACGTGCCGTTGACGAGGACGACCGCGCTTGGCTACCGGCCAGACCATCTGCACATTGGCAGGGTAAACCTTGAGGTGCCGCGGAATCCCGACCGCCCAGGCTAGCTTGCGGGCCGTGAGCTCCTGACGGAACGGCGCGCTCATCCCATAACCGGCATCCGCCAGCACGCAGCCGAAGCGCGCTCCGGCCGCGATGACACGATCGATCTCTGCCAGAGCCATCTCCGGTTTTGTCCGTGCCGTTCGATATTCGGCCGGAACGCCCGCTCGCCTTAAACGGGCGCGATCACTCGTCCAGCTCTCGGGCAGAAACAGCCGCAGAGCCATCATGACCGGTACTTCGTCTCGCGCCAGCGTCAGCGATACCAGGGTCTGGCAGTTCGAGGTCTTGCCCAGCGCCGAGGCATACTGCGGAGCGACACCGACCGAATGCGTGCCTTTCTTGGGAAGCGCGGTGTCGTCGATCACCAGCACGGCATCGCTGCCACCAACGAGCCTATCCGCTTGAACAAGCAATTCTGCTTCCACCGGCACTGCATCCCAGACCCCGGCGGCAATGAAGTGGTGCAATTGGTCGCATTCGCCGAGGCCGAGCCGCTTCGCCATCGGCGCAATGCTCTTGCGATCGCCGGGACCGATCAGCCCAGACACGTAAAGCGGACACATTTGGCGCCGCGCCTTGTGACCAAACCGATCCAAAAACGGCTTGAGAAAGCGTCCAAGCTCCCTCTTCCAATCCGATGTCCTGCCAACCATGGTCGGCCCCTCCAAAAGCCGACCTCCCATGAGTCACAGAAAAACTGATTTGGGAATCCCGTCCCGCTCAAGATCTGCCAAAGTAGTGCTAGTTGAGAGCTTGAAGTTGCGTTGAAAGCTTAGCTCGCCTGTTCGAAGATCAGGGACTGGTGCGCCCCTACTCCCGCCATCACTCCAGCGGCAGAAGCCAACGTGGCGTTCGCCATCGCGCTTGTTGCATCTCCGGCCGCGTACACGCCAGCAATGGTCGTCTGCTTCTGTTCGTTGGTGCGGATGAGAGGACCGAAAGGGCCGTCGTCGAAACCACAGCCAAGCTTCTCGGCGAGACCGCTTGCCATATGCGTCTTGGGGGCAGTAAAGGCGGCCTGGATAGCGACGGATCTATCGTCTGAAAGCCTGACGGCATCGATCGACGTGCCGCCGCCCAGTATCTCGACCACCGGAGCGCGCTCGATGCGTACACCGCGGGCGTGCATGATGGCGAGTTGCTCCTCGTCCGGCTCGAATATTCCCTGCGTGAAATAAGTCGTTGGCCCCCAATCCGAGATGATCAACGCCTGGTGCGCAGACATCGGGTGGTTTCCGATAACACCAAGCTGTCGATTGCCGACTTCGTAGCCATGGCAGTAAGGACAATGGAAAACCGTCACGCCCCACCGCTCCTGTATACCGGCGATGAGAGGCAATTCGTCTCGTACGCCCGTCGCGATGAGCAGCCGTGATGCTTTCACGGTCTGTCCGTCGCTCAAACTCAGATCAAAATGCTCCTTGTGCTTCCGACCTTCTATCGCTTCTCCCGCGAAGAACTCCACCGTCGGATAGCTAGAAAGCTGGTTGCGAGCCAAGCCGATGATCTCTCGTGGCGGCTTGCCATCCTGTCCGAGGAACCCATGGGCACTAGCGATGAAACGGTTACGCGGGCGACCCGCATCGACAATCAGGATACGGCGGCGTGCGCGGGCGAGCTGCATTGCGCCGGATAAGCCGGCGAAGCTGCCGCCAACAACGATCACGTCGTAGCTGTCCTTGAGATATTCTTCAGTCGCCCCGGCAATGGCTTGCTGGCCTGTCATGACCACACCTGCAGCCGCAAGGCCACTGCTAGCGGATGGGATTTTCCGACGAGTGAGTGCATCTTTGATCCTTTCTCGCATCATCAATAGTTACATGATACTATCTCATTCTCCATTTCGCAACCCATGTTGTTACGAGACTGATTTTGCGCTAGATGTGAGCTTTCAAGCGACGTGGAGACTGGTTCGCGACGTTGGACCCGCCAGGATCATGAAATGGGTAGCGACAATCGACTCTCGCGAATGCTGCATGTGCTTATCCACATGGATCAGCGCGAACACCCTCTGACATCAGACGAGATTGGCAAAATACTGAGTACCAATCCGGTGGTCGTCCGGCGCACGATGGCGGGGCTTCGGGACAAGGGGTACGTGACGTCGGAAAAGGGTCATGGCGGCGGTTGGAAACTCGCACGCTCTCTCGATCAACTTACTCTCCTTGATGTCTATGTGGCGCTCGGCAGTCCCCCGGTCTTCGCGCTTGGTCTTGCTGACGACCATCCTCGATGTCTGGTGGAGCAAGCAGTGAACGATGGGCTCAACGAAGCGCTCGGCAAGGCTCGCGAGTTGCTTCTCGATCGGTTCGGCAAGATGGCACTCGCCGACCTCGCCGCAGACTTCCACAAACGCCTTGAAACCCATAAAAAGAGACCCGCGAAGCGAGCTTTCTAGTCTAGACTGCAGCTCGTTGCGCCGTCGGCGTGTCCCAGATAGACTCCTGTCAGGCAGCAGCGAGCGATCGGCTGGCAAACTCGCTTGCTTTCAACCGGCTGACCAGAGCCGACAATTCCTCGACTTCTCCTGATGTCAAATCGGTCAGCGGCGACCGCACCGAGCCGGAATCGCGGCCAATCACCTTCATCCCAGCCTTGATCATCGAGACCGCATAACCGCGCTTGCGGTTGCGGATGGCGATCAGCGGCATGATGAAGTCGCGCAGGCCGGCCTGAACGGTTTCGCGGTCTCGCCGCCGCACAGCCGCGTAGAACTTGATCGAGAATTCGGGCACGAAATTGAATACCGCGGAGGAATAGGTCGTGACGCCCATTTCGAGATAGGGCAACGC
>Ga0193743_1001189_pt1 | contig 19563 bp, 20 predicted proteins | sample L2c2metaG_FD_143038 | JGI IMG/M metagenome (GOLD analysis project Ga0193743, IMG submission 143038) | Soil microbial communities from a riparian zone of the East river system, Colorado, United States - L2c2 | ecosystem: Environmental > Terrestrial > Soil > Riparian zone | place: USA: East River... | reverse complement strand
AGCTCCACCGTCGGCCGCGACACCCCCGCCAACGCCGCGACCTCCCGCTTCTGACGGCCCTCGGCCCGCCACAACACGATCCGCGCCCGCGTCGCCACCACGAGACACTAGCCCGGGGCGGGACCGAAGACCCGACGGGCCGCGTCCGAGGTGGCGCCTCGGATGAGTGTGACGAAGGTGTGCAGCCGTTCGTCGTCCACGCGGTGGCTCGGCGCGGTGATGCTCAGACAGGCGATCACCTGGCCATGAGGATTGAGAATCGGCGCGGCTACGCCGGCGCCGTCGATGTTGACCTCTCCTCGACTGGTGGCATAGCCGTCGGATCGTATCTGTGCGATCTCCTTCTCGAGTGCCGCGCGGCTCGTCAGTGTCGACGTGGTCAGGGGCGTTAGATCGGTGGTTTTGAGGTACTCGTCGAGCTCGTCATCGTTCAACCCGGCCAAGAGCTGTTTCCCATGGCAACCGGCGTAAAGCGGCACGGACCGCCCGATGGGGCTCACCGCCCTGATGTATTGGCTGCTTTCGAGGGAGCTGAGACACATCGCGTCCTGTCGTACGCGGAGCCATAGTGACGCGGTTTCGAATGATTCCGCTTGGAGCGATTCCAGTACCGGTTGCACGGCGACAGTGAGTGAGGTCTGCCTCGAGAAACCGGTCGACAGCCCGAGGATCAGCATGCCGAGCGTGTAGCGCTGACGTTCGGCGTCGTAATCGAGGAACCCTCCATTGGACAGGGTGTGCAGAAACCGCCTGGTGGTGGTTTTGGACAGACCCAGGTGCTCGGACAGCTCGGGCGCTGTGTAGCCGGCGGGATGGACGGCGAACTCCCGCAGCACCGCCAGCGCGCGGTCCAGCACTTTGATCGTCTCGCTGCTCACAGGCGCATGCTACGCGAAACGGGGCGGCCTCTCTTGTCGCTGGCCACGCCGCTAATGGCTGCTGACCTGTGCTCGAGAGCGCCTCCGGCGTGGGCCAGGATCATGGTTCGTTCAACGGTAGGGACGCCAGCAGCCCAAACCTGTAACCACTCTCCAACGCCGCGCGTTGCGCGGGATCAACTGGAGGCATGAAGTGGGCGTGCACGTCGATGAAGCCAGTCTCGGCCAGCTCTACCGCCATCTCGAAGTCATCCTCTCGGCGTCATGTGTTGTCTCGTTGGCCGGGCGGGACGCGATTCCCAGGACGGTCTCGACGATTGACGCGATGTCGGGATCCGCCAGCTTTCCGGACCAGGCGACGATGCCATCGGGACGGACGAGCACGAGCTCGGCCGGGTACGCCTCGGCGAGCTGCGACTGCGAGGCGTCGACGATGTCCAGCCGGATGCGCCGGGCGCGGAATGCCTCGTCCCAGGGCTGCGGGTCCGGTGCGAGGCTGGTGTGCAGCAACACGAACCCGGCGCCGAACAGATCCAGCGTTGATCGGCCGTCCGGCAAGACAACGTGCGGCGCTCGATGCCCAGGACGAGCCGCGGGTGCATAGCTGGTGGGTTCGTCGACCGGTTCGACAGAGCCGTCGGGCACCACGATGGGCGAACCCTCATAGCGATAGCCGAGCTGAACTCCCAGGGAGCGCCATTCGGCCTCGCGGGTCTCCCGGACCTGCCGCGCGGCGGCCTGTCTGGCCCGCTTCCCCGCCGCTTCCGGATCATCGAGGATCGGGTCGGTCGGCAGCGCGAGATCCGCGTGATAGTTGGCTGCCGCGCGGGTGGTGTTGCGCACGGCGACGGGCTTGCGCTCGGCCTGGTAGCTGTCCAGCAACCCTTCCCCGGCTCCGCCGCGGACCACCGCGGCGAGCTTCCAGGCCAGGTTGTGCACATCGCCGATCCCGGTGTTCATGCCGTGCCCACCGCTGGGCCACATCTGGTGCGCCGCATCTCCCGCCAAGAACACCCGGCCCTGGCGGTAAGCGGAAGCCACGACCGTGTGCCCCGCCCACACCCGGCCGTCGCGCAGCACAAGGGGGATATCGGGGATGCCGATGCACTCCCGGATCGTCGCGACGATCTCGTCTTCGGTCTGCGACTTACCGGGCTCGAGCGGGTAGGTGACCCGCCAGAGGTCTTTGCCGTTGAGCGAGCCAAAGATGCTCCGGCGCGGACGCAACGTGTAGTACTGCACCGCCGGAGCGAGGTTGATCCTCGCCAGCAGGTCAGGGATCTCGACGAATGCACCCTCCCACACCGCCTCAGCCCGAGAGCCCTCCATCGTGATCCCCAGCCCGCCACGCACGCTCGATCGCGCGCCGTCGCAGGCGACCAGATATGGGGCCGTGGCGGCGTGGCGGGTGCCATCGGATCGGACCAGGTTGGCGGTGACCCCGTACTCGGTCTGGCTGATGCCCTCGCAACGCCACCGATAGCGCAGCTGGACATTGGGCAGGCCCAGTGCCCGGGCCCGCAGCGCGGTGTCAAACCAGAATTTCGGCCACCAGACCGGCCCCTCTGGACTGATACCGGTCGTCGGTTCGCGGCGCCCGCCGTTGCTGGGCCGACGGAAGCGCGCGAGCTCGTAGCCGGACAAGCGGGTGACGAAGGAGATGTCGCGCGGATAAGACTCGGGAAAGCCGCTGTGTTCGACGGCGTTGGCGATCCCCAGTTGCCGCAGCCATTCCATCGTCCGAGCGTCGATGGACTCCGCGGTCGGATAGTTCGCCACCCCGTCGCCGGCGTCGACCAACAGCACGTTCAGCCCGCGCACTCCCAGGTCGACCGCGGCCGCCAGCCCAACCGGTCCGCCGCCGATCACCACCACGTCGGGCCGGTCGATGTCGATATCGCCGGTCGGCCCCGGCTCGGCCAGCACGCTCACGCCAAACGCACCAGGTCAGCGAACGACACACCGTCTCGGCGACGCCGCTGGAACTCCTCGGGGTCGATCCTCTTCCCGTCCGGGTTCCGCCTGAACGCATCGCTGCCCATATAGGCCTTCATCTCCTCCTCGGTGGGGAAGTTCATCCCGGACAGCTCCACGCGATTGCCGTCTGGATCGAGGTAGTAGAGGCTCGTGGCAATGCCATGATTGGCCGACTCGATGGGCTGATGACCCAACGTCTTCAGGTGCTCGAACGCGTCGAACAACGCCGCCAGATCCGAGTAGCGAATCTGCAAGTGGTGCAGACCCACCGCACGACGATCCCGGCCCCCGACATCAGCACACTCGAAAATCGCCACGCGCTGTGTGTAGGGGTAGTTGCTGGGCAAATTGAAGAACGCGATGCGGGTCGGCACATCCGGATCGCTGGTCCCGCGTCCGCTCTCCGGCGTCATATCCAGCGACGGCGGCTGCCGGAGAACCTCGGCGTAGAACGCGCAGAGACGCTCGTAGCGCGGCGTGCGAAGCACGACCTCTGACAAACCGATACGAGGCGATCCCCCGCCCTGTGCGATCACGTCCATCAGCGTCTCCTCCAAAGTACGGTCCAGTAAACCATACTTTGACCACCGCTCACAGGCAGACGTTGAAGCTACGGTCTATCTACCCGCAGTTTGAGACGTGGCTGGAGGTCCAGGGGAACGCGTTAGCCCGGGAGCGGACTCCCTGGGCGGCCTTCGAGCGGTTCGGCTCGTCAATTTCGGCCAGCAGATCCTCGGCCACCCCGACGAGCTCGACCAGGGTCGTGGGATCGAGCCAGTCGGGCCGCAAGGCGAACAGCAGATCCTCGGTCGCGGTGTTACCGCTGGCACCGGGTGCGAACGGGCACCCACCGAGACCGCCGAGCGCTCCGTCGACCATGTCGGCCCCGGCCTCCACCGCCGCGAGCGTGTTCGCCACACCCTGCCCCCAGGTGTCGTGGCCGTGAAAGACGAGCCGGCGTTCCGGTGTCTCCTGGCGGACGCGGTGCAGAAGCGCCGAGACGTCGGTCGGGATCGCCTGGCCCAGGGTGTCGCACAGGACGATGTCCTCGGCTCCCCGCGTACGGGGGTCATTCGCGATCTCGAGCACCCGGCCCGGGTCCACCGGACCGTCGAACGGGCAGGTGAACGACGTGGCCAGGCACAGCTGGATACGCCCGCCCGCAGCCAGGGCGCCCTCCACGGCCTCGGGCATCGCGGCGAGGCTGGCCTCGGTGTCGCGGCCGATATTGGCGCGGTTGTGGGCATCCGACACCGACAGGCAGTATTGGACGTTCCGGGCGCCGGCCTCGACCGCACGGGTCACGTGCCGGGGTGTCGCCACCCAGATCCAGCACCGCTCCAGCTCGTCGGGCGTCAACGCGGCCACCACATCGAGCGTGTCCGCGAGCGCGGGCACCAGGTCGGGCCGGGCGAGCGAGCCGATCTCCAGACTCGGCACGCCGATCCGCAACAGCTCACGGACCAGCGCGACCTTGCGTTCCGTCGGCAGCGGCTTACCGGTCAGCTGCAGCCCATCACGCAGCGTCACATCGCGGATGACCAAGCCTGTGTTCACCGGTGAGTCCCGTTGCACTCGTTGTCGGCCAGGCCAAGCTCGGCCAGGACCTCGGCCGTGTGCTCCCCCAGGTCGGGACCGACGCTCCGAACGGGCAGCGATGTGTCGCCGAACACCGGCACTATCCCCGGGAAACCGACCGACCGCGGCTCCGTGCCACCCGTGTCGACATCGAAGTACTGGATCATGTTTCGGGCCCGGTACTGCGGATCGACGCAGATGTCCGCCGCGGAGTAGATCGGCCCTGCCGGTACGCCTGCCTCGTCGAGGCGGGCGAGCACCTCGGAACGCTTGAGGGTCGAGGTCCACGCCCCGATCGCGGCGTCGAGTTCGTCCCTGCGCTCCCAGCGGCCGGAGTTCGTGGAGAGACCGGGGTCGCAGCCGAGGTCCGGCCGTCCGACCGTGTCCATCAACCGCCGGTAGATCCCGTCCCCGTTCCCGGCGATGACGACGCTCTCGCCTCCCATGCAGGGGTAGCCATTCGACGGGGCGATTCCTTCCATCCGGCCGCCGACCCGCTCTCGGGTGACGCCGTAGGCGAGATGGTCGGGGATGAGCGACTCCATCATGGACAGGACAGCTTCGTTGAGCGCCACGTCGATGACCCGGTCGCGCAGCGCGGGGCGCGCATCGTCGTGCCGAGACTCCCGCTGGAACAGAGCCATCATCGCGCCGAACGCCGCGTAGAGGCCCGCGATCGAGTCCCCGATCGAGACGCCGGTGCGCGACGGCGGCCGATCCGACTCGCCCACCAGCTCGCGCAGCCCGCCCATCGCCTCGGCCACGGCGGCGAACCCGGGGCGTTCGGCGAGCGGCCCGGTTTGGCCGAAAGCGGAGATCCGGGTGAGGATGATCCGAGGATTGGCGGCATCGAGCTCGGCGGGCCCGAGGCCCCACTTCTCCAGCGTCCCTGGCCGGAAGTTCTCCAGCACGATGTCACTGCGTGCCACCAGGCCGAGCACGGCGTCGCGTCCCTCGGGAGTGCGCAGGTCGAGCACGACCGACTTCTTGTTCCGGTTGACGGTTCGGTAGAGCATCGATGTCGTGCCGCCGTAGAGCCGCCACCCGCGTAGCTCGTCCCCGGTGTGCGGGCGTTCGACCTTGATGACCTCCGCGCCGAAGTCCGCCAGCAGACGCCCCGCAGTCGGCGCGGCGATGTAGTTGCCGAGCTCGAGCACCCGAACCCCGCGCAGCGGTAGCGCATCGGTGTCGACGGTCATGATTCCCCCTTCGGTGGATGTCATACGGCGAGCGACATAGGCATGATCAACAGGATGGCGACGACCGACGCCACCGACACCCCTACGGAGCAGGTCTTGAGGGTTCCGCGGGTGGTCTGCCCCATCAGCGACTGCAGGAGCCAGAACGTGTTGCTGGTGACGTGCACCGCGAACAGCGAGCCGGCCCCGGCGGCGAGCGCGATCAGGACGGGGTTCAGGCCGATGAGCGGGGCCACCGGCGCGAGCATGCCCGCGGCGGTGATCGCCGAGATCGTCACGGATCCGACCGCGATGTGCAGCACCGCGGCGATCACCCACACCATCAGCAGCGGAGCGGCGGAGCTGGCCGAGAAGTACTGGCCGAGGATCTCACCCAGACCGGCGGCCTTGATCGCGGCGGCCAGCGAACCCCCGACGCCGGTGAGGATCAGGATCTGCCCGCTCTCCCGGAATCCGCTCCTGACGGCCTGTTCCACACCCTCCTGCCCCATGACGTAACGCGTCACGAGACTCGTGCCGATGAGCCCGATCAGCAGGGCGATGACCGGCTGCGAGACGATCGAGACGACGCCCATCTCGACTCCTGCCACCTCGAGAACAGCACCCGTGGCGATCAGCGCCAGCGCCAGCAGGAGCGGACCGAAGAGGACGACGAGTGGCGCCTGTCGGTGCGGCTCGGCACGAACGGCGGTCACCGTTCCGCCGGAGGGCACCATGGATCCCGGACCGTCTGGTGCGGGCGAACCATCGCTCGCTCCGTCGCGGGAGACCACATCCTCACCGTTGCCGGAGCCGCCAAGCCCCGCGGAGTCGCCTGGGACCAGGGCGAGGGCGCCCGGCAGTTGGTCCTTCGCCTCGTCCCACCAGCCTCGCCGGAAGACGAACGACATGATGGTGACCGAGATCGCCACGGTGGGCACGATCAGCAGGAACCCGAAGAGCAGCATCGTGCCCAGTGGCACACCGAGCAGGCCGGCCAGAGCGATGCTCGCGACGCCGGGAACCATGAACACGATCCCGCATTCGAGGGAGATCGCCAGGGATGTGGCCATCCGGGCCAGACCGACCTTGCCCACCCGCCCCGCGAACGATCGCGCAAGCGGCGCCGAGATCACCAGCAACACGTCCAGAAAGATCGACTGAAGGACGGTCGCGATGGTGAGGGAGAAGGCGTAGGGCATCCCGCGGGGCCCGCAGATACGCATCAGGCTCTCCACGAGACGCTCGATGGCGCCGGTGCTCTGCAGCATGGCGCCGGTCAGCACGCCGAAGGCGATCAGCAGGCCGACATCGGCCATGATGTCGCCGAATCCCCCGGTGATCGCTTTGACCGTGCCATCCACCCCCTGCCCCGTGGCCAGACCGAGGTACGCGGCGCCGATCACGAGCGACACGACCGGGTTGAAACGGAACCGCACTATCAGCACAACCGTGGCCAGCACGGCGGCGACGGTGTTGACGATGATCACGACGTCGGACATCCGGTGTTCCCATCCGTAGCCGCTCGGCAGCGAGCGGGACGTAGTCGACTTCGATGTCGGAACGACGGAGGGACGCCGTCCTGCTCTCAATATGAGCAGGAACCCATGATGCGGGTCAACCCTTTCGCATGATTGAGTCCGCTGACTCGCCGGAAGCCATGCCGCGTCAGTGGTGGTCGCCGTGCCGGCCCAGAGTCTCCACGGGCGTCGCGCCGGGGCGGGTCCACTGCGGCACGGGGCGGCTGGTCGGCCCCCAGGTGGCGACGCCGTCGGCGTCCGAGCGCCAGTACCAGCAAGCCTGGCCGCCGCCCTCGGACGGGTGCCCGTCGCGGACATCGCCGATCACCGGCCAGCCCTCGGGGTTGTCCTCCCACGCCTCGCCGCGGCCGTAGGGCGTCATGTCGAGCAGGCCGAAGGACCCGTTGGCCGGCTCGTTGCCACGGGCCGTCGTGGAGTAGGTGAGGAACACGCGGTCGCCGTCGCGCAGGAAGCAGGTGATGGAACCCATGCCGCGGCCGACCGGCGCCTCCACGTCCCGCACCGAGTACCAGGGCTGGGTGTAACCCATGAACTCGACGTAGGGAGCCACCTCGTCCCACGGGCCCGAGGTCAGGACGGCGAACGAGACGCCGCGGGCATTGAGGTAGACAGCGTCCTTCACGTGCCAGGCAATGGTGGTGCAGCCCTCGCACTGCCCCTGGTGCGGCGCGCCGTCATGCCACATGGACTTGTAGACCACGAGCTCGTCGCGGCCCTGGAACAGGTCCAGGAACGGGACCGGGCCGTCGGGCCCGACGACCTCGACCGTCCCGTCGAACTCCACCATCGGCAGCCGGCGGCGGGCCGCGGCGAGGGCGTCGCCCTCGCGGGTGTGGGCCTTCTCGCGGACCAGGAGCTCGTCACGGGCGGCCTGCCAGGTGGCCAGGTCAACGACGGGCGGGCGGCCGGGCAGCGCGGTGGTCGGGTTACTCGGCGTGGTCGTCATGGTGTCCTCCGTGGTGTCTCGTGCCGGCCACCGTCGTACGACGTCCTACGACGGTCACCAGAACAGACTCGCGACCCGGCCGGAACTCATCGCGGCAGGTCAGGCCGGACGCCTCCCGCCCAACGTTCGGATCAGGCGTTCGGCCTGCGCGACGAGAAGATCGACCCAGCCCTCGCAGCGTTCCCTGGGCAGCCGGATCGTTGGACCGCTGATCGCCAGCGCACCGACCAGCTCAGTGGAGGAGTCGAAAACCGGAGCGGCGAGCCCGGACGCTCCATCGTCACGTTCGGCGACAGTGACGGCATAGCCGTCCCGACGGGTCTGATCGACGAGGCGACGGAGTACGGCGGGATCGGTGATCGTGGCGTCGGTGAACGACGGCAGTGGGCCGGCGAGGATCGCCTCGGCCAGGGTCGGTCGCCAGGCGAGGATGACCCGTCCGGAGGATCCGACGTGCAGCGGCATGATCTTGCCGACGTACATGTCACGCCGCAGCGCGTGCCTTGTCTCGGCCAGGGCGACGCAGACGCGTTGCCCCTGCTCCTCCCGGAAGAAACAGGCCGATTCACCTGTCTCGTCGCGGAGCTCACGCAGTACCGGTGTGACGAGCTCCATGACGTCGATTCCATGCGCGGCGGGGGCAGCCCAGTACGCCATCCGCACGCCGACCCTGATGCGATCGCCGTGCCGATCGAGCATGCCCTCCGCCACCATGTTGGACACCAGCCGTTGCACCGTGGAGGTCGGGTTTCCGGTGGCCCGCTGTATCTCGCCGAGTGTGAGCTCGGGCTTGGCGAGCGAGAACGCGTCGAGGATATCCGTGATCTTGCTGAGTACCAGGAGTGGACGATGGCGCGACGAGCCGGGCTCGGCGTCGGCGACGGTCATCGCAACACCCTATTACCCGCTCGGCACAGACCTGCTCGGCGGACATGGCGCCCGAACCTGCTCTAGCTAGCCGCCTCGAGGAAGGTCACCACCGCCAAAACACGACGGTGGTCATTGTGGGTTTCGGGAAGGCTGAGCTTGGCAAGGACGCTGCGAACGTGCTTCTCGACCGTCCCTTCAGTGACCCAGAGCCGGCGGGCAATACCGGCGTTGGAGCGGCCCTCGGCCATCAATGCCAGCACCTCCCGCTCTCGGGCGCTCAGCGGAGCGAGCGGATCATTCTGCCGGCGCACAGATACCAGCTCCTGCACCAGCGCAGGGTCCATGATCGAACCGCCCTTGGCAATCCGCTGCAGGGTCTCGACAAACTCGGCCACGTCGGTCACCCGGGTCTTGAGCAGGTAGCCAATCCCCCGGCCGCTGGCCAGTAGCTCCATCGCGTGGTCGACCTCGACGTGGCAGGACAGGACCAAGATCGCGGCCTCGGGGAGCTCCTGACGCACCACCCGGGCTGCCTCGAGTCCTTCGACAGTGTGAGTCGGCGGCATGCGGATATCGACCACCACCAGCTCCGGGACCGTCTCACGGACCAATTGGAGGAGCTGGGTACCGTCGCCTGCCTGGCCCACAACGTCGAACCCGGAGCTACTGAGCAGGCTGGCCATGCCCTCGCGCAGCAGGACGTCGTCGTCGCCCAGAACCACCCTCGGCCCAGTCATCTCCGCGGGGTCGCCGGGCTGAACGGTGAGTCGAGACAAATCGCGGGAGTCCGCGGATCGGGTCATGTTCCTCTGTCCGTCGATGAATTCCCCTGCATCGAGCCCGGTCCCCTCTGGTCGGATGTTCAGAGGGGCGTCGCTACCGGCCCAGACCGACACCGGAGAGGTGCGTGCGCGCCGTGCGGTTGTGTTGCTGCAGCTGGCGTCGTTCCTCCTCGCTCAGCCCGCCCCACACCCCGGCGCATTGGCCGGCGGCCAGCGCCCAGGAGAGGCATTCGATGGTCACCGGGCAGCGGCGGCAAACGGACTTAGCCCTGGTCAACTGGGCCAGGGCTGGCCCGGTTGTGCCGACGGGGAAGAACAGCTCTGGATCCTCGGTGCGGCAGACCGCGCGAGACCGCCAGTTCATGTCGATCACTTCCGTTTCGCTGGGATCGCGGCCGGCTGATCGGACGAGACGCCTGACGTTCCGACTCAGCTTCACCACACAGCAGCCGCCATGGCATGATTGGCCCCGAAGCCCACACATGTCGTCAGGGCCAACACCCATTCACCTTGCCGGTTAGCTGAACCTGGACATACCGGCTAGCTGCAATGCCATGTCTTTTCTCCTTTGGTGCTCGTCCATTCAAGCGCCAGTCTTAAGCATGATCGCTTGGCTCGGCGCCAGCCGCGGCGTTCTGGCGCCGGTAGCGGGACCAGGGCATTTACCGCTGGCAGGTATGGATGTGTTCCCGCCGACCGGGCACGCAGAGGGGCGGTAGCCACAGCGACATAGGCCGGTCAGCAGGCAATTCTCGCTGTCATGGATGTTGTCACGCCCGCGGCCGGAGTCCTGGCGGCGAGCGCGGACCGCGCCCCTGATCGGAAGGAATGTGGAGCTATGACCGTGACCAATGCGTATGCCGTGTCCCATGCGGGGGGCCGGTTGGCGCCGACCACCATCGAACGGCGTGAGCTGCGTCCGGACGACGTACGGATCGACATCGCCTACGCGGGGATCTGCCACAGCGACATCCACCAGGCCAAGGGCGAGTGGGAGGGTGCCCTCTTCCCGATGGTGCCGGGCCACGAGATCGCCGGCACCGTGAACGCCGTCGGCGCCGAGGTGACGAAGTACCAGGTCGGCGACCGCGTCGGTGTCGGCTGCATGGTCAACTCCTGTGGCGAGTGCGAGTACTGCCGGGCCGGAACTGAGCAGTTCTGCGTCAAGGGCAACGTGCAGACCTACAACGGTGTCGACTACGACGGCGCCCACACCTACGGCGGCTACAGCGAGCAGGTCGTGGTCAAGGAGTCGTTCGTCTGCCGGATCCCCGACGAGATCGGCCTCGACGTCGCGGCACCGCTGCTGTGCGCCGGCATCACCACCTACTCGCCGCTGCACCACTGGGGAGTGGAGCCGGGCAAGAAGGTCGCCGTGGTCGGGCTGGGGGGCCTGGGACACATGGGGGTAAAGATCGCGGTCGCGATGGGAGCGGAGGTGACCGTGCTGAGCCAGAGCCTGAAGAAGCAGGAGGATGGTCTGCGCCTGGGAGCCAAGGACTATTACGCAACCGGCGACGAGTCGACGTTCGAGACGCTGGCCGGGCGCTTCGACGTCATCCTGAACACGGTGGCGGCACCGCTGCCGATCGATGCGTACCTGTCGATCTTGCGCGTCGGTGGTGCCATGGTGAATGTCGGCGCACCGCCGGAGTCGATGTCCTACAACGCGTTCTCACTGTTGGGTGGCAACAAGGTGCTCGCCGGCTCGATGATCGGCGGCATCGCGGAGACCCAACAGATGCTGGACTTCTGCGCGGAGCATGGTGTCGGGGCGGAGATCGAGGTGATCGGCGCCGACGGGATCAACGCCGCCTACGACCGGGTTGAGAACAGCGACGTGCGGTACCGGTTCGTCATCGACGTGTCCACCATCGGCGCATAGACGACACTAGCCAGACATCGTCCCGCAGCAGGATTGTCTCGCGCTGGCGACCGGGCGATAGCGAGCGCTTATCGAGGCGGCTGTGCCTGGCGTGAGTGGGCTCACGCCACGCACAGCCGCCGCGGTCACGCGCGATCCTGGTCGAGAGTCACCGAGGCGATCACGATCACCACCGCGATCACCAGCGCGGGCAGGATCGGCGCGTAGGTGTGGATGTGGCCGAGCATCCAGGTTCCGACCACCGCACCGAGGACCATGCTCACCAGAACCCCGGTCAAGCGACGCGCCCAGGGCCCCTTGTGCGGCCAGGTTGAGGGGCCGCTCGCCCAGCTGATGAAGGTGGCGGTTGCCGCCACGGTGGAGATGGCCGGCACGTGCAGCGAGCGGACGGCGTTCATCTGCAAACCCATCGCCAGCGCGTTCATGCCGAGCAGGATGTAGGTCGCCTTGTTGGACGGGGAGGTCTCCATCCACACGGCGAGGAAGCCGACCTGCAGAGCCAGCGCGACCCCGAGCGCGATCGACACGCGGCGCGGCCAGACCTGGAAGACGTCCTCATCGTCCACCTCGTCATCGCCGTTGAACGCCTTCAGGATCCGCACCGCCAGCCAGGCACCCACCACGAACGCGACGAGAGAGACGACCACGGACACCGGGTTCGGGCCGAAGGGCGGGCGGGTGCCGCCGGCAACGACCCCGAGAAGCACGAGGTTCCCGGTCTGGGCGGCCGTGAAGACCTTCCCGAAGGAGAGATAGCAGATCGCCTCGTAGATGCCGGAGGAGAAGGCCAGCGCGACGAGCAGCCAATCGCGAACCGCCAGGAGTGCCGGTCTCGCATGCGCGACGGCCAGGTCCACATGCCGGCCGATCGCCGGTGTGGCTGGAACAGCTCCCGCTGTTGATGTTGAACCCTCAGGGGGTCCGTAACGATTAGCGTCCGGCACGGATCCCGCCGTCGGAATGGCCATGACCAACACCTCTCCTCACACCAAGTCACTGGTGAACTCCTCTCTCCGAGCCTCGGCCGGCGCGCGAGTCACGTTCAACACGCGCTGGTGAGCAGTCGGTAGCGGGCGTCTATCAAGGCGGTCACGGGGCTGCGTCGGCGGCCCGCGACGGAAGTTGATAGCCACCACTTATCGGCCGGTCGCCACCCGGTCTGGACGCGGTCACGCGCGCCGCCGGAATGTGGGAGGTGAAGGCGAATAGCCATTCCGAACGGGGAGGACCTCCAACCATGACCACCATTTCCGCACCGGAGACCACGGCGCCCGTCGCCGACGCTCCGGCCGAGCTCACCGACGGGTATCACCTGGTCGTCGACGCGCTGAAGCTCAACAACGTCGAGACCATCTACGGGGTGGTCGGCATCCCGATCACCGACCTGGCCCGTCTCGCGCAGGCCGAGGGCATCCGCTACATCGGCTTCCGCCACGAGAGCGACGCCGGGCACGCGGCCGCGGCGGCCGGGTTCCTGACCAAGAAGCCCGGTGTATGCCTGACCGTGTCCGCGCCGGGGTTCCTCAACGGGCTGGTCGCGCTGGCGAACGCCACCACGAACTGCTTCCCGATGGTCCAGATCTCCGGGTCCAGCGAGCGGCACCTGGTCGACCTCAAGCGAGGCGACTACGAGGAACTCGACCAGCTCGCCGCCGCGCGGCCGTTCACCAAGGCTGCCTACCGGGTCAGCCGGGCCGAGGACATCGGGCTCGGTATCGCCCGCGCGCTGCGCACCGCCGCCTCCGGCCGCCCCGGCGGCGTCTACCTCGACATCCCAGCCGCCGTACTCGGCGAGGTCCTGGATGCGGCCGCCGGCGCCGCGACGCTGCGCCAGGTTGTTGACCTGGCGCCGCGCCAGCTGCCCGCACCCGAGGCGGTGGACCGCGCGATCGACCTGCTCGCCAACGCGCAACGGCCGCTGGTGGTGCTCGGTAAGGGCGCCGCCTACTCGCAGGCCGACGCCCAGATCCGCGAGTTCATCGAATCCACCGGCCTGCCGTTCCAGCCCATGTCGATGGCCAAGGGCCTACTGCCCGACGATCACCCACAGTCGGTGGCCACCACCCGTTCACTGGCACTACGCAACGCCGACGTGGTGATGCTCGTCGGGGCCCGGCTGAACTGGCTGCTCGGCCACGGCGAAGCGCCCCAGTGGAACCCCGACGCGAAGTTCATCCAGGTCGACATCGAGCCCACCGAGCTGGACAGCAACCAACCCATCGCCGCCCCACTCATCGGCGACATCGGCTCAGTGATCGACGCGCTTCTCGAGCGGACCAAGCCCGGCCAGATCACCGCCCCGGCGGCCTGGCGAGAGCAGCTCGCGGCGCGCTCGGCGCAGAACACCGCCAAGATGTCGGAGCGGCTCAAGGCCGAGCACCACCCAATGCGGTTCGACGGAGCGCTGCGGGCCGTCCGCGACGTCCTGCACGAGCGCCCCGACGCCTACGTCGTCAACGAAGGCGCCAACGCTCTCGACATCGCCCGCAACGTGATCGGCATGTCCGTGCCGCGCCACCGCCTCGACAGCGGCACCTGGGGCGTCATGGGCATCGGCATGGGCTACGCGATCGCCGCCACCGTGGAAAGCGGCGCCCCCGTCGTAGCCATCGAGGGCGACAGCGCCTTCGGGTTCAGCGGCATGGAGCTGGAGACGATCTGCCGCTACCAGCTGCCCATCGTGGTCGTCATCCTCAACAACGGCGGCGTCTACCGCGGCGACGATGTCAACAAGGTCTCCACCGACCCGTCGCCGACCACCCTGATGCTGCACGCCCACCACGACCGCCTGATCGAGGCATTCGGCGGCAAGGGCTACCAGGCGACCACGCCCGCCGAGCTCACCACCGCCCTCACCGAGGCGCTGGCCTCCGGCGGCCCGGCCCTCATCGACTGCGTGATCGACCCCACGGACGGCACCGAGAGCGGCCACCTCACCCACCTCAACCCGGCGGGGATCACCGTCGTCGCTTAGGCCGACGAAGCACCCCCCGACAGCAAAGAGATCATTTACGAGAAGGGAAACCAGTCATGACCGACTCACTGCTCACCGGGATCAAGGTGATCGACTTCACCGGGGTTCAGGCCGGCCCGGCGTGCACCCAGATGCTCGCCTGGTTCGGCGCCGACGTGCTGAAGGTCGAGCGCGTCGACGGCGGTGACGTGACCCGTCGCCAGCTGCGTGACATCCCCGACGTCGACGCCCTGTACTTCACCATGCTCAACACCAACAAGCGGTCTCTGGCGATCAACACCAGGACGCCGGAGGCGCCCCGACAGCAGGAGAGGCTGATCCGGGACGCCGACGTGCTGGTGGAGAACTTCGCCCCGGGAGCCATGGATCGCATGGGCCTGACCTGGGAGCACATTCACGAGCTCAACCCGCGGCTGGTCTTCGGCTCGGTCAAGGGATTCAACGATGCCTCGCCGTGGAACGACCTCAAGGTCTACGACAACGTCGCGCAGTGCGCCGGTGGCGCCGCCTCGACCACCGGGTTCTGGGACGGTCCCCCGACGATCAGTGGCGCGGCCCTCGGCGACAGCAACACCGGGATGCACCTGCTGATCGGCATCCTCACCGCGCTGCTGGCCCGGGAGAGGACCGGGGTAGGCCAGAAGGTGGCGGTGTCGATGCAGGACGCCGTGCTCAACCTGTGCCGGGTCAAGCTGCGCGACCAGCAGCGCCTCGAGCGGGTCGGCTACCTCGAGGAGTACCCGCAGTACCCCAACGGCACATTCACCGACGTGGTCCCCCGCGGCGGCAACGCCGGCGGCGGCGGCCAGCCCGGCTGGGTACTCAAGTGCAAGGGGTGGCAGACCGACCCCAACGCCTACATCTACTTCACCATCCAGGAACAGAACTGGGAGCGGACCTGCCAGGCCATCGGCAGGCCCGAGTGGATCGATGACCCCGCCTACAACACCGCGACCGCCCGCCAGCCACACATCTTTGACATCTTCGACGACATCGAGAAGTGGCTGGCCGACAAGACCAAGTACGAGGCGGTCGACATCCTGCGCAAGTACGAAGTGCCCTGCGCCCCCGTGCTCAGCATGAAAGAGATCGCCTACGACCCAGCCCTGCGCGCGAGCGGCACCGTCGTCGAGGTCGAGCAGAAGGGCCGAGGCACCTACCTGACCGTCGGCAGCCCGATCAAATTCTCCGACTTCACCCCGGCGATCACCGCAGCGCCGCTGCTCGGCGAACACACCGACGACGTCCTGGCCAGCCTCGGCTATGACGCCGACGCCATCGCCACGATGCACACCAAGCACGTCGTATGACCTGATCAACCCGCACGGTGTCCTGCGCGCGAACCCCGCGCGCAGGACACCGCCTTCGTTCCCCGCGCGCGGGGAACAAAGGCGACGGTCAGTTCTGGCTTACTCCTCTGAGGAAGGTGTCGACGACGATGTCCGCGGTCCGGGCGGGATCGTGGTCGCGCAACTGCCGCGCTAGCAGGGCGATGATCTGGTACAGGAGAGCGTGGACTATCCCGTCGGGCAGATCGGACCGGATCAATCGCTCGTCCATGGCCCGCCGAATGAACCTGGCAACCTGTTCACGTTGCTCGACCATTCGGCCGTGACCCTCGTCATCGCAACGCATCTGGTCCGGCCCGACCGGGTAGTGACGATCCACCGCGATGATGCCCTCCACGAACCGGTGCAGAGCCACCGCGACCGGTGCGCTGTCCAACCGGGCATCACCGAGCACCACATCGACCGCATCGAGTTTGGTGTGGAAAACGGCGTCGCGCAGTGCTTCCCGATTTTCGAAGCGGCGATATACCACGTGTCGGCTGACTCCGGCCTCAGCGGCGATGGCGGTGAGGCTCGTTCCGGGATCTTCGGCGAGGAGCCGGGCCGCGGTCTGGACGATCGCGTCAAGATTCCGTGCCGCATCCGCTCGCATAATGCCCAATCTATCTCTGTGACATTGATAGCGACTTAGCCATCTCAGACTTCGGAGTCGGACGCGCAGAATATGGTGAGTCTCCAAACAAGATGGAATCGCGAAATCTCTGGCCGACCTGTGCGGTGAGCCGCATATCGTCATCCAGGTCCGCAAGACCCGCCGCTAGCGCAAGCATGCGGTATTCGAGATCAGTGGCTGCACGTAGCTGACTTGACCTCTCAATATTGGTGTCAAGAACACGGCGAAGTGTGTCATTCTCGCGCGCAAGGGTGCACCATGTCTTGGCGACAACCTCGGTCAGCGGTGTCGTTCCCGCGAATTCGATGGCTCGATCGAGACCTGTCAGCAATGTCGTCACCCACCCGCGCTGCAGAGCAAGCAGGTTCCGCTCGGTACACAGGTGCACGCGGCTGGTCGTGCTCATGCGGCTAGCGCCGTGCCGGTGTCGTGGCCGGCGCAGACCGGGTACTCGCAGGTGATGCCGTCAGGGGGGCAGTCCAGCTCTGCCTGCTCGAGAACAGCACGCACGCAGGACCAGTTGGTGCACGAGGCGCGGACGACGACCCTCCGGCCGCTCCACCGCCGCCATGACCAGGCAAACACAGCTGGTCCTCGAGGTTCAGCACAGTACGAGCACGAACCGAACTCGTGCCCGGGCTCCACCAGGTAGGGCACCGTCTCGATCAGTTCCTCACGAGCGAGACGGCCGGCGACGATTTCGGCGGTCGCGTAGTCGGGACGGACAGGAACGGTGAACATGACGATCATCTGGGCGCCTCACGGTGGTCCGACTATCGGTGACGAAGACAAACGACTCTCGATGGCGTCAAGCTTCGGCCGCGATGGCCCTGGTGTCGTCACTGGCAGCGCCACTCCGCACCTCAGGCCCACAGGAGTCTTGGCCTACCCGCTAGCAGCAACACGCTGATCATGTGATGGTCCGCCGGATCGGAGTTCGAGCCCCGCCCGCTCGGCGAAAAAGTGTGGAGCACTCCCCACTTCGATATAGAGTCTTGGAAGTGGGGAACAGTCCTCGGATTCGAATCGGAGCGATGCCATATGCCGTCGGAGATCAGCCCGGAGGCTCCTGAGCTCATCCCGGCGCCGCCGGGCCAGGGAGAGCCGCAGGAGCAGGGCTGGTTGGTTCCCCTGATGGTGCTGGTCGTGGGCACCTTCATGTCCGTGCTGGACACCAGCATCATCAACGTGGCCGTACCGAAGATTCAGATCGAGCTCAATGCCGCGCCGGACGATGTGGAGTGGATGGTCACCGGCTTCACCCTGGTGCTGGGCATGGTGGTGCCGTTGAGCGGCTGGCTCGGTGACCGTCTCGGGGCGAGTCGCCTTTATATCCTGTCCATGGTCGGCTTCGCCGTCGCGTCCGCTCTCTGCGGGCTGGCATGGGATCTGGCCAGTATGATCTTCTTTCGGGTGCTTCAGGCAATCCCCGGCGGCATCCTGCCGGTGGTCTCGATGACCATGCTCTTCCGGTTGGTGCCGCCGGCCAAGCTCGGCGCCGCGATGGGTATCTTCGGTCTCGGCGTGGTGGTGGCGCCGGCAATCGGTCCGGTTCTGGGTGGCTGGTTGGTCGAGTACTCCGACTGGCGCCTGATCTTCTTCATCAACGTCCCGATCGGCATGGTCGGCGTGGTGGCGGCGCTCGCGGTGTTCCCCAAGGTCAGGCCGACCAGCTGGCCCAAGTTCGACATCTGGGGTTTTGTCACCATCGCCTACGGGCTCGCGGCCATCCTGCTGGCCCTGACCGAGGGACAGAGCTGGGGCTGGACCGGCTACCGGATCCTGATCCTGTTCATCTCCGGCGCGCTCAGTCTCGCGCTTTTCGTGGTCATCGAGCTCGAGGTGGACCACCCGCTGATCAACATGAGGATCTTCGCGTCCCGGACCTACAACACCACCCTCCTGTTGGTCGGCGTTGCGATGACCGCCATGTTCAGCATGATGTACTTCGGCCCGCAGTTCCTTCAGGTGGTCCAGGGCTTGCAGCCGTTGGACGCCGGGCTGGTAATGACTCCCGGGGCAGCCGTCCTGCTGGTGCTGATGCCGCTCACCGGGCGGCTCAGCGACGTGCTCGGACCGCGTTATCCGGTGACAATCGGGCTGGCGCTGATGGGCTACGGCGCGTACCGACTGGCCTCGTTGACTCCCGACACGCCTCGTCCCGAGTTCGTGTGGGGCACCGTGATCATCTACTTCGGCGCCGGGTTGGCCATGATGCCGATCATGTCGGCCGGTGTCGCCTCGCTGCCGCCCTCGCTGACCAGCTCTGGAACCGGCATGAACAACGTGATTCAGCGGGCTGCCTCCAGCATCGCGGTGGCGGTGCTCGGCAGCTTGGGGGTCACCGCCTCCGCGCAACTGATGAACGACCGGTTGGGATTGCTGGCCAGCGGCGGCCAGGCGCTACCTCAGGTAGCGGCCATGTCTGGCGATGGCGCCGCCGGCATGATGGGCCTGTACCAGGCGACCCAGATGAGCGTGCAGGTCCAGACCTACAACAACGGCTACTTCATCACGGCGATCCTCTGCGCGGCGGGCGCGCTGCTGGCGTTGACCCTCCCGTCCGGGAAAGCCGATCCGAACGCGCCGAAGGTCCACGTCGAGATGTAGCTCCGGACGCGCTGCAGGCGGTCAGGGACAAACCTGTCGTCTCCGGCGCCATGACCTGCGAGACGACGGCGCCGGCCACGCACAGCAGCCCCCCGATGACCAGGCACGGACCCACGCCCACGGTGGTCAGTCCGATCGGCAGCAGCCAGGTGCCGACGGCGGCGCCGATCCGGCTGGCCGCCGAAGCCAACCCGACTCCACTCGTCCGGACCTCCGTGGGGAGCAGGACTTCGCGGCCTCGGAGTGGTGCCAGCCCAACATGCGATCCCGCGCCTACCGCGACGGCGGCGTCCTGGTGCCGCTGGAGTCCACCATCATCGGCGACTGGTACTACCCGTGGTACCGGGCGAAGATGGACATCACCTGACCACCAGCCGCGACC